>OGHJ01002812.1_pt1 | contig 13905 bp, 10 predicted proteins | sample 1571351 | NCBI WGS metagenome assembly OGHJ01 (sample SAMEA2582037, study PRJEB24529) | metagenome | biome: Human gut stool | place: China | collected 2011 | reverse complement strand
CCGCTTGCGGCGGCTCTTGGCGCGGAGATCCGCCGGAGCGGTGCTTAAGCCGCTAGGCGGGAATTGTGCGGTGTTGCCTAAAGGAAAGCTGAATTTTCGGAGGTCCCCATGCCATCTACATATAAAAAGATTTCTCCCTGGGTCTGGGTCGCAGGAGTGTTTGTGGTGTGCGCCGTGGTGTACGGCGCGCTCAGCAGCTACCCGCGGGAGCTGGCCGTCTATAGTGACGAGCTGCGCTACCTGGATGTCGCCCGCAGCTTGTGGCAGGGCCGCGGCCTGCGGGTGCGCAACATGCCCAGCGACTACCAGAAGATTTTGTACCCGCTTTTCATCCTGCCTGCTCTGGCGCTGAAAACCACCGCCGCACAAATTACAGCCATCGGCTGGCTGAACGCGGTGTATGCGTCCAGCGCGGTGTTCCCGGCCTACGCGCTCTGCCGCGCCACAGGGCAGAACCGCCGCCGCACGGTGTTCCTCGTGGGCGTGGTGGCGCTGCTGCCCACCATGTCGGCGGCGGTCACGTTCATGAGCGAGACGGTCTTTCTGCCGCTGTCCCTGTGGCAAATTTTCTTTATGCTGCGGGCCATGCAGGCCGCGCCCAAGGCTCGGGTGGGCTGGTGCGCGGCGGCGGGCGTGTGGTGCTATCTGCTCTATCTAAATAAGGAAGTCGCCCTCTACTATCTCATCGCCTGGGTGCTGGTGCGGGCCTGGGCCCTCTGGCAAGCTCGCAGCACCTGGCGCAGCGAGCTTGCCTGCAACGTGGCGCTGTTCGGCAGTTTTGCCGTTTGCTTTGTGCTGGCCAAGCTCACCCTGTTCCGGGGGCTGGGCAACTCCTACAACCAGACCGGCTGGCTGACCGCCGAGCAGTGGGGCTTCCTTCCCTTTGCCATCGTCTGCGATGTGCTGTTCACCGTACTGGCCTTTGGCGTGTTTCCGGTGCTGCTGCCCGCCGCAGGGCTGCGCCGCCCGGCCAAGGGCAGCGACCCGGTGCGCACCCAGCTGCCGCTGTTTCTGCTGCTGTCGCTCTTCATCGGTGTGGGGGTCATCGCCTGGTCCATCACCGTGCGGGAGGACCTGCACTCCCCCTCGCCCCGGCAGCACATGCGGTATCTGGAGCCGCTGTTTATGCCACTGCTGCTGGTCACGCTGAACACGTTGGACGAGCAGCTCTCCGCCCCCCGCCGCAGGGTGCTGGCCACGCTGACTGTTGTGTGGGGTGTCGGCTTCATCGCCTTCTGCCGGGCCATCGGCGCGGGCGCGGGAGACAACACCCTGCTGCAGTGGTTTGACTTTGTGGCCGACCGCCTCGACCGTCTGCCGGTGCTGGGTCTCAACGGCTGGCTGCTGGTCTGGCGGTGCATCATTGTGGTTGGTGCGGCCATCATCGGTGCGCTGTTGCTGCGCCGCAAGGCCCGTCGGGCCATGGCTGGCGCGGTGCTGGCCCTCTGTGTGTTGTGCTACGCAGGCGAGTGGCGCATCAACCGCTGGACCTACGGCATCGATGCCGAAACGATGCAGGCAGCCAGCGACCTGAACGACAGCCTGCACGAGCTGGACGGTACGGTGCTGTTTATCCCCTACGGCATCCGCCAGCGGAACAGCCAACTCATTGAAACTTACGTCGACCGCGATTTTTATATCGCGGAATATGAGACCCTGGTGCAGACCGGTCTGCTGGATGACGGTGTGCTGGACCTGACCACCGAAGCCCCCGCGCCGGAGTACCCCGGCCATGCCTACACCGATCTGGCCGAAGCTGATTGGCTGCTGGTATCTGACGATGTACCACTGGATACCACAAACCTCACCCCCTCTGGCATCGCCTGCCCGGCCGGGTATACCTTGTGGCAGAATCACGCCCCCACCCAAGTGCAATTTTAAGAAAACTGTCAATTTTTACAATAAAACACGTCAATCTTTGCATAGGTTGCGGATTTGTTGACGCTTTACAATTTCACGAGAATACGTTACAATACAAACATACCACTAAGGTAAGGAGAGAGAGCTTTGTTTACTATCATGAAACGGAGAGAGCTGAACCCCACTGTTACCGAGCTTTGGATCAAAGCACCGTTGATCGCAAAGAAGGCAAAGGCCGGTCAGTTCATCATTGTCCGCGCGAAGGAAGATTCCGAACGCATCCCCCTGACCATCGCCGGTTTCGATCGCGAGGCCGGTACGGTTTCCATCATCTTCCAGGTGGTGGGTGCTGGCACCATGCAGCTGAACGCGCTGAAAGAGGGCGAGGCTGTCCACGACTTCGTCGGCCCCTTGGGCAAAGCCACCGAGATCGAGGGCTTGAAGAATGTCTGCGTTGTCGGCGGCGGCGTCGGCTGTGCTATCGCACTGCCCATCGCCCAGGCACTGCATGCCCAGGGCACCAAGGTGACCGGCATTGTCGGTTTCCGCAACAAGGACCTGGTCATCCTGGAGGATGAGTTCCGCGCCTGCTGCGATGAGTTCATCATTATGACCGACGACGGTTCTTACGGCGATAAGGGTGTTGTTACCGCCCCGTTGGAGCAGAAGATCGTCGATGGCGCCAACTTTGATGAAGTCATCACCATCGGACCGCTGATTATGATGAAATTCGTCGTCAAGACCACCAAACCCCACAATGTCAAGACTGTTGTCTCCATGAACCCGATCATGGTCGACGGCACCGGCATGTGCGGCGGCTGCCGACTGACCGTTGGCGGCCAGACCAAGTTTGCCTGTGTGGACGGCCCCGACTTTGACGGTTTTGAGGTCGACTTTGACGAAGCTATGCACCGCGGCACCATGTACAAGCCTTTTGAGGCCCACGCCCGCGAGGCCGAGTGCAATCTGCTGAAACAGGAGGTGCAGTAATTATGCCGAATATGGACCCGAAAAAGTGCCCCATGCCCAGCCAGGAGCCGAATGTCCGTAATAAAAACTTTAAAGAGGTCGCCCTCGGCTATACCGAGGAGATGGCCATTAACGAAGCCAAGCGCTGCCTGCAGTGCAAGAACCACCCCTGCCGCAGCGGCTGCCCTGTTGAGATCGATATTCCCGGCTTCATCAAGCACGTCGCCGAGGGTGATTTTGAGGCCGCCTATAACGTGATCGCCCAGTCCAGTGCGCTGCCCGCCGTCTGCGGCCGTGTCTGCCCGCAGGAGCATCAGTGCGAGGGCAAGTGCGTCCGCGGCATCAAGGGCGAATCCGTCGGCATCGGCCGTCTGGAGCGCTTTGTTGCGGACTGGTACCGCAACAACGTACATACCAAGCCTGTTGCCCCCGCCCCCAACGGCCACAAGGTGGCTGTCATCGGCGCTGGTCCCTCCGGCCTGACCGTCGCCGGCGACCTGGCCAAGCTGGGCTACAAGGTCACCGTTTACGAGGCCCTGCATGTGGCTGGCGGCGTTCTGATGTACGGCATCCCTGAGTTCCGTCTGCCCAAGGACATCGTCCAGCACGAGGTCGAGGGCCTGAAGGAGCTGGGCGTTGACATCGAGACCAACATGGTCGTCGGCAAGGTCCTGACCATCGACGAGCTGATGAACGACTACGGCTTCGAGGCTGTCTATGTTGCCTCCGGTGCCGGTCTGCCCCGCTTCATGGGCATTCCCGGCGAGAGCCTGAACGGCGTTTACTCCGCCAACGAGTACCTGACCCGCGTGAACCTGATGAAGGCTTACAAGGAAGATTCCCGCACGCCCATCATGAAGTCCAAGTCTGTCGCCGTTGTCGGCGGCGGCAACGTGGCTATGGACGCCGCCCGCTGCGCCAAGCGCCTGGGCGCCGAGAATGTCTACATCGTCTACCGCCGCGGCATGGCTGAGCTGCCTGCCCGTAAGGAGGAGGTCGAGCACGCCGAGGAGGAAGGCATCGTCTTTAAGACGCTGACCAACCCCACCGAGGTGCTGGGTGACGAGAACGGCTGGGTCAAGGGTATGACCTGCGTGGAGATGGAGCTGGGCGAGCCGGATGCTTCCGGCCGCCGCCGTCCCATCGTGAAAGAGGGCAGTGAGTTTGTCCTGGATGTGGACACCATGATCATGGCCCTGGGCACCAGCCCCAATCCGCTGATCCGCTCCACCACGCCGGGTCTGGACGCCGACAAGCACGGTTGCCTGATTACCAACGGCCCTGACGGCCTGACCAGCCGCCCGATGGTCTACGCCGGCGGCGATGCCGTTACCGGCGCTGCCACCGTCATCCTGGCCATGGGCGCCGGCAAGGAAGCCGCCCGTGCCATCGATGCCGCCATCATGGGCAAAGAGAAGTAATTTATAACGCATAGGGTAAGGCCCCGTACTGTTAAAAGGTACGGGGCCTTACTTTCTTTTCAAAGAAAGTAAGCAAAGAAGCTTTCAATATTTCGTCACATTTGGCGGATATAATGGTATACTAATAAGTAGAGCATAAGGCTGCTTTTGAGGGGAGTTGTCACCGAAGGTGACTGAGGGGTGGCCCGTGTGCCGCCCGTTGCTAAAGTCCCCCCTCACCCGCTGCGCGCACGGGGAGCCTTTTGCCCCTACAATAGAAATACACAAAAGCTGGTATCCACCATGTATCATCCTTTCTTTCAATTCGTCCTGCCGCGTATTGGCCAGGCGGCGCTGGATGTGCTGCTGTATGTAAACTTTTTGCAGCTGCCGCCCTTGCAGCTGGTCAGCGCATGGCCGGTGCTGTATTACGGCCTGCCGCTGCTGCTTATGCTGCTGCTGGCCTACATCAGCCGCGACCCGCTGGGCCTGGGCATCGTGTTCACCGGGCACCTGGTCACTTTTTACTGCATCGGTACCGGCATCGCGCTGCTCATGCGCCGGGTGGGTGGTACGCCGCAATTCGTTTGGCGCATTTTCTGGCTGGATGGCATAACACCATGGCTGCTGACGGCTTTCATCATGTGGTGGGGCCGCCGCCGCGCCCTGAAACTGTGTACCACAAAATATAATATAACTACGCATAAAAAATTGCCCCATGGCGCTTTGCGCATCGTGCAGATCAGCGATGTCCACCCCCGCGCCTGCGCAGCCATGGATCACACCCGCATCCCCGAACTGCGGGAGAAAATTGCCGCCTGCCGCCCCGACCTGTTGGTGTTGACCGGCGATATTTTCGACGAATTCACCGAGCCGGAGGAACTGGAAGCATTCTGCAGCCTGTTTGGCGAGATCGACGCACCTCTGGGCAAATACTACGTGCTGGGCAATCACGACCTGTTCCACCATTGGCGGGAGCCAAGCTTCGGCCGTGCGGACTTGGAGCAGGGCTTGGCCAAAGCGGGCGTGCGCCTGCTGGAAGATACCGGCGTTATGCTGCCCTGCGGCGTGCGCATCGTGGGCCGCAAAGACTATTTGTATACGAATGGCCAGCGTTTTACTGCCGCCCAGTTGATTCCCGGCGGGCCGGACGACCGCTATACTGTCTGGCTGGACCACGAGCCGCGGGACTTTAAGAATGCCGCAGCTGCCGGTGCGGATCTGATTTTAAGCGGCCACACTCACGGCGGGCAGGTCTGGCCTGCCGGTGCGGTGGGCATGGTCGCCAAAAACGAGCGCAACTACGGCCAAAAGAAGATCACCGATACCTGCACTGCCATCGTAAGCGGCGGCACCGGCACCTGGGGCTACAAATTCCGCACCCAGGGCCGCACGGAAATTGTTTGTGTTGAAATCAAGCAGGTGTGATAGGAAGACCCCCTCTGCGAGGGGGCCCTTTTATTGTATCCCCTATTTATGCCATAAGGAACTTTTCGCTCCTATCCCCCTTGCTCACGCAGTGACCTTAAAATTCTTTTGCGTACTTTTCTTATAAGAAAAGTACAACCTGCGCATACTTACCCCAGGGGGATTTTTCTATGAAAATTACATTTTATGGCACGAGAGACTATGACCATTTATACTTTGACGTACTGGCTGCCGATCCTGAATATGGGTGCGACATCCGCTTTTTGGCAGCTAATCTGGACAAGGACACCGCACCCTTGGCGGCCGGGGGCGAGGCGGTGTGCGCGTTCGTCAATGCCGACGGCTCGGCCCCGGTGCTGGAAACGCTGGCTGCTGTCGGGGTAAAACTGCTGCTGCTTCGCTGCGCCGGGTTCAATAACGTGGACCTGGACGCCGCCAAGCGCTGCGGCATCACAGTGCTGCGGGTGCCCGGTTACAGCCCCGAGGCCGTGGCCGAACACGCCATGGCGCTGGCCATGGCCGCCAACCGCCGCATCTGCAAAGCCTACATCAAGGTGCGCAACAATAACTTTGCGCTGGACGGCCTGCTGGGTCACACGCTGTACGGCTCCGCCGCCGGCATCGTGGGCACCGGGCGCATCGGCGCGGCCATGGCCCGCATCTGCTGCGGCTTCGGCATGACCGTGCTGGCCTATGACCAGTACCGCAACCCTGCGCTAGAGGGCCTGGTGCGGTACGTCGGGCTGGAGGAACTGCTGCGCACGGCGGACCTCGTCAGCCTGCACTGCCCGCTGACGCCGGAGACCCACCACATGATTGACGCCGATGCCATCAAAATGATGCGGGACAGCGCTATTTTAGTCAACACCAGCCGGGGCGGGCTGATCGATACTCACGCGCTGATCGATGCGCTGCGCCAGCGCAAATTTGCCGGGGTGGGGCTGGATGTCTACGAGACCGAGGACAACCAAATTTTTGAGGATTACTCCGACGACGTGCTGCGCAGCGTGGTGGTGCCGGTACTGCTCAGCTTTCCTAATGTGGTCATTACCAGCCACCAGGCTTTTTTTACCCGCACCGCCCTGCAAAGTATTGCCATAACTACGATGGAAAATGCCCGTGCCTTCGCCCGCGGCGAAAAGCTGGTAAACCTTGTGGAATAAAGCAAAATACCGCTTGACAGTAATCCGAAATCGGACTATAATAGTAGACTCCGATTTCGGATTATTGCTGTTTTGAGAGGAGATAACCCGCCTTGGAAGAGAACGCTGCACTGTCTGCCAAAAGCCTGATTGAACAGGAAAACCGACAGTATAACGAAACAAACGCATTATATCACGCGGCGGCGGTGCAGTTCGGCCTGTCGGATACAGCATTCTGGATTCTGTATGCGCTGTACAGCAGTGCCGCCCCGCTTACACAGGTGCAGATGTGCGCCGAATGGTGCCTGCCCAAGCAGACCCTCAACTCGGCGGTGCGCGGCATGGTGGAACAGGGGCTGCTAGTGCTGACCCCGGCCCCCGGCGGCAAGCGTGCCAAGAACCTGAACCTGACCGAAGCGGGCCGCGCCTTGGCCGAAAAAACCATAGCGCGGGTTGTCCGGGCGGAGGCGGCAGCCATATGCCGCATGGGGCTGGAGCGCATGGAAACAGACCTTGCCATCCGGCAGGGATACCTGCAGAAATTGCGGGAAGAATTTACACAGTTAAAAGAAAAAACAGATGGACATAAAACGGAGAACCTATGAGCAAAGATCGTATCCAGTTATCTGACCATTTTACCACCGGCCGCCTGCTGCGTTTTGTGGCATCGCCCATTATCATGATGATCTTCACCTCGGTGTACTGCGTGGTGGATGGCTTTTTTGTCTCGAATTTTGCCGGCAAAACGGCATTTTCTGCTTTGAACCTGATCTACCCGTTCCTGCAGGCGTTTGGCTGCCTGGGCTTCATGGTAGGCACCGGCGGCAGCGCGCTGGTCGCCATGACACTGGGCACTGGCGATAAAAAGCAGGCGGACAACCTGTTCTCGATGCTGGCTGCCTCCACGATCGTGATGGGCATTGTCTCCACCATCATTGGCTGGTTCCTGCTGGAGCCTGCCGCCCAGCTGCTGGGCGCTACGCCGGAACTGCTGCCGAACTGCCTGATGTACGGCCGCATCCTGCTGGTGTTCCAGACAGCCTTTATGATGCAGTTCTTTTTCCAGAGCTTTTTCATCACCTCCGAAAAGCCGAAGCTGGGCCTGGCCTTCACTGTGCTGGCGGGCCTGACCAACATCGTACTGGACTTTCTGCTGGTGGGTGTGCTGCGCGGCGGCATCGTTGGCGCGGCGTCGGCTACCGTCATCAGCCAGATGGTGGGCGGCATCGGCCCTATGTTCTACTTTTTCAACCGCAAAAACTCCAGCCTGCTGCACTTTGTACGGCCCAAGTTCAGCGCCAAAGCGCTGGGCAAGGCCTGCGCCAACGGTTCCAGCGAGCTGATGACCAACTTGTCGGCCTCGCTGGTCAGTGCGCTGTACAACCTGCAGCTGATGAAGCTCATCGGCGCCGACGGCGTGGCGGCCTACGGCGTGTTGATGTACGTGGGCTTTATCTTTGCAGCGGTGTTCATCGGCTATGCCCAGGGCTGTGCGCCCATCATCAGCTACCATTATGGTGCTGAAAACCACGATGAATTGAAGAACTTGTTCCGCAAGAGCATTACGATGCTGGCGATTGCCGGTGTGGCGATGTTTGCCAGTGCCCAGCTGATGGCCACGCCTTTGGCGAAGACGTTCGTCGGCTACGACACCGGCCTGATGGAGCTGACCGAGCATGCGCTGAAGCTGTACGCGTTCTCCTTCCCGCTGTGCGGCTTCAACATTTTCTCCTCGGCGTTCTTTACGGCGTTGAACAACGGTGCCATCTCGGCGGCGATCTCCTTCCTGCGCACGCTGGTGTTTCAGGTGTTTGCGGTGCTGGTGCTGCCCATGGTGCTGGACATTGACGGCATCTGGTATGCCCTGGTTTTTGCCGAGGCTGCGGCGTTGCTCGTTTCGGCGGCGCTGCTGGTCAAGAACCGGAATCGGTATCATTACGCTTGATTTCTGCTTTTAATATGTGCCTTATCGGCCCTGCCCACCTTGCGGCAGGGCCTTTTATAATGGCATTTTGCCGCTAAAATGCACCGAAAACTTACGAAAATATTGACACATTGGGGCTTCCGTTTTATACTGTTAGCGTAGACTAATTACGATCGACTAACTAAAAGAGGAGCATCCCTGTGTTTCTTGAACTGAATCAGATCAAAAAGTCTTTTGGCAGCGGTGAAAACCGGGTCCAGGTGCTGAAAGGCATCGACCTGGCCGTGGAAAAAGGCGGATTTTGCGTGCTGCTGGGGCCGTCCGGCTCCGGCAAGTCCACGCTGCTCAACATCCTGGGCGGCATCGACCGCGCCGACTCCGGCGACATTCTCATCGACGGCGAGCGTATGGCCGATATGAACGAGAAGGCCCTGACCCTCTACCGCCGCCGCCATCTGGGCTACATTTTCCAGATGTACAACCTCATCCCTAACCTGACCGTGCGGGAAAACATCGAGGTGGGCGCTTACCTCTCCCGCCGCCCGCTGGATGTGGACGAGCTGCTCCACCTGCTGGGCCTGTGGGATCACCGCGGAAAACTTCCCAACCAGCTTTCCGGCGGTCAGCAGCAACGCACCTCCATTGGCCGTGCCATCGTTAAGAATCCGGACATCCTGCTTTGCGATGAGCCCACCGGCGCGCTGGATTACAAGACCAGCAAGGAGATACTGAAGCTCATAGAGACCGTCAACCAGAAGTACGGCAACACCGTCATCATGGTCACCCACAACGACGCCATCCGCCTGATGGCCGACCGCGTGGTGCGTCTGCGCGACGGCGCCATCCGCAGCAACGAGACCAATGCGGTCAAGGTCCCCGCGCAGGACCTGGAATGGTAAAGGGGGCTTGCGCGTGAAGAACCCTTTAAACAAACGCATGCTGCGCGAACTGCGCAGCGAGATGGGCAAGTACGCCGTCATCGCCATTCTGCTCATCGCCACCATCGGCTTTGTGTCGGGCTTCCTTGTGGCCGGCTCCAGCATGATCGCCGCTTACAACGAGGGCTTTGAGAAATACAACATCGAGGATGGCCACTTCCGCGTGGAAAAGCAGCTCAACCGCGCCCAGCTTAAGGCGATCACCGGCGCAGGTGTGACCCTGTACGACCTGCACTACCGTGAGACCGCCATGGAAAACGGCAGCACGCTGCGCATCTACCCGGACCGCACCCAGGTCAACACCGTCTGCCTGATGCAGGGTGCCATGCCTGCCGCCCCCGGTGAGATGGGCCTGGACCGCATGTATGCCGAGAACAACGGCATCGCGGTGGGCGATACCGTGACCGACACAAACGGCCAGACCTGGACCGTCACCGGCTATGTGGCCCTGCCGGATTACAGCTGCCTGTTTAAGGATAATACGGACACGATGTTCGACGCCATCAAGTTCGGTGTGGCCATCGTCACGCAGGAGGCGTTCGATGCCCTGCCAGAACAGCAGACCTGGAACTACGCCTGGCAGTACGACACCGCCCCGGTGGACGACCGCGCCGAGAAGGACGCAGCCACCGACTTTATGAAAGTCGTCAACAAAACGGCGTCCCTGCAGGATTTTGTGCCCGAGTATGAGAACCAGGCCATCATCTTTACCGGTGACGACCTGGGCAGCGACCGCGCCATGATTGCCGTGTTGCTCTACATCGTCATTGCCATTATGGCCTTTGTGTTTGCCGTTACTACGTCCAATACCATCGCCAAAGAGGCGGGCGTCATCGGCACGCTGCGGGCCTCCGGCTACAGCCGGGGCGAGCTGGTGCGCCACTACATGGCCATGCCGGTGGTGGTCACCCTTATCAGCGCGGCGGTGGGCAATGTACTGGGGTACACGGTGCTCAAAAACGTCTGCGTCGACATGTACTATGGCAGTTACAGCTTGCCCACCTATGTCACACGCTGGAACGCCGATGCGTTCTGGATGACGACAGTCATCCCGGTGGCGTTGATGATCTTCATCAACTGGCTGGTGCTTTCCCGCACGATGCGCATCTCGCCGCTGCAATTTTTGCGGCATGACCTCAGCCGCCACGCTAACCGCAAGCATGCCCTGCCCCTGCCGTCGGCACTGCCGTTTTTTGGGCGGTTCCGCACCCGCGCGATTTTGCAAAACCTGGGCAGTTATGTGGTGCTGTTTGTTGGCGTGCTGTTCGCCAATCTGCTGCTCAGTTTTGGCATGATCCTGCCCGATGCGCTGAACCATTACAGTGATACGATCGCGGACAACATGCTGAGCAACACCCAGACGATGCTGCAGATCCCCTACAGCGCCATGGACGAGGACCGCAAGCTGAATGCCCTGCTCTCGATGCTGCAGTTCCGCATGGAGACCGATACCGAGGAAAACAACGCCGAAAAGTTCAGCGCCTACAGCCTGCAGACCCTGGGCACCGACGAGGGCGGCGCGGCCAAAAGCGAGAGCGTGCTGCTGTACGGTGTAGAGCCGGACAGCCGTTACGTGCAGCTGCCGGGGGATGGCGTCTACCTGTCCTCGGCCTACGCCGACAAGTACGAACTGGGCGCAGGGGACACGATTACCCTGCGGGAAAAGTACGAAGATACGACCTATACCTTTACGGTGGACGGCGTGTATGATTACATGGGTGCGCTGGCCGTCTTTATGCCCCGGGAAAAGCTGAACGAAGTGTTCGACCTGGGCGACGGCTACTACGGCGGCTATTTCTCCGACGCACCGCTGACCGAGATCAAGGATGAATACGTCGGCTCGGTCATCGACCTGGACCAGCTGACGAAAGTTTCCCGCCAGCTGATGGTCTCGATGGGGGCCTCCATGGGGCTGGTCAACGGCTTTGCCGTGATGATCTTCTTCGTGGTCGTCTACCTGCTAAGCAAAATGATCATCGAGAAGAACGCCCAATCCATCTCGATGACGAAAATTTTAGGCTACAACGGCAGCGAGATTGCCCGGCTGTATCTGCTGTCCACCACGGTGGTGGTCGTGCTGTGCTTGGTCATTAGCCTGCCGATCGAAGTATACGTGATGAAGTTCCTTTTCCGCGCTGTCATGATGGAAAGCATGACCGGCTGGATCGAGATGTGGGTCTCGCCCACGCTGTACCCGCGCATGCTGGCGGCGGGCCTGGCTACCTACGCGGTGGTGGCGGTACTGGAGTACCGCCGCATCATCCGCGTGCCGATGGACGAAGCGCTGAAGAATGTGGAGTGATGGGATATGAAAAAAACGATACCGATACTTTTGTCTGCGGCGCTGCTGCTTTCGGCCTGCGGCCAGGCGGCCGGCACGGCGGAAACCACCTCGGCGGACGCCCCTGCTGCCGTGACCGAGACGACGGCGCAGACCTCTGCCCCCAAGACCACGCCCGGCGGCGTGGATAAGGCCGAGACCGTCTACGCCAAGGCCGACGCCGACGGCACCGTGACCGAGACCACAGTGGAAGCTGTGCTGAAGGCCCGCGACGGCGCGACGATTGAAGATGTGGCCGCCCTGCGGGACATCATCAACAAAGAGGGTGATGAGGCGTACACCACCGGCGCCGACAACGCCCTGACCTGGGAGAACAGCGGTAATGCCATCACCTACGAGGGCAAGTCCGACGCCGCCCTGCCGGTGACCACCCGGGTGACCTACTACTTAAACGACGTGGAAACCGCCCCCGCTGACCTGGCCGGGCAGAGCGGCCGGGTGCGCATCCGCTTTGACTACACCAACCACACCCGCGAGACCGTCACGGTGGATGGGCAGGAGTACACGGTCTGCGTGCCGTTTACGGCCATCACAGCGGTGATTTTGGACGGGGACAAGTTCTCTAATATTGAGGCCGACAACGGCAAGGTTATGGAGCTGGACGGCACAACGGCCGTGCTGGGCACCGCGATGCCAGGCCTGGCGGACAGCCTGCGCCTGACCGAGTTTGAGCCGCTGGAGGACACCGAGATTCCCGCTTATTTTGAAGTGAGCGCCGATGTGACCGACTTCTCGCTGGACTTTACGGCCACGATCCTGACTCCCTCGGCGCTGGATGATCTGGACACCGGCGACCTGTCCGACCTGGACGATTTGAGTGACACGCTGGACGACCTGACCGACGCCGCCGACGAACTGGCGGACGGTACCGGCGCTTTGGCCGACGGCGTGCAGGCACTGTATGATGGCTTCCACGAGTACGCCGACGGCGTGCAGGGCCTGAACGAGGGTGCCGAAGCCCTGGCCGACGGCCTGACCCAACTGTATGACAGCGGCACGGCCCTGGTGGACGGTGCCAACGCCCTGCGGGACGGTTTGAGTGCGGTCAGCGGAGCCGCCGGGGGGATGACCTCCGGCGATACGGGCAGCAATGACGAGATGATGGCCCAGCTGAACGAGCAGCTGGCGCCGGTAATTTCCAATTATGGCACGACCGTGGTAACGGATACCGTGACCGATGCAGACCTGCTGGCCGCCCTGACGGCGGCTGGCCTTACCGTGGAGCAGCAGCAGGCCGTACTGGGCGCAGTAGGCGTGGCCATGGGCAAAGCGCTGCAAAACGACACCCCTGCCATGGTGCAGGGCGTGGCCGGTACGGTCTCCGGGGTCCTCATGGGCCAGCTTGGCAGCGGCATCAGCCAGCTGCAGACCGGCCTGGACCAGCTTGCCAGCGGCAGTGCCGAGCTGGCCCGCGGTGCCGACACCTACGTAAAAGCGGTTGGCCAGGTCAGCCAGGGGGCAGACGCCCTGGCCGAAGGCAGCGCCAAGCTGGACGACGCCAGCGACGCCATGTACGAGGGCCTGGCTGAACTCCACGATGGTGCAGCAGAGCTCCACGACGGCGTGCAGGAGTTCAGCGATAAAAACACCGACGACCTGGGCGGCGGCCTGCGCAACGTAGTCCGCCGCCTGAAAGCCGTCCAGCAGGCGGGCAAAAACTACCAGACCTTCAGCGGCTTGCACAACGGAGATACCGGCAGCGTAAAGTTCATCGTGGAGACGGCGGAGATCAAGAAGTAAACAGGGTAGAAAAAATAAAAGGGAAGAATCTGTGAGGAACAGGTCCTTCCCTTTTTGTAATGAGTTATAGCACAATTATCCACCAATTCTTCTTTAGCCTTTTCCCAATATCAAATGCGGCAAGACCTTTCACATGGCAGATGGTAACGCAGCTTTGCTCGCA
>OGHJ01002810.1_pt1 | contig 13912 bp, 10 predicted proteins | sample 1571351 | NCBI WGS metagenome assembly OGHJ01 (sample SAMEA2582037, study PRJEB24529) | metagenome | biome: Human gut stool | place: China | collected 2011 | reverse complement strand
GCAGAGCAGGCAGTTGCGCATGACGCGGTCGAGGTTGTCATACCGGCGGGCACCCACGTTCTGGCTGGTAAAGGTCACGGCTGCCTGCGCAAAGGCATTCATGCCGGTGTAGATGAAGCCCTCGAGGTTGGATGCGGCAGAGTTTCCGGCCACGACCGTGGAGCCAAAGGAATTGATGGCCGACTGGATCACCACGTTGGACAGGCTGAACACGGTGCTCTGCAGACCGGCGGGCAGGCCGATCTGGATGATCTGCAGCATGGCTTTCTTGTGGAAGCCCAGATGCCGCAGGTCAAGGTGCATGGCACCCTCTTCCCTGACCAGCAGCACCGTGACCATAATGGCGGATACCGTCTGGCTGAGGATGGTGGCCAGCGCAACACCCGCCACGCTCATCTGGAATACGATGACGAACAGCAGGTTCAGCACCACATTGATGACACCTGCCACCGCCAGACAGACCAGCGGGCGGCGGGTGTCGCCCACGGCACGCAGCAGGGAGGCGTTGAAGTTGTACAGCATGGTCATCGGCATTCCGATGAAGTAGATCTTCAGGTAAAGTGTGGCAAGGTCAATAACATCCTCGGGGCTGGACATCAGTTCCAGCAGGCCGTGGGCTGCAAAAAAGCCCACAAAAGCCATCAGAACGCCGCCCACAAGGCTCAGGGTAACAGCAGTCTGCACCGCTTCGTGCACGCCCTGGTCATCCTTTGCACCATAACAGCGGGCTGCCACAACGTTTGCACCCAGCGCAAGGCCGACAAACAGGTTGACCAGCAGGTTGATGAGTGCACCGTTGGAACCAACTGCTGCCAGCGCGGCGCTGCCGGCGAATCGACCCACCACGACCACATCGGCAGCATTGAACAGCAGCTGCAAAATGCTGGATGCTGCCAGCGGCAGGGAAAACAGGATGATCTTTTTCAGCAGCGGGCCGCTGGTCAGATCGCCCGTCCGGGTCAGTTGTGCCATGAATCGCTTCCTCCTTGCATCAGGCTGGGATCAAAAATTCGTTGTTTGTCATCAGAAAGCGCCGCCTTCCGGAGAGGGCGGCACAATTTCTTATTATAGTCCCTGAAAACGTAAATTACAAGGAAAATTTGGATAAAATCGAGCCGAAAGGCTGCGTTTCCGGTGCGGACGGCTCAGCTCCGGATGAGCCGCCAGTGCTCCGGCGCGTCATAGTCGGTGGTGAAGCCGTCGTCGGTGTACATCCGGTAGGCGGCAGAGCCTCCGTCCGGGAGATAACTCCACAGGGTCAGCTGCGTGTCGTCCAGCTGGGTGGTGTTGTCGGCCGGTGCTGCCACCGGCACGATGCAGCCGGGCCGGAGGAAGAGCAGCACCTCATCCAGCGCACAGCGCAGGTAGTGGTGCCCGGCGGGGAGGACTTCCTCGTCGTAGTCGTCCACGCTGCGTAGGCGGAGCATCTTCATGGGCTCCGGCAGATAGACCATCCGGCCATGGGTGTTCTGGGTGTAGATGGGCGCGGCCATCAGCCCTTCGCCGAGCAGGAGCTGGTCCTGCACCTCGCGGGCGTCGGGGTCGGCGGGGTAATCAAAGGCCAGCGGGCGGAAGTAGGAACCATTTTCAAGCGCGGCCTTCATGAATTCGCTGTACAGGTAGGGCAGCAGGGCGTAGCGCAGGTGCAGCATCCGGCGGATGGCGGGCAGCATCTCCGGGAAGCAGTAGTATTCCTGCATCCGGGTCCCGATGGCGGAGTGGTTGCGCATCAGCGGGGTCAGGAGGCCGAATTCCAGCCAGCGCAGGGCAAGGTCCGGCGTGGTGTCAGAGCTGAAGCCGCACAGGTCGGCACCGGCATACAAAAAGCCGCACATCTGCACACTGGGCATCATCTGGATGTTGGCCAGCAGCTGCCCCCAGGAGGCGTTGTTGTCGCCCAGCCAGATGCCGCCGTACCGGTGCGAACCGATCACGCTGGAACGGCTGTACAGCAGCATCCGCTTTTCCGGGTGCTGTTTTGCGAAGGCTTCGCCCGCTGCGCGGGTCATGCTGCCGCCATAGAGGTTGTGCACCCTGTCGTGACGGATCTTCTGGCCGTTCACTTCGTGGTAGAAGCTGGCATAGTCTTCGGGGCTGTTCATCAGGCCCATCGCGCCGCCCACGACCTGGCTGAAAAATTCCTCCTGCTCGATGTTGTCCTTTTCACGCAGAGCGGCCATGGAGTCCAGAAAGGCCCGGAGCCGGTCCGGCGAGTAGAAGAGGGACGGTTCGTTCATGTCGTTCCAGAAGCCCTCGATGCCGAGGTCGGTCAGGACCTTGTACCGCCCGCCGAACCATTCCCGCACCTCTGGCCGCAGGAAATCGGCAAAGTAGGCCTTGCCTGGCCAGACCGCCGCCACGAAGGGGGTGCCGTCGGCCTTTTTGCAGAAGTAGCCTTTTTCCAGCCCCTCTTTGCAGGTCGCGTCGGCATCGTCGATGCGGACCCCCGCGTCGATGATGGGCACCAGCCGGATGCCCTCCGCCTTCAGCTCATCGGAGAGCTTTTTCAGGTCGGGGAAACGCTCCCGGTTGACGGTGAAATCGGCGTAGCCCTGCATGTAGTCGATGTCCATGCAGATCATATCCAGCGGCAGGCCGTTTGCCTTGTATTGGCGGGCGACCTCCCGCACATCTTCTTCGGTCTTGTAGCCCCAGCGGCTCTGCGCCAGACCGAACGCCCACTTCGGCGGGATGTAGCTGCGCCCGATGAGGGCACGGAACTCTTTGCAGAGCGCGTTCTCGTCCCCGCCGGAGAGGACGTACAGCTCGTAGTCTGGCTCCTCGGTGTGGAAGCACAGCGTGTCGTGCCGGGTGTAGCCGATGTCATAATGGACTTTTCCGGGGAAATCCACAAAGAGACCGAAGCAGTCCTCCCCGTTTCGGATGAGCAGAAAATTGTGCGCACCATAGTACGAAAGCTTGTCCTCGGTGTGGTGCGATTCATCGGTGTTGTTGGCGATGTAATGCCAGCCGCGCTTGTTCAGCCCGCGGGGCATCTCGCCCAGGCCATAGACGACGCAGTCTTCCCGCATCCGATACGTCCAGCCTTCGGCGGCCGGGGTCAGAAAGGGGACGCTGCCTGCGCAGAGGGGGAGCACCTGCTCGACGCTCCCGGTGGGGATGGGATGCCCGAAAGAAAATCTCTGGATCATGATGGAACCCTCCTTTATGATAAAAAACTCACAACGTCATTCCAGTGGTATGATACGGCAGAACGCCGCCCGAAACAAGGGGCAAAACCGGCTGAAAAATGCAACAAAACCGGCGTTTGCCCGGCGGCGGGCTGCCCATACTCCGGATGCGGGTGTTCCGGAAAACCTTGCGCGATGAATTGAAAAATGTCGGAGAGCTTGGTATACTAGAACCGTTCCATCCACACCAACGAATAAGGGAGAGAAAGTTCTATGTATCGTAACGGCATCAAGCGGCTGCTGGCGGTCATCCTGTCGCTTTGCGGCATGATCGTGTTATCGCCGCTGCTGCTCATCCTCTGCATCGCCATCAAGGTGGATTCGCCGGGCCCCATCCTGTTCAAACAGAAGCGGGTGGGCATCCACAAACAGCATTTCAACATCCTCAAATTCCGCACCATGCGCATGGATACCCCGCATGATATGCCCACCCACATGCTCAAGGACCCGGACCAGTATATCACGCGGGTGGGGCATTTTCTCCGCAAAACGAGCCTCGATGAGCTGCCCCAGCTGTGGAACATCTTCGTGGGCGACATGGCGGTCATCGGCCCGCGCCCGGCGCTGTGGAACCAGTATGACCTGCTGGCCGAGCGCGACAAATACGGGGCCAACGATGTCCGCCCCGGCCTGACCGGCTGGGCGCAGATCCACGGCCGCGATGAGCTGGAGATCGACGAGAAGGCCAAGCTCGACGGCTACTATGTGGAGCATCTGAGCTTCGGCATGGACGTGAAGTGCTTCTTTGGCACCATCGTCGCCGTGCTGGACCACGAAGGCATCGTCGAGGGCGGCACCGGCACCCTGCACGAAAAGAAAAAAGGTTAAGGGACAGCGCAAAGCGTGAACGAAGAGGCCGCAGCGGGGAGAAATTGCGGACGAAGATGGGGGTTTTGGGTTGATTTCTCCCACAAAAAGGCTATAATAAAAAAGTACACAAGAATACGAAGGAGGATTTCCATGAATCGCACCTACATCAACGAGGTACAAAAGGAAATTGGCAATACGGTCAAAGTTCAGGGCTTTATCGAGAACCTGCGCAACAGCAAAGCCATGGCCTTTATCGTGCTGAAAGATATTACCGGCAAGCTCCAGATCACCGTCGAGAAGGCCGACCACCCCGAACTGGTGGACACCATCGACCAGCTGACCCCGGATTCCGTCATCACCGTCACCGGCAAGGTGGTGGAGAACGATTACGTCAAGATGGGCGGCATCGAGATGATCCCCACCGCCATCGAGATCGAGAGCATTTCGGACGCACTGCCCATCGTCCGCAAGGAGATCGCCGCGACCAAAAAGAAGAAGGCCGTCGAGCGCTCCAGCATCGACCAGCGCATTGATTACCGCTGGGTCGATCTGCGCACCGATGAGAACCAGCTGATGTTCAAGGCCCAGAGCTGCATGGTCAATGCCATGCGCAAGTTCCTGCTGGACCAGAACTTCATCGAGATCCACACCCCCAAGCTGATCGCTGCTGCCAGCGAGAGCGGCTCTGAGGTGTTCAAGGTGGACTACTTCGACCGCAACGCCTATCTGGCACAGAGCCCCCAGTTCTATAAGCAGATGGCCATGGCGGCCGGCTTCGAGCGCATCTTTGAGACCGGCCCCGTCTTCCGTGCTGAGAAGAGCTACACCAACAAGCATGCCACCGAGTTCTCCGGCTTCGATCTGGAGTTCAGCTACATCACCTCCTTCCGCGATGTCATGAAGATGGAGGAAGAACTGCTGAAGGCTGGTCTTGCCGCCGTCAAGGAAGCATACGGCGAGCAGATCCAGGAAGCCTTCGGTCAGGAGGTCATCGTCCCGGAGACGCCGTTCCCCGTGGTCAAGCTGGCCGACCTGTACAAGGGTCTGGAAGAGGAGTTCGGCTACACCGTCGATGACTCTGAAAAGGGCGACCTGACCACCGAGGCCGAGCGCCTGAGCTACGAGTGGGTCAAGAAGCACTATGGCCACGAGTTCCTGTTCATCACCGATTACTCCGCCGAGAAGCGCGCGTTCTACCACATGCGCGACGAGAACGGTGTGCCCCAGGGCTACGACCTGATCTGGCGCGGTGTTGAGATCACCACCGGCGCACAGCGTGAGCACCGCTATGAGGTGCTGAAGAAGCAGGCCGAGGAAAAGGGTCTGGCCGAGGACGTCAAGTTCTATCTGGAGTTCTTCCAGTATGGCTGCCCGCCGCACGGCGGCTTCGGTCTGGGCATCGACCGCCTGACCATGCTGCTCTGCGGCCTGCCCATCAAGGAAGCCGAGTTCCTGTTCCGCGGCCCCAACCGTCTGACTCCGTGATGATGGGGCGTTATCATGAACGCCGCAGAACATTATACCACCCGCTACCTCGAACCGAAGGATCTGGACCAGTACAACGCGCTGCTGCGGTATACTTTTCAGGTCACGGAAGAGGAACTGACCGCCACCGGCTGGAAGGACGATGAGATCAAGCAGTCCAAGTTCCCGGTGCTGGAGCGCGCCGATGTGCTGGGCTGCTTCGATGGCGAAGACCTCATCTCGCAGTTTGCGGTCTACCCGCTGAAGATGAACATCTACGATACGGTGTACCATGTCGGCTTTGTCACCAGCGTCTGCACCTACCCGGAGTACACCGGGCAGGGCATCATGAAAAAGCTGATGATCCAGGGCCTGACCCAGATGCACGAGGAGGGCAAATCCTTCGCGCTGCTCTACCCGTATTCCATCCCGCTGTACCATCATCTGGGGTGGGAGATCGTCTCCAACAAGATCTCGTTCAACATCAAGGACCGGCAGATCCCCACCAAGGTCAAAGCGCCCGGCTACGTCCGCCGCGTCTCCTGGGACAACACCGAGTTCCATGAGCTGCACTCCCACTTTGCGTCCATCACCCATGGGTGCCTGTTCCGCAACAGCCTCGCGTGGGAGGAATACTGGCGCTGGGACGAGGACGACACCAATGTGGCCGTCTATTACAACGTCAAGGACAAGCCCTGTGGCTACATGGTCTACCTCATCAAGAACGACATCATGCACATCAAGGAAATGGTCTATCTGAACCGCGAGGCGCAGAAAGGCCTGTGGGAGTACATCCACGCCCACGATTCCATGATCGATGAGGTGCACGGCAGCACCTATTTCAGCGAGCCCATCGCCTTTGAGATGGACGATGGCGACATCAAAGAGAGCATCCGCCCCTATGCCATGGGCCGCATCATCGACGTGGAAGACTTCCTCGCCGTTTATCCCTGCGACCCGGACGGCGGCACCCTGACCATCGCGCTGGAGATCGAGGACAAGCTCCTCCCGTGGAACGACCGCACCTTCACGGTGAAGTTCGAAAACGGCGAATGCACCCAGACCCAGGAACCGCCGGAGCATCATCTCAGAATGGGCATCGGCACCCTTTCCACCCTGCTGCTGGGCTATAAGACGGCAGAACGTCTGTATGAGCTGGAGCGCATCGAGGGCAGGGAAGAGGCCGTTGAGCGTCTGGACGATGTGCTCTTCCACAAGATCCCGTACATCTCGGATTACATCTGAACAAATCATAAAAACCCTCTCCGTCATTGCTTCGCAATGCCGCCCCGCCCAAAGGGCGGGGTCTGGTGCTGTATGTTACGGCATCAAAAAGCTCCCCCTTTCGGGGGAGCAGGCATGCGTCAGCGTGACGGAGAGGTTTTTTTTATTCGCTCAAAGGAGCGTCGGCACCACTTCGGCCAGCTTTTCAGCCAGCTGTGCGTGGCCGCGGCGGGTCAGGTGCATGAAGTCGATCTGGTTGAACTCGCATCCCTCTGCATCGAGGAAATGCACATGGTTGCGTGCGGCAATCATCTGGAACTGCGCAGCCACCCCGCGGGACTTCTCCACGCAGCCGTCGCCCATGACTTCGTCGTGGAAGCCCTCCTTGATGCGGGGCGGTGCCACGATGAGAATGTTGGGCTCCTTGCCGCCCCAGCAGTCCACGCTCTTGCACTTCTGGATCAGCCGCTCCATGCCGACACCGATGCAGGCAGCATTGGCACCAAAGCGCTCCTTGACGTCGTTCGTGCCCAGCATGATGATGAGCAGGTCGATGACCTCATGGCTCTTCAGCAGGGCATACGCGACGCTCAGAGCGTCCATGGATTCGTGGATGGGGTCTACGAAAACGGTCGTCCGGCCGGACAGGCCCTCTTCGGTGACGAGGTACTGGCTGCCCAGTGCGGTCTGCAAACGGCAGGTCCAGCGCTCGTCCTCGTTGAAGCGGATGCCGCCGTCGGCGTTGTCCTTCGGGTCGGCGCAATAGCCGTGGGTGTTGGAGTCGCCCAGGCAGAGAATGTGAGTTTTCATCGCAAATACACTCCTTTTTGAGTTATCGTTCCGGATGACTCTGGCGGAAATAGTAGATGGCGCCGACCATTCCGGCGTCGTTGTGCAGCTGGGCGGCGCGGATCTCCAGCCCTTCGGCAAAGGCGGGCATCACGGAGGCTTTCACCTTGTCCGCAATGGGGTCGATGAGCAGCTTCTGCTGGGCGCTCACGCCGCCGCCGATCAGGATCAGCTGCGGGTTGAAGATGTGCACCATGCCGGCAAGGCCCTGCGCGATCTCGTCGGTCCAGGCGTCCAGCAGGGCCAGCACCTCCGGGTTTCCGGCTTCTGCTGCGGCAAAGATGGCGCGTCCGTCCGTCCAGGCAGGGTCCTTCTCCTTTGCGGCACGCACAAGGGCAGTGGTGGCGGCGTAGCGCTCCCAGCAGCCGGTGGCCCCACAGGTGCAGGGTACGCCGTCCAGTGCGTGGGTGCGGTAGTGGCCCAGCTCACCGCCAAGACCGCGGGCACCTTCCAGCAGGCGGCCGCCGGTCAGGATGCCGCCGCCCACGCCGGTGCCCAGCGTCACGCCGATGACGTCCGTATAGCCCTGTGCACCGCCGACCCACACCTCGCCCAGCGTCATGCAGTTGGCGTCGTTGGCTACCGTGACCGACAGGCCGAAGGTCTTTTCCAGCTCCGCCTTGATGGGTGCGCCAATGTAGTTGGGCAGATTGCCGCAGGTACCCGCCACGATGCCCTTGCGGCTGTCGATCTGCCCGGTGGCAGACACGCCGATGCCCGCAAGGCTTTTCGCCGGGACGCTCTGCGCGGCAAGGAAGGCTTGTGCAGCTTTCAGCACCGTGGTCAGGATGGGGGTGCGGTAGCCGTCAAAACTTACGCTCTCCTCAGCTTTCGCCAGCACCGTGCCGGCTTCGTCCACGATGCCCAGCTTGACGGCTGTGCCGCCGATGTCGATACCAAGATAGTGTTTCATAGCAGGCACTCTCCTGTGTTATTTTTTTGCGGCGTTGATGGCACCGGTAAAGCGTGCGGTGATCTCTGCCGGGCGGGTAATGGCACCGCCCACCACCAGCGCAAAGGCACCGGCTTCCAGCGCCTTGACCGCCTGCTCCGGGTAGTGGATGTGACCCTCGGCAATGATCTTTGCCGGGCACTCTGCGGACAGCTTGCGGATGAAGTCAAAGTCGATATCGTCAATGCCGGTGGTCTCGGGGGTGTAACCGCGCATGGTGGTGCCCACAAAGTCGGCACCGGCTTCGGCGCAGAGCATAGCGTTTTCAAAGTTATCGCAGTCCGCCATCACCAGCTGTTCGGGGTACTTTGCCTTGATGGCGCGGATGAACTGCGCCGAGGTGGAACCGTCCGGGCGCAGCGCACCGGTGCCCTGCACGGCAAGGATATCCACCCCGCAGGCCACCAGCTCGTCCACTTCCTTCATAGTGACGGTGATGTACATGGGCGTGCCGGGGTAGTCCTTTTTGATGATGCCGATGACCGGCAGGTCCACCACCTGCTTGATCTGGGTAATGTCCCGCACGGTGTTGGCGCGGATGCCCACAGCGCCGCTCATGGCGGCAGCTTTTGCCATCAGGGGCATCACGCCGCCCTCCTTGGTGTACAGCGGCTCGTGCTCCAGCGCCTGACAGGACACGATGAGTCCACCCTTGATCTGTGCAAACAGCTTTTCCTTATCCATGGTCTTACTCCTCCATTCTGATCTTGACAACTGCCTTGCGCACGCTGACGCATCCGTGCTGTACAAGGCCGGGTTTATGCAGTTCCTCCGGGAAGAACAGTACAAAGCGCCCCTCGCCCAGTGCACCGGTCACTACGCTGGCACTGTCCTGAAAGCCGCAGTCCCCGGTAAACTCCCCGATCTCCGCGCCGGGCAGATTGGTGTAGCCCCAGCCCTCGCTGCCGGTAAGGTCTACTTGTAAATCAGCATAAAGCTTGTGGTACTCCGGGTGGTAGCCCGCATCCGGGTGCAAGGTGGCGTCCATCAGGTTGATGAACACCTTGTCCCCGTCCACCTCGGTGCGCCCCAGCGGCAGGGCGGCAAGGTCGTGGGTAAGCAGATAGTCAATGGCGGTATCCAAGTTGGGGTGCAGTCCCCTGTACCGTACCAGATGCTGCAGGGTATCGCAGATCATTTGCGTTTCCTCCAATAAAAGAAGCGCCCGCCTCCCCTCTGAAAAAGAGACGGAGAGGAGCGCTTTTATTTTGTTACAGCTTTGCGATGGCGGCTTCGATCATGGCCTGTGCTTCGGCCACAATAGCTTCATCCTCGGGGATCAGGCCGGGCATCGGGGCGCGCACGCTGCCCAGTTCCAGCCCGTACATCCGGCGCAGGATCTCCTTTTGCACCGCGTACAGGTTGCCGTGGGCAGAGCACATCTTGTAGATAATGCGGTTGGCTTCGTACTGGATGGCGCGGGCTTCGGCGATCTCGCCCTTTTCCAGATGGGCGTTCATAGCCAGATACAGCTCCGGCATCACGGCGTAGGTGCCGCCGATGCCGCCGTCTGCACCGATGACGCGGCCGGAAACAAACTGCTCGTCCGGGCCGTTGAACACCACAAAGTTGCCCTCGCCGCGGGCGGCAATACCGGCATCCTTGAACATCTGGATGTCCTGCGTGGGCATGGAGCTGTTTTTCACAGCCACCACGTTGGGGTTCTTCAGCATCTCGTTCAGCAGACTCATGGTCAGCGCCGTGCCTGCCAGCTGCGGAATATTGTAGATGACGAACTCAGTGTTCGGGGCGGCTGCGGACATATCGTTCCAGTACTTGGCAATGGCATACTCCGGCAGGTGGAAGTAGATGGGCGGGATGGAGGCGATGGCGTCCACACCCACACTCTCGGCGTGGCGTGCCAGCTCCATGCTGTCGGCGGTGTTGTTGCAGCCGACGTGAGCGATCACGGTCAGCTTGCCCTTGGCCTCGCTCATCACGGCTTCCAGCACTGTCTTGCGCTCATCGACGTGCTGGTAGATGCACTCGCCGGAGGAGCCGCCCACATACACGCCCTTGACGCCCTTGGCGATCAGGTGGCGGGTCAGCGCCTTGACGCCCTCCACCGAAATGTTGCCCTCTGCGTCATAGCAGGCGTAAAAGGCAGGGATGACACCCTGATATTTTTTGATATCTTTCATGTTTCAAGCCCTTCTTTCATTATAATTGTAAGTTGTATCAAGCTCGTACGCTTTTCAGTTCGGGCAACGGCATCAGCGCCCTCTTGCGGTGCCCTGCATCCGCTTCGACCCTTGAGCGGGTCTCGCGTCTTGCAGACCGCTGCGCCAAAAATTTCTCCCTGTTTCGGCCGCAGGCCGCGGTCGAAATTTTAGCCTTTAACAGCACCCATTGCGATGCCCTTGGTAAAGTACTTCTGGAAGATGAGGAAGATGATGATGATAGGCACAGCGGCCAGTGCAGCACCTGCCATGATCAGACCAAAGTCGGTGCTGTTTTCTGCCTGCAGCTTTGCAATGCCCAGCGAGATGGTCAGGTTGCTGGTGCTGGACAGCATGATCAACTGCATGAAGTAATCGTTCCAGCTGTTGATGAAGGTAAAGATGGCCAGTGCACCGATACCGGGCTTGACCATGGGCAGCACGATCTTGACAAAGGTGCGTGCCTCGCTGGCACCGTCGATGCGGGCAGCTTCCAGCATTTCGGTGGGGATGCCCTCACTGAACTGCTTCATCAGGAACACGCCGAACGGCCAGCCCACGATGGGGAAGATGACCGCCCAGATGGTGTTGTACAGATTCAGTGCGCTCATCTCCCGCAGCAGGGGGATCAGGATGACCTGCTTGGGCAGTGCCATGGCGCAGACAATGAGGGTGAACAGCAGCTTGCGGCCCACAAAGCGCTTTTTTGCCAGCGCATAACCGGCCATGGCGGCGGTCAGGCAGGTAAGGATCATGGACATGACTGCCATGAACACGGTGTTGATCATCCAGCGGATGGCAGCGGGTGCCATGGGGCCCACCGAGAAGTAGACAGGCTCGCCGTCGGCGCTGAACTTGGAGCCGAAGGGCACAGCCAGCTGCCACAGCGGGGCACGTTTCCCGGCAAACAGTTTCTGGTAGTTGGTCAGCACCCACTGGCTGGGCCACCACTCGGGGGTGGTGGCGTTGATGGCAGCACCGGTCTTGAAGGAGCCGGTGATGATCCAGTACAGCGGGAAGGCGAACAGCACCGCCATGATGCTGATGAGGATGATCGCCAGAATGGTGTAGGCGCTCATCTTTTTCAATTTACTGGGATGGCGCTTCAACGGTTTTTGCTTTTTTGCAGCAGTTGCACGCATTGTTCCGCACCTCCTTAATTATCCTTGTTGCCCAGCTTGAACTGGACAGCAGACAGAATGGCGATGATCACCGCCAGCACCACGCCCATGGCGTTGCCGTAGCCGTACTTGTACTGCTTGAAGGCGGTGTAGTAGATGTAGTACATAATGGTATCGGTCTTGTGGTTGGGGCCGCCGGAGGTCAGCAGCTGGATCAGTGCAAAGCACTGGAAGGAGTTGATGGTGGTGATGACCAGAATGTACAGGGTGGTGGGCATAATGGCGGGCCACTTGATCTTCCAGAAGCACTGGAAGTCGGTCGCGCCGTCCACCTCGGCAGCCTCCACGATGGACTGATCCACGTTGCCCAGTGCCGAAACGTACAGCACGATGGGCTGACCTACGGAGGTGGTGAGCAAGATCAGGATGATACAGCCCAGTGCAAACCGCTCGTCACCCAGCCAGTTGATGTTCTTGTCCAAAATGCCAAGGCTCTTGCCCAGATAGTTGAAGATGCCGTAGTAGTTATTGTACATCCACTTCCACACCACGGTAACAGCGACCGAGCCGGTGACCACGGGCAGGTAGAACACGCAGCGGAAAAGGCTTGTCGCCCACTCCGGCAGGTCCACGATGGCGGAGGACACCCACAGCGAGAAGATGCAGGTGATGGGCACCGACACGATGACGATGACGAAGGTGTTCTTTAATGCACCAAGGAAGATGGGGTCGGCAAACAGGGTCTTGTAGTTTGCCAGACCCACAAAGATATCCGCGCGGTTCATAGTGGAGTCAAAGAAACTGGTCACCACGCAGAGGATCATGGGGTAGATGACGAAGCCCAGAAAGAAGATCAGGCTGGGCAGCAGGAAGCAGTAGGAGGCGAAGGTTTCGCGCCGTACCAGCGCACTGCTGCGTTTGGGCTCTTTCATTGCCGTCTTTGCAGCCAAGAGGATCACCAGACCTTTCGTTTGAGAGTGTTTTTTCCGTAAAAAGACCCCTCCCTCACCCGGAGGAAGGGGCCTTGCGGTTCAGCTGTGATGCAGTTCAGAGAAACTGGCGCTTATGCCTCGGCAGCAGCGGCTGCGTTTGCGTTGTCCACAAAGGTCTTGACGGCAGTCTCGACGGCTTCGCCGGAGCCCACGCGCTGCAGCATATTCCACCACTCGGTGCGGGCAGTGGTCCAGCCCGGGGTGATCTGGTAGTAGTCGCCCAGATAGCCCATGAACTTGCTGTACTCGCTCATGACCTCGTTGCCGGCGTAGATATCGCCCACGCTGGTGCGGACGGGGAAGTAGGTGGAAGCCAGCACGCTGTCCTTGACCTGAGAGGGGTCGGCAGCGATGAACTCGATAAAGGTCTTTGCAGCCTTGATCTTGGCCTCGTCGCCGTTATCAAAGATGCCGAAGCCCCAGATGCCGCCGCACAGCTTCGGGTCGCCGCTTTCGGTGGGGAATGCCATGGGGAAGATCTCGTCGCCGCTGATGGTCTGGCCTGCGGCAGCGGTGTCAGCGTTCAGCTGCTGTGCAATGTTCCAGCAGAAAGCCATCTGCAGGGTGCCGTTGCGGAACAGGGTGATCTCCTCGCCGCCGTTGATGGAGGGATCAAAGTTGACACCCTTTGCATCGTACAGAGCCTGAATGGCCTTGATGTTCTCGGCAGAGTCGGCGGTGTACTTGGTGTGGGCTGCATCGGTAAAGGTGCCGCCGTACATATTATTGATGATGGCGCGGGTGCCCTGATCGCCGCCCTGACCGCTGCAGTAGATGGCTGCCACGTTCTCGTAGCCGCCCTTGTACAGTGCGTCCACGGTCTTGAGGAAGCCCTCGGTGCTCCAGGTGTGCTTGTCGGTGTCGATGTACTGGTCAGCGCCCACTTCCTTGACCTTGGTCATGTTCATGGCCATGCAGTGTGCGGTCATGCACAGGGGGTACTCGTAGTAGTCGCCCTTTTCGTTGTGGCAGGCAGACTCCACAGAAGCGTAGATGTCCTTCTTGGCGTCATCGGTCCACAGATCGTTCAGCGGAGCCATAACGCCCTTGGCACCCCAGTTTGCCACCAGACGCTCGGGGCCTTCCATGACCAGATCGGGTGCGCTGCCGCCCTCGATGGCGGTGTTCACCTGATCGTCGCCGTTGGTGT
>OGHJ01002807.1_pt1 | contig 13934 bp, 17 predicted proteins | sample 1571351 | NCBI WGS metagenome assembly OGHJ01 (sample SAMEA2582037, study PRJEB24529) | metagenome | biome: Human gut stool | place: China | collected 2011 | reverse complement strand
TGCACGCTTTTTGTCATTTTGTATTTAATTTATTTGTATTTGAAATATGAAAATTATGTTGGTATGGGCGGCAAAAAGAGTGAAATTGCTTTCTCCGCCCTTTTGCGGAAAGCGGAACGTCTTATAAATGCCCAGGCAGGCGGGAAAACGGGCGAAAGGCTATCGGAAATGATACGCACTGCCGGCGTGCCGCAAGCGGTGAGCGACTGCGTTTTTGACCTTTTAATCCATTTTGAAGCAAACGCTTTTGACGGTGCAAACATTCAGAGCGAGAGCCGGTCGCTCGGCGGTATGAGCGAGAGTGTGACGTATATGCGCCTTTCAAAAGACGAAGCCGACGCGGAGGCGGTTGACATTATAGAAAATTATTTTTACGGCGCGGGGCTCGGCAAGCTTTTATACAGAGGTGCGTGCTTATGCTGACAAATTTGTTTGACAAAACTTTTACCGTTATCAATCAGATTCCGAAATCGAACTTTTCGGGTCAAAAAGTATCTTGGGAAAAGCACGTGCTTAAAGGCTGCGCCTGTGAGGGCGGTATTTATGACAAATCAAAAAAAGCAATATCGCTTTCGGGCGGAAAGTTTACCGTTTACATAAAGAATGTTGAAAAATTTAAACCGCCTTGTTTTGCGGAAAAAGCGGAGGACGGATATTATTCGGCGCCAAGGGATAAACGGGCGGATTTTTTCACGCTCGGCAAGGGCGATTTGATTGTATTTGACATTATACCCGACGAAGTTCCGAAAAGCGTTGAAGAATACGACGCACTTATAGAAAAATACGGCACAAATATGATGACGGTGTCGGGATATGAAGTGTTTAACGTTAAGGACTGGCGGACAAACCACATTGAGGTTTATTAAGGGGGATTTATGGCGGAATTAAAGACAAATTTCGAGTGCATTTATGAATATCTTGCCTCAAATGCGCAAAACTTTCCGCAGCTTGAAGTGCTTTCGGCACTTTTAAAAGACAAGAAAATTTACATTGAGCCTGACACAAGCTCGAATATGTACGATGCAGTGCCGAGCGAGTATCAGGACGGCGGTTACAGTGTGGTTTTTAACCCTGTAAAGCCGTATTATTTTGATATTCAGATTGTTTTTATGCTTGCGGTATATGAAGACAATGCGGAAAGAAATCTTTTGCAGATACGCAAAATTCAGAACGCTATCGACTGGCTTATTGAGCAGTCGCAGACCGATAATCTGCCGGAATTTGAACGTTTAAACTGCTATATGTTTGAGGTGCTGACACCCAATCCGTCGCTTCGGCTTACATATGAGGACGACAGCGACCAAAGCAAAGCTATTTCGGAATACGGTATAAGCGTTCGGTTTTACGTTGAAAATCCTGCAAAAAAGGTTATAAAGGTTGTGAAGTAATTGGACGTTACCGTTAAAAGCAACATTGATTTTACCAAGCTTATAAGAACGTGCAAAAGCGATGATTTGTGGTTTTGGGGCGCTAAAGAATGGCACAGGCTGACACGCGATTATGTGCCGAAACGCGACGGAAATTTAAACAGGCTTGTTACACTTAAGCCAAAACAGATAATTTACCGCTCGCCTTATTCGGCATATATTTATTACGGCAAAAAAATGGTTGACCCTGTTTACAAAAAGGGCGGTTTTACTCCGGACGGAATAAATTTTTGGTCGCGCAAGGGTGTTAAAAAAATAAAGACAAACGAGAACCTTAAAATTGCAAACGGGTACAGCAGGTGGGACGTAAAGGCGATTGAAGAAAAGAAAGACGATTTACTTGTTAAAAGTATGGAAAAATTCATAAATAAGAAAATGGAGGAATGAAAATGTCTAAAATTGTATTAAGACCTAAAAGAAGAATGTTTATGGGAGTTAAGGCGGAGAGTTCGGACACGGTGACATATACGCGTTTAAAGGGGTTTACAACACTTACCGAGAACAAAAATCCGACGGAATACACGCGAAAATATGTTGACGAATATTTTGAGGAAACCGATGTTACCGGAATCAGCGTAAGCTTTGATTTTACGTTTGATATGCTTGACGGTGACGCGGTTAACACAGATATTGCAGGTATTATTGACGGCGAAAAGCTCGGCGAGGACGCGGTCCGCTCGTTTGTTTCGGTTGATTTTAACAAGCCTGTTACGAGCGGAGGATTTGAGGCGGTTGAACGAAAAATGTCTATTGTCGGTTCGACAATCGGCGACGGCACCGACGCGCTTACATATAGCGGCACTTTGAGAGTTAAAACCGAAAAGGTTATCGGAGTTGCGGTTATTGCAACTCCCGACGGCGGTAATGACGAAACGGTTAAAACCATAACGTTTACACCGTCACAGGACTGATTTCCCCCACTGTTTTAAGTGCTGACAGTGGGGTTAAAACGGTGAGCAAGGCAAGGAAAAAGGCGGTTGCGGCTAAAGCTGCCGACACCGCCGAAAAAACAACCGATACGGCATTGAACGATGATAATATCAAGGAGGAGCAGCAAAATGGCGGAAAGGATAAATTTTGAATTTGAGGAGCAGGAAATAGAGCTTACCGACGGTACGGTTCTCAAGCTTCCGGCAAGAACCAAGGAAATTAACGATAAAATTTCGGAACTTGCAAAAAAAGCGGGCATTATGAACGAATACGACTTTTACAAGGAAAATTTAATTGCCTTGTTCGGCAGGGGCGGATTCGGAAAAATCGCACCCGAAGCGGAAAAGACAAATCTCGACTATCTTTCAGCAGTTTGGCATACCGCAAAAGACCTTTTTATGGGTCAGAAAAATGATGCGGACAAAAAGGAACTCGAAAAGAAAATGGAAATACTGGAAAAGGTAATTCCGCAGGCTGACGTTATAAATTCGTTTTTAACCCGCATAAAATGAACCTTCTTTGTGAAAATGCCCCCGATTTTCTTACTGTCGGGGGCAAAAAATTAAAAATAAATACGGATTTTTCTGTGTGGATAAGGTTTTTAACGGCTTTTGAAACAAACGACGTTTTAAGGCTTGAAAACTCGCTTGTTGAAATATTCGGTAAAATTCCCGATACAAGCTCTTTTGATGAAATTATCACCGCAATGCGCGATTGGCTTAATCTTACGGATGAAAAAGCCTTCAAGACAGGGCAAGCCTGCGCGCCGTGTTTAAGCTTTTGTTATGACGGCAATTTGATATATGCGGAGCTTTGGAAATATTTTCCCGATATGATGAAAAGGGGACTTACTTATCAAGAGGGTATTGAGCTTGTTAACCTTATTTTGTGCGACGACAAAACTATGCTTTGGCACAGGGCTTTTGCGAGAAGCGGTGATTTTTCGCAGTTTCCGAAAGAACAAAAACGGTATTGGGAAAAAGAACGCGCAAAATATAAACTTCCTTCAAAGGCAAATCAGCAAAATACCGACGATGTTTTGTCAAGTGTATTTTGATTTTATCACGTTTCTAAAAAAGGAACGTGATTTTTTTATGCAAAAAAACGGCAAAGGTGGTGAATAAATGGCTAAAAAGAACAATTTGATTATAGAAATTGACGGCGACAGTAAGAAGCTTGAAAAAGCTTTATCAAAAGCCGGAAATGCTGCTAAAACCGCAGGCAAGGTTATAGGAGCGGGATTTGTTGCGGCAGGAGCGGCGATTGGGGCAATCGGCACAAAAGCGGTAAAGGCATACGCAGATTTTGAGCAGCTTGTCGGCGGTGTAGATACGCTTTTTAAGGACAGCAGTGCAAAGGTTCAGAAGTATGCCGATGACGCATATATGGCCGCAGGGCTTTCAGCAAATCAATATATGGATACCATAACGTCATTTTCAGCGTCGCTTCTGCAAAGCCTTGGAAATGACACCGAAAAAGCGGCGGAATACGGAAACCAAGCTGTTATAGATATGTCGGACAACGCCAACAAAATGGGTACTGATATGCAGAGCATACAAAACGCATATCAGGGTTTTGCAAAGCAGAATTACACAATGCTTGACAACTTAAAACTCGGTTACGGCGGTACAAAAGAGGAAATGCAAAGGCTTTTGCAGGACGCTGAAAAATTATCGGGTATAAAATACGACATTTCATCTTTTGCGGACATAACGCAGGCTATACACGTTATTCAAACCGAAATGGGAATAACGGGTACAACTGCCGAGGAGGCGGCGACGACAATTCAAGGTTCGCTCGGTATGGTAAAGGCAAGCTGGGAAAACCTTATGGTCGGGCTTGCTGACCCTAACGCGGATTTTGACAAGCTTTTTGATGACTTTTTGAAAAGCGTTGAAACTCTCGGCGATAATTTGTCGCCGGTTATTGAACGTGTTTTAAATTCAATGTCTGAAACAATAAAGGAAAAAGCTCCGTTAATTGCAGAAAAAATTCCTGAAATGACCGAAAAGATTTTACCCGGCTTGCTTGACGCGGCGGCGGAGCTTGCGTTTTCGCTTGCGGAAACCGCTCCCGAAACGTTTCAAAAGGTTGTAGATGCCATTGGTGATGTGCTTGACGGCATAGGCGGCAAACTTTCCGAGAAGTTTCCTGCGTTGAAAGGAATTTTTGAAAATCTTACTCCGATAGTTACAGGGCTTGCGGTGGCATTTGTAACACTTAAAACCGCAAGTGCAATATCGGGTGCGGTAAGTGCACTTACCACGGCGTGGACCGCATACAAAACGGCAAACGAGGGTGCAACGATAGCACAGTGGGCATTAAACGCGGCAATGAACGCTAACCCCGTAGGAATAGTTACAGCGCTGATTGCCGGACTTGTTACGGCTTTTGTTGTACTTTGGAACAAGTCGGAGGCGTTCCGTAATTTTTGGACAGGCTTATGGGACGGAATAAAAAAGGCAGTTTCGGCAGCGATTGACTTTGTAAAAAACAACTGGAAGGATATTATCCTTTTTATTACAAATCCGATTGCCGGAGCGATAAAGCTTTTGTATAATCTCAACCCGAAATTCCGCGCCTGGGTAGATAACCTTATATCACAGGTAAAAGCGTGGTTCGGGAATATGGTATCTGTCGGCAAAAACATAGTTGAGGGATTGTGGAAAGGCATTATCAATACAAAGGACTGGCTTCTAAACAAAATAAAATCGTTTGCACATACCATTACGCAGGGCATAAAGGACTTTTTCGGCATACATTCGCCGTCGAAGGTTATGCGCGACGAGGTCGGCAAGATGATTGCGCTCGGTATTGCCGAGGGCATTGAGGACAACCGCACCGAAGTTGAGAAAGTTTTGGACGAACTTAACCAAAACCTTCTTGACAGCGAAATTTTATACAACAAAGAGAGCGAACGTCTTAAAAACAGCAAAAACGAGAGCGACAAGAAATATCTTGAAAAGTTGAAAGACACTGCCGAAACCGAGCGTAAAATTTACGACGCACGGCAGAAAGACATTAAAAGTGCTCAAAAAGAAATTGTTGACCAATACAAGAAAATGGCGGAGGAGGTTTTTGATACCATTGAAGAGGTGGAAAAGGCGCAGGAGAGTATGGCAAAAAAGCTTAAAGGCTATGGCGCGCTTTACACCAAGAAAGACAGGGAAATCGGCATTGAATACACTTTTGATGAGAAAAAGGGAGTTTTAACAGGCAAAAAACAGTTTGAAGAAGTGTATGAATTAAACGATTTATCAAAGCAGACGGCGGATTTAAACAAATTTTCCGACAATCTTACCAATTTAAAAGAAATAAAGAAAATGCCGAAAGAATTTTTTAACGTTATGCGCGATATGGGCGTTGACGAGGGCATTAAGTTTACAAACGCGCTTTTGGAATTATCGGACGCCGATTTCGACAGTTATATTGCACAATGGACGGAAAAACAGTCGGCAAGCGAGGATATATCGAAAATTTTGTACCGCGATGAGGCGGAAGAAGCAATAAGCGCCGTGACGGACAAAATGTCGGAATTTAACTCGAAGTTTGAAGAGAACGGCGAGGAAAACGCGAAGAGCTGGGGCGAAGGGTTTATTGAAAAAATGAAAGAAATTATGCCGGATATTACCGACAGGATAAACGCCGCATTCAGCAGTATTGTTTTGACATCGGGACGTATGGCGGCGGTGTCCGGCAACACGACATACACGGCGAACTACTACATACAGCCGTCGAGGGGCGAAAGCACACATCAGCAGATAAAAGCCATAAACGACGCGCAGAGCTACAACAAAATGCGAGGGGGTTACTAATGCTTATTACACTAAAAAACGAGTTTGGGACGTTTGAAATCGGCGGAGGACAGCACAGGTGCGCGCACCTTACCGAGATAAGCGGTTTGGGAATTTCGGGAAAAGAGATAACGAGCGTTGTTTTTCCCTCGCAGGCAGGGCACACGGTTAAAAAATTCCGCGACACTGAACGCGTTATCACTATGTCGTTTGATTTTTACGGCGAGCCGTACACGGTTGAGCGGTTATACAAAATTTTGTACCGTCCTTTGGACATTTATTTCAACCGCGGTGACGGGACAAGACGGAAAATTTCGGCATATATGAGTGAGGAGTGCGAAGTTGAAAATATCATTTTTCACAAGTGGCAGAAAATCGCTTTGCAGTTTATCTGCCCGAGCCCGTATTTTAACGACGAGCGCGAAATTATAAAAAACATAGGCGGTTACAGGGACAATTTTCCCAACGCATACGAGGGCGCGGAGTGGAAAATTTCGCTCCCTGCCGTTGCTACCGAGCGCGTCACGAGAAGAAACATTTTAAACAGCGGGGATGTTATTGTTTATCCTGTTTTTACGATAAAAAACTACGGCGAAAATTCGCAGAGCGCTTCCCACACGGTGACCGTAAAAAACCACACTACGGGAAAATCAATAACCGTTACGGCGCAAATTTATTCATCCACGACGGTTATAATCGACGTTCCGAAGCGCAAAATCACGCGGAACGGCACGCTTATCACCGACAAGCTGAGCGACACGAGTATTTTATCCGAGATGTATCTTGCAATCGGCGAAAACGATATAGAAATTCTTACCAATGACGCAAACGACATTATAAGTATGGACATTAAATATACAAACAATTATGCGGCGGTGATTATATGAACGACGTTATTTTTTACGATTTTGACTTCAATCTTTTATACATTCTTCCCCCGTTTGCGCTTGACACGGGCTATGTTTCGGCGAACGCAACCGCCGAGTTTTGCGGCGACGGTTCGTTTGAGCTTGTTTTTGACGATGACGGTTTGAAAAGTGTTATCGAGGGCAAAAAAGACGAAGTTTTTGTGAAATGGGGCAAATTTGAAGGCTTTTTGACAGGCTTTAAGTGGGAAGAGAACAAAAGCACATTATTCGGAATGTCGCTTTCGGGACTTTTGCACAGGGTTGTTTTTCCGCCGGCAACTGCGCAGCAGACAAACAACCGCACTGCGGAATATATTGTGCGCGATATGATTTCGCAAAACTGCACGTGGCTTAATCTTGGCGATGAGGCAGGTTTTACGGCAAAAGTGGAATTTCAAAGCGACAAATACCAGAGTGCGGACGTTTTTGTGAGCGACTGTTTAAAGCTTGACAACGGCGGTTTTGAGATTTATGCAGATTACGCAAACAAAAAATTTATGTTCAGGTGTTTAAAACACACCGAAAACGAGCTTATTATAAGCGAAAATCTGTTAAACGCATATAACTTTGCAACGACGTACACAAACAAGGAGCTTGCGTTCGGCGGCTGGTATGAAGAAGAATACACAAACGGCGACGGCGAGGCGGCAAAACGGTGGAAATATATATCAACGGCAGAAAAAACGGGCATAAGAAAGATTGACACGGTGCTTTCGTCAAACACCAAGGCGGAGGCGGAAAAGGAGCTGAAACGCTTAAATTCGCAGTATGATATTGAGGCGGAAACAAAAGATTTGATTTTCGGCACGTCATACAAGCTCGGCGATATTGTGCGCTTGCAGTCGGGCGATGTGACGGTTAAAAAAGTGATTTCAAGCGTTGACATATGGCAGGAAGAAACCTACGGCGAAATGCCGAAATTTAATGATTTGGAGGAATGAGATGTCAAGCGGTATTTTTTATAATCAATCAGTTACGGCGAACGATTTGAATGAGATTGCAACGGACCTCGGCGCGACCTCGTTTAACGGGTTCGGCACAGAAAAATTCGGTGCATCGGAGCTTAACAATATTACAAAGGATTTGGTCGGCAAGGGGTATTTGAACGTTAAAAACAAGTGCAAACCGACCGTTTCGGCAGACGGGAGCAAAATTATAGTTCAAAGCGGAATTGTTGTGTTTGAAAACGGCGCTAAAAAGGTGATTGAAAACACACTTGAAATATCTTTTGGTGTCGGGCGAAAATATTATTTTCTGAATGAAATTTCGAACGGTTTGTGTAGCCTTTGGTGGTCAACCGTCGGCTATCCGTCCGAGGGCGACTATGTTCCGCTTTGCGAGGTAACGTCGGACGGCACGCTCATTGATAAACGTGTTTTTTCGGTTGCAAAAGTTAATTTGGGTGCGGTTGAAAATAACAAAACACTGGATATGGAATATACGTTTGATATTTATAAAGGTAAGGCAATTTCCGGAACACTTCCTCTTGACTTTACCGGTTATAACGGGATTTTGGCAAGATATATTTGGCGAAGTGACAAGTGGGACTCGTTTTATGCGAAAGAAGATACATTTGTTACTATACCGGTTTCGGGGTGGTCCGAGGAATGTTTTTCTATGCAAAGCACAACGGTATTTTTTGAACGCACAGCAACAGGACTTAATTACCGCGGAGGAACGAGCTGGAGCAGTGGTCATAACGATTTAAGACTTAAGATTACATTGTTTTAGGAGGTGCGAAAATGGAATACAACTTAAAAATGATATGCGGAAACACACAGAATTTTACTGTGCAAAACAACGACGGTGATTTTGAGGAAGGCGACAAAGTGACGTTTTCGGTAAAGAAAAACTATTCGGACGACACATATTTGCTTAAAAAAGAAGTTACCGTTTTTGCGGGCAATTTGGCGGATATAAACATACTGCCGAGAGATACGGCGAATATTGAACCGGGACAATATGTGTATGACATACAATTCAGCTCTTTTGACGGCAAAGTTAAAACAATTTTCAAGGGCGATTTTATTCTTGATTGGAGGGTTACGGATGAATAATTTGGGATTTACGCTGAAAGACACTACAAATCTTAAGTTTTCCGGTGCAACCGATTATGAAAAAGCAAAAAAGTACACCGATGAAGAAATTAAGATAAAATCCGTTTCGGTAAACGGCGAAAAGGTTGAGCCGGATAATAATAAAAATGTTGACATTGACGGAAACACTATTGTATCGGAAAGTTATTTGAAAGGCTCGGGTGCACCGACAACATCGACTGCTGCGGATTTTGTCGGTCAGATGTATTTGGACAATACAAATGCAAAATTATATCAATGCGTGAGTATCACAACAAACGAAGCTGACGGCACAAAATCATATAGTTGGATTAAGGTTATACGTGATAACGATGTAGCTGAAATTTATGGTACTACTGGCGCAACCCCGGGAATTGCAATGACTTATCCTGGCTATGGGACTAATACGATTATATCAAGAATTGGTACTACTCGTCGTGCTTTATTATCTATTTACCCTGCTACAACTGAAAATATAGATAATAAAAGCAATAATAATTTTTTGGGGAATACTAGTCGCCCTATCGTCCCAAGCAACCTCGATTATGCAGTGCGCAGTGTTCGCCCCGTAACGGCTGCAACCGCACCGACAACACTTGCGGTTAACACATTGTATTCGATAAACAATACATCAAGCACGAGTGTTGCGCTTACACTGCCTCAAGGACAGAACGGTGATTTTATTCAATATGATTTTGTCACAGGTACAACGGCACCGACGGTCACGATACAGTCAACATACGGTATGACGGAATTTGACTTCACACCCGAGGCAAGCAAGATTTATTCGTTGTTTTTCGACCGGGGCATTATTGCGGTTGAAAACAGTGCGAATGTGTACGGTTGGCGCATATCCTATGCTGAATATGATTACACACCGAGCACCGCAGAAACAACCGGCAACGATACCGTTGTCAAAGCCAACGACGACGATTTATAAGGGGGTGCCGATATGATTTATGCAGATTATGCAAGACGGAAAATGCACAATGTTGTAAAGCTTGGCACCGCCGAGGGGTATCCGCTTGTTATAAATAATGCCAAGGGGAAAAAGTTAAAAGATTACACCATTGAGGGTAATACCGAGTATGGGGAAAATTTATTTAATTATATCGAGCCTTTGACAAACTCTATAAAAGCAGACGAAAACGGGTGGTTTGACGTAAGCATTGATAATTCAGAGGAAACAAGCAAGACAAAGTATGTGTGGTGTTTCACAAAAATAAGCAATCAGTTAAAAGTAAATACTCCGTATTGTATTTTTATGGAAGTTGCAGAAAGAACCGGCGACATTGGTGCTTACGCAGTATCTACCTACTCCACGGATAGTTCTCAATTTTCAAAAGGTGTATTTTTACCGTCATCCGGGACCCGTACAACCACCGTCAACACGATATCTGATTTTTCAAATTCAAGCAATATGTTGAGGACATATTGTTGGAGCACCGCTGGCAAATCAGGACACATCAAATTTCGCATTGCAGTATACGAAACAGAAAAAGACGTATTTTTGCCGTACACAAAAACGTCTGTCGGGGATATGACGAAGAATTTGTTTAATTATACCGAACCAATAAAAGATAGTGTGCAAGCCGATGAAAACGGTTGGTTTGACGTTACTATTGATAATACAAGCGGTACATCTACGTTATATCGCAACTGCTATACACTTCGAAACGACCGCTTAAAACCAAATACCAATTATCATATGATTGTTGAGGTTTCTGAAAGAACTGGAAAAATAAATTGTAATGCATCGTCTGTTTCAAATGATACGCCCGGGCAATTTGCAAGCGCTACGCTCGTAACTTCAAATTCAGTTTCCACAGTTATTAAAACTATAAACAATTTTGATACTTGCAAAAATATGTTACGAACATTTTGCTGGTGCGACGGAGGCAAGTCAGGACACATAAAATTTCGTATCGCAGTATACGAAACAGAAAAAGATTATTTTGAACCGTACAACAAATACAAAATTCCTATACTTGTAAACGGCACAAATAACGAAACTATATACCTTAACGCTCCGCTTGCAGACGGAGAAAGCATAAATTACAAGACTGATAATTTGCCCGATATTGTGTTAAACAAAGGCACGAATACAATTACAACGGGCACTGCGGTTAAACCGAAAAAGATTATTGCAAAATACTATAAAAAATAACGGAGGTATTTTAAAATGGACAAAATGTATTTATTCAAAAACGAGAACGAGGTAACCGAATACGACGGTTCACCGCTTAGGTTTTACGTCGGAAAAAAGCTTATCAAGCAGATTTTTTCACCGACGGAGGACGAATTAAAGGGTTTTGGTTATAAAAAACTTATTATGGCGATTATGCCCGAATATGACAGCGAAACGCAGTATTTGAGCAAAAAATACGCTGACGGCGAGAATATAACCGAAACATACGAGGTTCGCGATATACCTGCGGAAACTGAAGTAATTGAAGAAACTGAAGAAACGGAGGAGTGACAAATGAAAGTATATTTTAATTTATTCGTGTCTATTATGGGCGGAATTGCCGCCTACTTTTTGGGAGGCTTGACAATGGCAATTCAGGCGCTTTTAATTTTTATGACGGTTGATTACATAACGGGGTTTATGGTTGCGTTTGTTTTTCAGAAATCACCGAAAAGCGACAGCGGAGGCTACAACAGCAAGGCAGGTTTTAGAGGATTGTGCAAAAAGGTTGCAATTTTGTTGCTTGTCGGCGCGGCGCACAGGCTTGATTTGGTTGTGGGTGTCGATTTTATCCGCGACAGTGTGATTTGCGGTTATTGCGCAAACGAGCTTATATCAATAATTGAAAATCTCGGTCTTATGGACGTGTATATTCCGCCCGTTATCAAAAAGGGAATTGACATTTTGCAGAAAAAAAGCAACGGTGATGATGACACGGCGCAGAAGTGACGGGTATATGATGAATTGACGGAACGATGTGGGCATCGTCCCCTACAAATAATGAGGTGGTATAAATGAAAATATTTATTGACCCGGGACACAACTATTCGGGTGCGGACACGGGCGCGGTCGGGAACGGCTTAAGAGAACAGGACGTTTCATATTTTGTGGGTTCGTATCTTACAAAATATTTATCTGATGCAGGATTTGACGTGAAATGCTCGCGAAACAAGCTTGCCGACAACGTTGCGGCTACGTTTAACAGGAGCATAAACTATCGGTATATGCAGGCGAATGAGTTTAAGGCGGACTATTTTATTTCGCTCCACTGCGACGCGTCGGCGGACAAAGATGCGAAAGGCGCGCACGTTTGCGTATATTCCAAAAATTCAACCGCGGAAAGGTTAGCAAGCGCGGTAATTAAAAAACTTATCTCTTTGGGACTGGACGGCAGAAGCGAGAAAATAGTCGAGCGCAAAAACTTGGGCGTTTTAAAGCACACAAATATGCCGGCGATACTTATTGAAATGGGATTTATAACAAATCCCGAAAACGCAAATCTTATGCGGTCGCCCGAGATGATTGCAAGGGCAATTTTTGAGGGCATTTGCGAATTTACGGGGGTTAAAACCGAGAAAGAATATATGTCGGTTAACGATGCCATTGCGCTGATGAGCGACAGAGGAATTATATCCGATACGGAGAAATGGTATAACGGCACTTGGAACGACGCGGATTTTAAGTGGCTGTTAAGAAAGGTTGGGACGTACATTGCAGATAAAATGTAAGGCAGGAAGCAATATTTTTGAGGTGAACGGCGCGAGTGTAACAAATGACGTTGCGCCGCTTGAAAAGAACGACAGAACATTTTTACCGATTAGGTTTATTGCCGAGAATATGGGATTGTATGTTGATTATGAAGAAAAAAGCGGCATTGTGACGGTATCGGACGTTAAGACGCATTTTGATACGGTTGACAAGTGCGCCGTCAATTTCGGTATGTATGCAAACTGTGCGAGCATTGCAATGTATAAAGAACTTGGCGCATACGTATTTGAGGACGAAAACGGATATTACTGGGACGGGCTTAAAATCGGGCAAAAAGACCGACAAGAGTTGTATATTGACTCTGCCCTTGCGAGAAAATGCAAAGCAATTCTGCACACGCACGGCGGTACAGCAGGCGGTGCGGCAAACAATCACTTTTCGACGGGTGACAAAAAGGCGGCGAAAAAGTATGACAAGCCGATTTATATGTGTTCTCCCGTCGGCGAGCAGTGGTGCTTTGCGCCGAACAATACAGGCGGCGAGGTGCGCAAAATATGCATTGCTCCGTTTGATTGGAAATTTGAGGATTTCTGTAAATCGGTTGTAAATTTTGATTATGCCGAGGCAAAAACCTTTTTCCTCAGCTATTTCAGGGGACGATATAAGCCTGTTGCCGAGCATATCCCCTGCGGTTATGTGCTGGACTATTATAATTTTATGTTTTTGAACGGGGAGAAGTATTGAAATAAAAGTGGGTTAAATAACCCACTTTGTAACCCACTTCAAATATTTAAACGAAAATATCCATTCTTTTCCAAGTCTTATTTTTGCCTTAAATAAAGGGAAAAACTCAACTTGTTGAAGAATGGATATTCTGCTAAATTGGCGGAGATGATGGGATTTGAACCCATGTGCCCCGTTAAGGACAACACGATTTCCAATCGTGCTCGTTATGACCACTTCGATACATCTCCATATAAGTCATATTAAAATATCTATAAATAAAAAGAAGAAAGAAAAGCAAAAACTTATGTTTTAATTTTTCTTCCTCTTTTATTTTTTTGGTGACCCGTAGGGGAATCGAACCCCTGTTACCGCCGTGAAAGGGCGGTGTCTTAACCGCT
>OGHJ01002799.1_pt1 | contig 13964 bp, 14 predicted proteins | sample 1571351 | NCBI WGS metagenome assembly OGHJ01 (sample SAMEA2582037, study PRJEB24529) | metagenome | biome: Human gut stool | place: China | collected 2011 | reverse complement strand
TGCTGCCTCGGCATATAACGCCATAAAAATGTACAACATTTATTTCCTCCCAGCTTTCAAACCATGGTCGCATAAGGCTAATTTTAGCCCAAATAGAGAATAATAGCAAGTTTTACAAACCTTTTACAGTGATTTCTATTAGGCTTGATTGTGTATGTTCTCAGTTGTCTATACTATTAATAACAGAAGGCACAGAAAGGTTAGGTAATATTTATGAGCAAGAAAGAAAAAAGAACAACTCCCGTCGATCTCCCCAAGGAATACCGCGTTGTCGTAATGCACTTTGCGAAGCACAAGTCCTATCGCGTTTATTGTAAAAAATATGGCACTAAAAAGGGAGACGAGATCATCACTCTGCTGCACGACCTCATCTCCTCACGTTTACAAAATCAAGAATTTGTATTTTGGCTGGATCCCGATACCGCATTACTTACTTTGGAAAAGGAAAGATACCGCTCTGTCTGCGAAGAACTGGAACTTGCCTTTTCCGAAAAAATAAAACTCTTCATGCAGATTTGACGCATCCTCCATAAACTCACTCAGGGAAAAATCTGCTTCATAGGTATTTAAAAAGAAATACCGGTTTTCTTTATCTATCTCTGCCATTTTTAAAAACTGGCTCTTCGTGTAATTTCCAATTCCACGATTCTTGCTTGCAGGTCCTAAAATCCCAACAGAATCAAATCCTATATTCATTCGCTTACCTCCTGTTGTTCTTTCATCTTTGCCATAGCTTCTAAGATTCCCTCCTGTGTCTCCTGAAGGTTGTGAAGCGTGTTCAATACCTGTCTGTTATAGGCAATCTGTTTTTTTGCAAACGGTCCCATGAAAAACACTTTAAAGATTTTTCCAAACACCCGTCCAAACAGACGTTTCATCCTCGAAGGATCCTGCAGATCATAGATTGCAAGTGAATAGTGCTGCTCTAATTCATCTAACATATCATCTAATTTCTGCACTTCGCTTTCCATATAGGAACTGTCTTTTTGTTCAAAACAAAGACGAATCGCTTCTTTTTTACTGATCAGCTGCATAAAGATTTCTTTTTCTGCCTCTGAACGAAATTCCAGTTTTTCCATATCCGCTACTCCTTCTGCACTTCTTCTAGTTCCCAACTGTGCGGAATCCGCACAACTCCGATATCACTCTTAGAATTGTATAATTCAAACGGCATGACTTCTCTGTAAAAATCAATCGGTTCTTCTAAATCGGTCTGGATCGCTAAATCCAGCGAATAAGAACCCTCTAATAAATCCATCTCTTCTAACCGGATACGCACTGTTCCATCTTCCTTAAAACTCAGATCACCGATGTTGTCGATATGCGTATTGCATCCGTAACAGTGCATGCCATCCCGACGGAAAATTCCAAATCCCATCATGGCTTTTTCTACCGGCTCATTGACATGGAACTGAACCTGGATCGTGATCGGTTCACCGCAGGTAAAGGCTCTCTGCTTCTTTCCTTCGGCATTCTGCATCTCTACCTCGGTAATGACCACCCGTTTATCACCATAACGCTTTTCATCCTCTGTTTCTTCCGGCTCCGGCGGAACAAATTCATCCATGTTCTCATTTGCCATCTTTTTACGCATTTCATTCATGTAGTTTTGGTATTTCGGATGTACGTCACGCGGTGTACCGCTCAACTTGATCTGTCCGTCCTGCAGCCAGATCGTCCGGTCACAGATCTGCTCGATCTGTCCTAACGCATGGGATACGATGATAATTGTCGTTCCCCGCTCTTTAATCTCTTTTAATTTATCAAAACATTTCGCCTGAAAATTCGCATCTCCTACGGCTAAGATCTCATCGATCAGAAGGATATCTGCATTGACATTGATCGCAACTGCGAACGCCAGCCGCATATACATTCCCGAAGAATAGGTACGCACCGGATTGTCGATAAATGCCTGTAACTCCGAGAACTCAATGATCGTATCAAGTCTCTCTTCGATCTCCCGTTTGGAAAGGCCGAAAATTGCCGCATTCGTATAAATATTCTCTCTTCCGCTCATATCCGGGTGAAATCCGGCTCCAAGCTCGATCAGACTGGAAACCCTTCCCCGCATCTCCACAGTACCGGAGGTCGGATAGATGATCTTCGTCAGCAGCTTTAAGGTGGTACTCTTTCCACAGCCATTGTGCCCGATCAGTCCGACTGCTTCTCCTTTTTTAACCTCGAAGCTGATTCCGTTTAATACCTGACGGTTCTCATAGCGGTTTCTCTTCCAGAACAGCATCTTTTCCTTTAACTGGCTGCCTTTATCATAGTAGACCTTAAACTGTTTTTTTAAATCTTTTACTTCGATTGCATTTTCTTCGCGCATCCTACAATTCCTCCGCAAAACCTTTCTGCAATTTTCTAAAACTGATATAACCGATCACACAGACGATCACACCCAGCACTGCTGCCTGGATCAAAGTTGACAGCTGCGGCACCTGCTTTGCATAAAGCACGGAACGGTATGCCTCAATGACCGGTGTCATCGGATTGAGATTCCACAGCGGACGCAGCTTGTCCGGTACTAAATCTGAGGAGTACATGATCGGAGTCAGATACTGCCATATCATTGCAATGATTCCTAAAATATAGGACAAGTCTCTAAAGTATACGGTCAACGCCGAACTGAGCAGGGCAATCCCCAGTGCCATGACATATTCCACTAACATAATGATCGGAAGCGTCAAAAGCGCTAATGGGTTCAGTCCGTGTCCGGTAAAAATAATCACTCCGAAAATAACCACAAAGCTCAAAAGCATATTGACAAAAGCTCCCGTGACATAGGAGATCGGTAAAACCTCTCTTGGAAAATATATCTTTTTTAACATATCCTTAGAGGCTAAGACACTGTCTGCACCTCCCGTCAAAGATGCCGAGAAGAAAATCCACGGTACCAATGCCACGAATAAGAACAGATAGTATTTATCAATATCATTTCTTAAGATAATGGAAAATACCAGCGTATAGACTCCCATCTGTAACAGCGGATTGATAAATGTCCACATAAATCCCAATACGGAACCCTTATATCTGCCACGCAGATCTTTTTTTACCAGACTGAATATCATCTGGCGGTATGCATATAATTCCTTTAAATCCTTTATCATGCTTACTTACTCCTTCGAGGCAGCAATACCTCTGTAATTCTCGTAATCCATGTCTCTAATGCAAGAAATCCGGTCAATGCCATGAGTGCCAGTGACATCACCAATACATTCAGTGAATAGGCATACGGCACAGTTGCATCTCCTAAAATAGAAACCGGGCTGTATCCGATCGGTGCGATACAGAACACAAAGCAGACTGCATAGAAAACATCTCTTGGTTTTCCTTTATTCTCGTTTAAGAACAACATCAACGGAATGATCACAAAGACCATGGAATATGCATAGCTGAACGGCGGCATTCCTACCAGTACCGCTGTCAGTAAAAATATTTTTTTCCAGCGTTCTCTTGCTAAAAAGATACAAGGCAGATAGAACACATAGAATGCATAGAGTGCATACTGTAACAGTTTGTCGATCCGCGGTCCGCGGCGCTGTAACACATCAAATACTCCATATACCGTATTCGAGAAGTTCAGACGGTATCCGTGTCCGATGCTTCCAAGGAAGTTCGATGCATTGGTCAGGTTGGATAACAATACTGTAAACTCTGAAAATCCGCCAAAACACAAAAACGGAACAAAGAAGATCAATACTCCATAGATAATACATCTCTTTGCCTCTGCCCATCTCTTATCAAATATTAACATCAGTCCGAATACCACCGGATAGATCTTGATCGAAGTTGCAATTGCCAAAGAGATCAGACCGATTTCCCTCAAGATCTTATTTTTGCTGTCATAAGTAAAAATGTAAACCATCAGAAATGCCATACAAAACCATACGATATTTCCTCTGTCAAACGAATAAAGCACCGGCATACTCATTAAAGTCACGACCGAAAACTGTAATTTCTTTTTCCTGTCTCCCTTTAAGAATTTCCAGATCAATGCCAGCATGATCACTACAATGATCAGTGTATAGATCATGTAGACCGTTAAGCCCTGTGCGCTGTCACGCACGGCAAACATTCCGTGTTTTTTTGCCATATCCATTGGCAGAAATTTGCTGAAGATCGTATAAATGACATAGGTCAGCGGCGGATAGATACATTTCTTTCCATAAGGATCCCCACTGAAACAATCATTGATACTGTTGAAAAAATCCATAAAGATATCTTTTCTGTCATAAAACAGAAATTGATAAATACTTTTTCCCCCTGTTGCTATTAAGGAAATCACAAATAATCCCAACATGATTCCCATCAGACCGTAAAAGACGGCATTGCTGCGTTTCTCTTTTTTCATTTTACTTCCTCTGGTTATTTTTCTTCGTTCTTTTTTAACGCCTCTTTGGCTTCCTTTCGGATCGCCTCCACGCGTTCTCTCATCATAACTGTAATGCGTTCCTCACTCAGGACCTCGTTGATATGTGAAAGAGCATTATTCTTTATTATATCATAAAAAGCCTTATCTGCATATAAGCGTTTCATGTACTCTGCTGCCTGCGCAACATCCGCATCTGCCCAGCGGTTTCCTGCCTTAAACGGCCCGATGTCCTCCGTCAGCTCTATCAACTGATAATCTACCATGCAGGCAGATTTTTCATCCATAAACTCTGTATTCGCAGACCAGTTTGTCGCGATACAAGGAGTGCCGTTCAACATTGCCTCTGCCATACCAAGCCCAAATCCTTCGGCACGATGAAGGGATACAAACACATCCACATCCCGAAGCAGGCTGTTGACTTCTATCTTCGTCAACATCTCTGTCATAAAATAGATATTGGTATATCCGTCAAAAAATTCACGGATCTTTTCCATATCTTCTTTGGCATTTCCTGAAATCTTAATAACCAGACCGACCTCGTCATTTTCCTTGCCAAATGCACGTTTAAATGCCTCTAAAGTACCTAACGGATTCTTTCTTTCCATCATGCTTCCGTTGTCATACATCATCAGAAACAGGAATTTGTCTTCCGGCAGTCCAAAATATGCACGGTCGTATTTGTCATCTGTCGGTGCCGTTACATGATACGGGATTGTATGCACCGGCTTATCCGTCACCTTGCGAATGCTGTTACTTACAAACTCTGCCGGTGTCCAGATCTCATCTACGATTGAAATACAGTCCACCCATTCCGCCGGGAACTCCTCTAATTCCCAAAGCCAGAATGCGATATTATACCGATAGTCCCACACCTGCTTTCCAAGCTGCATATAGGATACCGTAAATTCATGTGCATTGATATGCAAAAGATTGATATCGTATGGAAGCTCGTCCGAAAATTTTGCATCAAACTCATGCTCTGTCATGCTTAACTGTTCGGAAATATGATGTTCTTTGATGCTGTACGGCATCCCGGAGGCTTCTAACTCCGCTGCCACAAGACGGCTGCTCTGTCCTAAACCAGAAGCTGCCTGGATACTTCCGATCAGGTTGATTCCCTCGGCATATCTGCCCGGCTTATAAGGTGCGATCTTTGCATCTTTTAACTTCGTTGTATTGCGATTCATATATGCTTTCTTTGCCCGGCTTAAATACTCCTGTGGGATGATCTTTACCAGTACCGGTTTTAAAGCATCCGTGATTTTAATTACTAAATTTGATACACTCATTTCATTTTTTCCTGTTCTTTTTCTTACTCTGTAACCTGCTGCCTGAAATATGCACTCAGGTTCTTTGCTAAATTCTGCGGCACATACCGCTCTATGATCTTCTCATAGCTGCCCTCTGTCGGCTGTTCGTAGTCTGACATCCGCTTTGCAAGCCGTTTTGCGGACTCCTTGTTATCATCCGAAATGGTAAAATAATTGATCTCATCTCCGATCAGCTCCTGAAAAATACTCAGATTGCTGGCAATGACCGGTTTGTCATAATTCATAACTTCTACTACCGGCATTCCAAATCCTTCTGCCCTTGACGGAAATAAAAAAGCACTGCACTGACGGTATTCTCTCTCTTTGTCTTCCTTAGTCAGATATCCTAAATAGGTTGCTTTTTTAGTCTGCTCCTGTACCTGTCTGATCTTCTCTTCGATATCCGCCTCACGGATCTTTCCCGCAAAGCGTAAATCCTTGGTTCCGCCTGCTTTCAGATATTCCAGATAGCCGTCTAATAAGAGATCCGTCCCTTTTCGTTTTTCTAAATTTCCGACATAGAGAAATGCATTGTTGTCCTCAATTTCGCCATGCACGATCCTATCTATAATGATATAGGATAAAAAGCTCTCTTTTTTTGCTGCCTGTGGAAAAATACGCTCCATATCCCGTTTTGTTTCCATGGAATTATAGATAAACGTATCGGCATATTTGAGGGTGTTTTTCAGCCCATAACGAAAATAATACTCATATTTTTTTCCAAAACACTCCGGTATCGTCAGCGGGAACAGATCATGTACGGTGACCATAAATTTTCCATAAGGATTTGTCACTTTGATCGGTACTAAACTGTTACCCTCCCAGAAGATCTCCGGCCGGATCTCATGGATCACTTTTTGCAGATAGCGGTAATATTTAACCAGCCCAAAATTTTTTCCGACCGGTGTACCGTAACAGTGAAGTATGGCTCCCGCCTGCTCCATCGCCTGCATCTCATTGCTCGTTGCAATATCAGATAACAGATGGATCTCCATATCCGGCTCTTTGACCAGCTCTTTTGCAAAATTGTAGATATACATTCCGATTCCGCTTGGTTTTGTTCCCATGCTTCTCGCATCAATCAATATTTTCATTTTCTAAGTACCTTCTGATATGTGAGTTTTCTTAAAAAGGACGGCTGCATTGTCATTCCAAAGCTAAGAATACAGCCTGTCGCATATTCTTTGCCCGAAGTCAGGCCAAGTGTATGCTGCTCTTTTCGAAGTTGTCTGTACTGACGAAAATAAGCCGCACCGCCTCTTCTTTCGTAAAGTGCTTCACTGGTACGCGCTTTGACTAAGATTTCCGGCAGATTATAAAAAGCACATCCCTTTGCTAACATCCTGCTCCACAGATCATAATCCTCTAAATAAGGAAAATGCCGATAATTACCGGCATTTAACACATCCTGTTTCCGGAACATGACCGTCATGTGGTTTAACGGATTGCGGTATCTCGCATAAGGAAGGATATCCTCCATCAGACGCGGCATCCTTTTAATCCTCTCATAGGTACCCTCATCGTTAAATTCTCTGATGAAGCCACCACAGACGGAAATTTCAGGATGCTGCTGCATGTACGCATACTGCTGCTCTAAACGTTTTGGCATCATCACATCGTCGGTATCCATTCTTGCGATCAGTTCATAGGAGCAGAGTGTCACTCCTTCTGCGAGTGCCCTGCCTAACATCTGATTTTCTTTGTGTGGATAGACCTTCAGATTCGAACATCTCTTCTGATATTCTTCGATCACCGCATCCAATTCCGGTGTCAGTGTCCCATCCTCGATCAGCACGATCTCTTCCGGCTGTCTGGTCTGTGCCAAAATGCTTTCCATCGTCTCACGAAAATATTCCGGTTTTTCTTTTTTATAAATAGACATCAATACAGATATTCCCATATTACACCTTCTTAATACTTTGTTGTGGTCTTGCTTTCAATCTCCCGCTTTAAGGCTGTAATCTGATTTTCATCGATTCCCTCGGAATTTTCTTTTTGCAGGATAACCTTAAATGTCATCAACAGTATCTTGATGTCCAGCCAGAAGCTGTAGTTTTCAATATACAGCATGTCTAACTTTAATTTATCATATGGTGTCGTATTGTATTTTCCATACACCTGTGCATATCCGGTCAATCCCGCTTTTACTTTCAAACGATAGCGGAATTCCGGTATGATCTCTTCGTACTGGCTTGCGATCTCCTGCCGCTCCGGTCTTGGACCGACGATCGACATATCGCCTTTTAAAATATTAAATAACTGTGGTATCTCGTCAAAATGGATCTTACGGATCAGTCTGCCGACCGGTGTGATCCTGTCGTCATGCTTTTTCGCAAGCTGTGCACCATTTTTTTCCGATTCTATACACATACTGCGGAATTTGATAATTCCAAACTCCCTGCCATCCTGTGTCAGTCTTGCCTGTTTAAAAAATACAGGGCCTCTGTCATAGGCTTTGATCGCTACCGCTGTCAGAAGCATAAATGGTGACAGGATGATAATTCCGATCAGGGAACCGATAATATCCATGGCTCTTTTGAAAATCCGCTGATCCATGCTGAATCCGTTATTGCGACACAGATAAAGCGGCGTATCAAACAGATGTATTGATTCGGAACCTGAAATGATGATGTCCGAAAGTTTTGGTGTTACATAGATACGGATAGATTTCTCAAAACAGAATTTCAGGATCTTATTTCTCGTATGAGCCGGAAGGTCACAAAGTACGACCGCCTCATAGTCCGGAATCCGTTTTGTCAGTTCTTCATATCCGATTGCAATACTCTCTGCTCCGCAGATATTGTATTTATCTCTTCGTGAATTTACTTTTTTGATCAGATCATCCGGGGAATATTTTCCATAAATGATCAGCATCTTCCGTGGCGGATACAGACGCACAAAAAGCCAGCGCACCGTATATGCCCACGGTACAACAAACAGTATCTCTGCCCATGTGATCATAATGATCGGCCCGATCGGCATATAATCCCTGCCGATCATACAGATCTGCAGATATCCGATCACATTACTTGCTAAAATCGCCAACAACTGCGACAGGCAGATATCTGATATCCGAAGATATCCCACCTTATAACCGCCCATAACCCTCGTAAAGAAGAAGAGGATTAAGACATACATACCGACAACCGCCCAGTTACCACGGCGGAAGAACGGCATAAAAATAACTCTGCTGTAATATTCATACCATATATATGCAAAGCACATTCCCTGAAAAAATAAAATGACTGCGTTTGCCAAAAAGTTCAGCATTCGCTTGTATTGTTCTCTGTTATTCATTGCTTGCCCTCTTTAAGCCTCCGTTTTTTCTCCCTTAAATGCCCAGAGCTTGTTCATCAGGAAGTTGACCGGGATGCTTACTACCAGATTGATCAATGGTGCAAGGTATTTTGAAATTCCAAACACACGGATCCATACATAAGAAAGTATGTTACTTAATATGATTCCCGTAAAACCATAAGATATATATGTCTTTAACAACGCTTTCCACGGGGAGCGTTTCTCGCCTTCCTCTAAACCGAATACATAACGGCTGTTCCAATAGAAAGACCAGAGCACACTCAGAAGGAATGCGATCGTATTTCCCAAAATATAATCATACCGTTCAAAGATATGCAGCTTTGCACAGGCAAAAAGTACCAGTACATTCAAAGTATAGGAAATGACCGTATTCGTGACTCCGACTACTCCGAACTTGACGAACTGCATAAATCCATCCCAGCGTTTTTCTAAAAATTTCAGATGAAGGAAACGGACAAAGATTGCATAGAGCATCTTGTCTAAGATTTCCCACAGTCTGACTCCTGTATTTTCCATTGTTTTCTCCTATGCGTCAAAATTAATTCTTTCCTCTTCCACAACCAGCGGACGGTTCATCAACCGCTTATTCATGCTTAAGATGTATTCTCCTAAGAATCCGATGAAGAATATCTGGATGGAACCTAAGAAAAACATTCCGATCAGAACCGGTGCCATTCCTGCTGCAAAACGATTCCACCAGATCAGTTTCATGACCAGATAAACGATTGCAATGATAAATCCGATCGCACTGAATATCGCACCTATGATCGTACAAAGCCGGAGTCCGATCTTTGTATAGGAGGTAATACTAAGCATTGCCGCATCGAATAACGTAAAGAAGTTATTATGTGTCTTTCCTGCTCTTCGCTGTGGCTGCTCATACGGTATTTCTTTTCTCTCATAGCCAAGTTCGGCTACGATTCCACGCAAAAACGGTGTTGGGTCTTTTAAATCCCGAAGCACCTGTACAAAATCTTTATCATAAAGTCCGGAACCCGTAAAATGTTCGATCTGCTCTACGTCTGAGAATTTTTTGATCATCTTATAATACAGGCTACGCAGATGATACATCATCTTGTTCTCTTTACTGCTTGTCTTAATTCCTATGACGATCTTATAACCTTTTTCCCACTCTCTGACATACTTTGGTATCAACTCTACCGGGTCCTGGAAGTCACAGCACATGGAAATCGTACAATCTCCTGTCGTCTGTAAGATTCCATAATACGGCGAATTGAACTGTCCAAAGTTTTTTGCATTAAAGATGGCTTTTACATGCGGATTCTTTTTACAGATGTCACGCAAGAGTGGTCTGGTCGCATCTTTCGAATCGTTGTCTATAAACACCAGTTCATAATCATATTCCGGCAGCTCTTTTGCAAATATATCCGCAACTGCCTCACTCATCGGTACTACATTCTCTTCCTCATTATAACAAGGAATCAATACACTGATTTTTTTCATGTTCCTTTATCCTCTTATCCCTTAGTCTTACAATATTTTAACAGCTCATCTTTTCGGATCGCTTCCGTGTCGAGCCGGTCTAAATTTTCTTTATAATAGTCGTATAACTCTTTTATACCCTCCTTGTAGGAAGTAAATACAAAATCATTTCCCATGTTTTCCAAAAGTCTGGTATTATCTGCGGTATACTGATAGTTCAGTCCCGGATTCTTAACCGTGACTTCGCTTTTAAAATCTCCGATCTCGTTGATGATCTCTACAATGCTGCAAAGATCAATGGATTCCGTCGGTGTGATATTGAACTCCCGGTTTGGCACATCCTCTTCGATCAGCTTATCCATGACCTTTAAAAAATCTCCTAAATACAGATAGTCAAATACGACATTCTGATTAATGACGATCGGCATCTCTAACAGATTCTTCATGATCGCATTGGAGATGAATTTGAACGTGTAATCTTCTCCCTGTCCGTACAGTCCGAATATGATCGGATTGTATATGATTCCCGGTTTATTGGAGGACTCCCGCACTCCTAAATATTCAGACATCACATATTTGCTGTATCCATAATCATCTTTCGGGATCACGGTTCCTATCGTATCCTCTTTTACTTTTACAAGGTCTCTTGCCTTGTTGTACTGCGCACCGCTTCCAAAATTGATCAGCTTCATGCCGTCTTTTAAACAGCGTTCCATATTGAAAAACATTTTTAAGTTGTTGCCGATGACATCCGGTGCTGCTACGTCATAGCCTGTCTTTCTCGAACCGCCCTGGTTCGCACAGTGGAATACCACATCTATGTTTTCTTTCTCAAAAAACTCCATGCTCGTCTAACAGACTGAACTGCTCGCGGGTAATCGGATATACTGTATATTTGTCCTGCAGATGGGCGGTCAGTGCCTTGCCTACAAAGCCTCTCGCACCCATGATCGCTATCTTTTTCATGTTGTTTCTCCTTGAAGTCATACTAAGCGTAATTATCCATAATCTTTATTATTATATTTGATTCTTCCATATAATTCAAGTCATTCGGGGTGGGTTCATATAAAATTAAGAAAGAGAGAGCGGTGAGTCCCCGGTACTGTAGTAGGTGGGAACGCTGTGGTATTAATAAGAAATAAATATCTGAAAAAGTCATGACAATCGACAATCTCCTGAACATCGTTAAAAATTTCACTATGATACCGCTTTTGTAGGATGACATCCCGCTCCTGTCAGATCCCACCCTGACATTTTGCGAGGCTTTCGTCATGACGAGCTTCTTAGCAGTCCTCTCTTTCCTACCTGTCTGAGTCCGTAGGACGAGTTGCAGGAAAAGAGGACGAATCAGCGGAAGCGAGGAATAGAAAACGCAGCATATGTCAGGGTGGGATTTGACAGGAACACAGTCACATAAAAAAACACACACCTTGACCAACTCCCACAATTTCGCTATGATACCCTTAGATAAATTACAGGAGGATACAAAGATAAATGAAACAGTACAAGGCAATTTTATTTGACTTAGACGGCACGCTGCTGGATACCTCGGAAGGCGTGATCAGCAGTGTACAGTATACGATAGACACTCTTGGATATGAAAAGTTAGATGTGGGACAGATGCGAAGTTTTATCGGACCGCCGGTACACAGACGTTTACGGGAGATTTACGGAATCAGCGAAGAGGAATCCCTGCGTGCGATGAATATTTTCCGTTCCCATTACGGTGGCGATGATCTGTTAAAAGCCCATGCCTATGAGGGCATGAAGGATTTACTCCTCTATCTGCATGAAAAAGGCTATCAGCTTGGCGTTGCAACCTACAAGCGTGAGGACATGGCAAAACGCGTATTGGAGCATTGCGGCATTGCTTCCTGTTTTGATTCGATCCACGGTTCGGATGCCGCCGGAAAATACTCCAAAGCAGATGTTGTCCGCAACTGCATCCATGCACTGGGTGTAGATGATCCTGCGGATGCGGTGCTGGTGGGTGACAGTGACAACGATGTGATCGGTGCACATGAGATCGGTCTTGGATTCGTCGGCGTGACCTACGGTTTTGGTTTTTCTTCCAAAGAAGATGTACTTGCCTTTGAACCGGATGCCGTTGCTGCCGATGTAGCACAATTAAAGGAGCTCTTCTAATCCGGAAGAGCTCCTTTTATTCTTATTTTATTTTTATGGTGTTCTATCAGCACTCTTATAAAATTCACGATATTATCGATCAGCAGCAATCCTGCAAAGACAAACATTGCAATATTCGTCGCTGTCAATGTAATGTTGACTCCCTTTTTTGTCATCAACTGGAACGGATTGAGTATGACGATCATTGAAAGCATATATAAAATATCCAGCCAGTTGTGTTCTTCTTCATTGAAAAAGAGAACTACGATCGGGAACAGGTACAATCCACAGTAAAATCCGCTGTTGGTTGGCAGTAAGATAATAATGGAAACTAACATCGCCGCCTTTTTCCACCAGGTTTTCTGCTTGGAAATGACGATGATCCCTATGATCGCTAAAATATAGAAAATAATCTTTAACACTTCATTCCACATATCTCTGGTGTCCCCACTCTTCATCTGAGAGAGGAAGAACAGATAGCCAAAACGCGGGTTATGTGTAAACATATATTTTTCGCCGTTTTCACCGAGATTTGCCAGCCATTGCGTGATATTATACTTAAATCCGGTTCCGATCAGGGCAAACGGACCAAAGCAGAACAGCAGTCCGTAGATCATCAGACGTATCGCTTCTTTCCAGCGTTTTTCCCAGATCAGCAGGATTCCGAAAATTGCAGGATATCCCTTGATCGCCGCTGCAAAGGCAAGTGCGATAAACGCCCATTCCCGCAGCACTTTATTTTCACTCTGGTAATGCTCGATAAAGCACACCATTCCGATGACTGCAAGATAGATCACATTTCCACGCTCATAGGAAAACAGTGCGATCCCGGAAAATGCCAGTGCCAGTGTCATCAGCCACTTTGTTACCGGTTTTCCTTTTTTCATCTGGAACAACTGGATAAACATGATCAGGATCATCAATAGCATGACATAGTTTGCGATCGTCAGGTTTGTCGTCCACATTCCGACATCTACGCCGTCATCCCGATACTCTGCAAAATTCACTGCTTTTGCCAGCCAGTAAAAAATCAGATAGGTCAATGGAAAATAGCCCTTTTCCGATGGTCCGTTCAGTGCATTGAAATACGGATCATGCCATGCCGAGTAACGCAGTACATTGATATAGTCTGCAAAGTAATCACTCGTTTTTCTGAAAAAGACATTCCACTGTGTACCTTTATCATCATGAAACAGCCAGTACAGAAACAGCCCTATCAGAATCGCCATCAATATATAAAAAATATATTCCAGTTTTAATTTTTCTCTTTTCATTCACTCAACCACTACTGTAATTTATTTGCCTGATACTCCGCTCTGTCTAAGAATGGGAACATATCATCAATTGGCGGTGATACGATCTTACCGTCCGGCAGTACCTTAGAAGATAATTTC
>OGHJ01002796.1_pt1 | contig 13985 bp, 13 predicted proteins | sample 1571351 | NCBI WGS metagenome assembly OGHJ01 (sample SAMEA2582037, study PRJEB24529) | metagenome | biome: Human gut stool | place: China | collected 2011 | reverse complement strand
ATTTTGAATTTAATTGGTTCTAATAATTAGAGAAATATAATAGGTAATGTTCCCCATTTGAGATTTCCGGAATTTAGTGGGGAGTGGGAAATCTATCCTCTTACAGATTTTATGAGTTTCAAAAATGGAATGAATCCTGATGCCAAAAGATTTGGGCGTGGAACAAAATTCATTTCGGTGATGGATATTCTTAATAACCAATTCATTTGTTATGATAATATCCGTGCCTCTGTTGAAGTTGTGGATGGCGATATTGAAACTTATGGTGTAAACTACGGCGATATCTTATTTCAGCGCAGCTCTGAAACGTTAGAAGATGTAGGTCAAGCCAATGTCTATTTGGATAGCAAACCCGCAGTGTTTGGTGGTTTTGTTATTCGTGGAAAAAGTAAAAGTAACTATTATCCTATGTTTTTTCGTTATCTTTTGGCTTCACCAACTGCACGAAAAAAGATAATCGTAAAAGGAGCCGGAGCACAGCACTTTAATATAGGTCAAGATGGATTAAGTAAAGTTTGTCTTAATATTCCTTCAATTCAAGAACAAGAGAAAATAGCAAAACTATTTGAATGTATAGATACTCGAATCGCTACCCAAAACAAAATCATTGAGGATTTGAAAAAATTAAAGTCCGCAATTAGAAAAAAGATGTTCTCCTTATTGAAAGATGAATATACAGAGAGCTTTGAAATCAATCAGCTACTTGATTACGAACAACCTACTGCATATATTGTAGCTAATGATGAATACTCTACCGACACAAGTTTAACCCCTGTTCTAACTGCGAATAAAGGTTTTATCTTGGGGTATACAGACGAAAAATTTGGCATATATCAAAAAGGAGAGTGTATAATCTTTGACGATTTCACAATGGATGCAAAATATGTATCATTCCCTTTTAAGGTAAAGTCTTCGGCAATAAAAATACTCACAGCAAAACCGAATGTAAATCTTCGATTTATGTTTGAATATCTATCATATTGGGAACTTAAATCGGAAGGACATAAAAGGCATTATATTTCAGAAATAGCTTCGCTTGTAATTGAACTACCTTCAAAAGAAAGACAAAGTATAATAGCCTCACTAATGACTTCGTTAAACAGCAAATTGGATATTGAAGCAAAAACAAAGATAAGATACGAAGAACAAAAGAGATACTTACTCTCGCAAATGTTTATATGAACATCTGCGAGAGCAAATATTGTTTCTGCTTTGAATACTTGATGATCAAACTATTATGTGTCTCTAATAGTCCATGTAACTTTCTGAAAACAACGGAGATTCTTTTTTGTTCTTCTAATTTTGGCAGACGGATTTGTATGTTTCCCATTGTGTTATTCATAAGTTTCGGGTTTGCTAAATTAGTTGAGACATACATCCTTGTTGCTTCTGCTAAGACTAATGAAACGAAATGGGCATCAAATCCTTTTTTGAGCTTTAACAAGCCACAGACATTAGTGCAATTAAACTTTCCATTACGATAAAATACCGTTCCTGCATTTGCACCGTCAGTCGTCCAACTGATATATTCACCTTCAAACATAAAATCATCAAGATAACCCATAATTCCGTCATTTGATGTTTGAGAAGAATACACAGGGTATAACGGATTTTCTTGTTGGCTAATTTCTACCGAACTAATAACTCTACCACGTCCTATTGATGCAATATCTTGAATCTTGAATTGTTCCCAAGAATCAGAGTGAAGCATTTTCAAACTAATTGCGGACATTACAAATAAACAATCCTTAATTTCATTATGATAACCAGACGGTTATACCTCAAAACATCGCATTATTTGTAACATTATGCTCTACATCCATCACATTAGAAACGGAATATTCCTCATTATATTATTATCAAAGTGTGTAGAAGAGTCAATCTTGAAGCAGTGTATTCTGCTATTTTGCATAGTTAGCTTGTGTGATATTTAATTAAAGATAAAATTTTTCGAATTATACAAATAGGTTTTGATCTAAAAGACTACCTTTGCATAAATTTAGCATTATGAGTACAACAGAATATATACAAATCATTATCGGCATCGGTCAGATTATTGCTGTTGCTATTATCCCAATTATTGTTTGGGTATTAGGAATAAAGTACCAAAATAGAAAAGCAAAAAAAGATGCTCAATTAAGAGTCTTCCTTACACTAATGGCAGATCGAAAATCAACCCCAATAACAAAAGAATGGGTTGATGCCTTAAATACAATAGATGTAGTATTTCAGGAAAACAAAAAAGTTAGACATGCATGGAGAGAATATTTAGATAGTTTAAACGAAAAATCACCTCATTTTGATAGTAGTAATTCTTTTAGACTTGACTTACTTTCAGAAATGGCCGTTTCTCTTGGGTATAAAAATTTAAAGCAAACAGAGATTGATAGATTTTATTCTCCTAAATATTTTGGTTCTCAAATGAGCCGACAGGAAATATTATTTCAAGAGAATCTACGAATTTTAACTCGATCCAAAAGTTGTGCTGAAAGTTTTACTGATGAAGAATATGAACAGCACTATAAGGAGTTGATGGAACAGCAAGGAGAGTAAAGAATATGGGGAATATCCCTTTCCTGTGAAATTGCTGATTTTTTATCCTTAATTAAAGGGCTAAACGATAATATCCACAAAGGTATTAAGGGAGAAACCGTCTGCTTTTCAGATTTGGGTGAAGCTTATTCTGGATTAAGCGGAAAAGGCGGTGATGATTTCGGATATGGTGAGCCATTCATTACTTATATGAACGTGTATCAGAATACTTACATCTCGGAAAAGGATTATGAATTGGTACAAATCGCTCCCAACGAAAAACAAAACAGTGTGCAGTACGGTGATGCCTTATTCACACTCTCATCTGAAACTCCGGAAGAAGTTGGTATAGGTGCAGTATATTTGGGCAATACGCAGAAACTTTATTTGAATAGCTTCTGCTTTGGCATTCATTTCTATGATGAACGTGTATTACCTCAATACCTTGCCCACTTCATTTCAAGTTCTTCATTTCGTAGGGCTATATATCCGTTAGCACAAGGGAGTACACGGTTTAATCTTCAAAAAAATGACTTTATGAAGATGAAGTTTTTACTACCAAGCTTAGAGAAACAAGGACATATAGCTAACACTCTTGACGCTTTGCATTGCCGTTTGGCAAATGAAAAGTCATTAACGGAACAATACATTTTATTGAAGAAGTATCTATTAAGCCTAATGTTTATATAAACATTTTCTGAAGCAAATACCGTTTCTGCTGTTGAAGACAACTTATGTATTCTTGCTCATTATCCAATTTTCTCTCAGTGAGTTCAAACATACTACAGATTTGTTGTTGAACAGACATTGGTGGGATCGGGAATCGACTCTTACCTAACGCAGTTTGGTTGATACTTGCTTGTGAAACTGCTTTATTGCAAATAGTTTGAAAATGGTTTATTGCCCAATCAGTACAAAGAAGTAAATGCAAAAAACGAGGTCTAACTATGGTTGTATTGGGTATAATTCGCAATAAATTCATGCCATGATAAAGTCCATAATCTTTGTCAAGATAGGCTGTATTTCCTATATACTGAATACTATTGATATTGCTAAACAGAATATTACCTACGTTTAACCTATAGCTTTCAGGAATACACTCTACATAGCCAATTCGTTGTATATCAATACAATGTTTGCTAATAGTTTCTATGCGAGAAACCTTATAAGGGGTTTGATAACTCACTTGTGTTCCTGAATAGCCACTTTTTATTTGCGCCAAGTCATCCAGTCTATATAAAATCCAATCATTCTCTGATGAAAGCAATTGCTGACTAAGCCCTTTAATTAAGGATTGCAGTTTCTCAATGATTTTGTTTTGGGTGACTATTCTCTCATCCAAAAGTTGAAACAATCGTGAAATTTTTCTCTGTTCTACTACAGCAGGAATAGAAAAACTGAAACTTTCCATTTGATTTTTATCCCCTCTCGGCATTTTTACACCTTTGGCACCGCTCATAACATAATTGATGAACTTATCTGACGCAATTACATTATAGAGAAATTCTGGTTCGCAGGTTTTACTTCTCAGAACAAATACATCTGCACTACAGCCACCTATTCTATCTGAGAACCACACTTTTTTTAGATAGGGACGAATATTTGATAACAGTATATCATTCTTTTTATATGCTACGACATTGGTATTTGCTGGAATAGAAATAGCTGATTGCACACCTTGAAAATTTTGCAGAATATTCTCCGTTGAGATATACGTACTCTCATCTAATAGCCCAGATGAAATTCTCTCTTTCTGAAAATCCGCAACATCCTTTAGAGATACATTAACCCACTCCTCCGTAAACTCAGGAAATCTCAAATGGGGAACATTAAGGACTTTTTTATCTTTATTATCTATTGCCATAGTTGTCATTATTTTATAGGATTCAAGTCAAATGGAAGCAATGGTGTTTCATCATTACCCTCATTAAAACGGTCAAAATCCGATATGTATGATTTGTCTTGAATCAGTTTATATTTTTCGTATTCGCTATAAGCCTTATCTCTTGCTTCCTCTTGTGTTACTTTTCCGGCTGTATCGCACGGCTCGTAATCCATCGTTGCAAGATATTGTTGAAGGAACTTTTTCCAATCATCCATAGTTGAAACGATATGACGTGCAGCACGTGATTCTGCCATATCAAGAAAGGCAGTTGTGATAAGATTCAACTGGGACAATTCTGAATCTGACAGGTAATTTTTTGCGACGATGGTATCAGACTTTTGCACTCTTCCGTTAGGAGCTTTCTTCCACGTGGTAAGCCCCATATAAGGTTGCTCAGAATCAGCTCGTTGATAGATAATTTCCGCTGCCGTATGATGGGTAACGGCAAGGTGCATCATATTCTGTACCATCTTGAAGAACAACTTTGTATCTTCTGATTTCGGGTCATAATCCGCACTACATTCTGCATAAATGTCAGTTATCTTTTGGTAATATCTGCGCTCTGAGGTACGTATCTCACGAATACGCTCAAGCAAATCGTCAAAATAGTCTTTCCCGAAATGTTTGCCCTGTTTCAGTCTCTCATCATCAAGGGCATATCCTTTAATGATAAACTCTTTCAGCACTGAAGTAGCCCAAATACGGAATTGAGTAGCTTGATAGCTGTTTACTCTATACCCCACCGCCACAATAGCATCGAGGTTGTAAAATAGCGGCATACGTTCCACTTCCCGGTCTCCTTCTGTTTGAACTATCCCAATTTTTCGGATAGTTGCCTCTTTGGAAAGTTCTCCTGTTTCGTAAATTTGTCCGAGATGATAATTTATAGTTCTGACATCAACTCCAAACAAGTCCGCCATTCTTTTTTGTGACATCCAGAATGTTTCGCTGTTGAAAATGACTTCTACCCGTGCCTCCCCTTGTGCTGTTTTATACAACAATATATTAGAGCTTAGTGAATTATGCATAAGTTCTGCCATTGAGACAGATTGTGAGAAAAAGTCCCGTGCTTGTTGGACGAGCAACTTTTTACCATCAGCATTTTCCGCAATAATCATACATGCCATACGAGAGAGACGGAATATATTTACCTTGCGGAATGAGCCGTTTCCTATCTTGACCATATCAACCGCTTGGTTGAAATGTTCATCCACATTCATCCCTTTTTCTCCGGCTACTTTAATGGCTTTATCTATGACTCGTTGAAATTTCCAATAAGCAGAATAGCCCATCGCACCACAAAGGTCACGGGAACTCCAGTATTCATTCCCGTTTTCATCCTTGCGGCATATATTCTCAAATGAAGGAGTCATCTGAGGTATGTTGTCATTTTCACCCATTGCTATTACTTTTCTGAACTATTCTACCAGTCCCAATTCTTTCAGGTACACTTCAATCTCTTTGTTGAGTTCAGCACGTTTGGCTTCCAACTCCTTTATCTCTGCCATTACAGCCTTTATGTCGATAGGTTCTTCCTCTTCAAAGGTATCAACGTAACGTGGAATATTCAGATTGTAATCATTCTCGGCTATTTCTTGAAGAGAGGCAAGGTGACTGTACTTTTCTATTTCCTTGCGGTCACGATAAGTTTCGACAATCTTTTGGATATGTTGCTCACGAAGTTTGTTCTGGGTCTTTACCTTTTCAAACTCCTTGCTTGCATCAATAAACAGAATATTGTCATCTTCCTTACGACATTTCTTGAAAACAAGAATACAAGTCGGAATACTTGTACCATAGAAAATATTCGCAGGTAATCCTATAATGGCATCCACATAGTTTTTCTTTTCTATAAGGAAACGACGGATAACTCCCTCCGCATTTCCTCGAAATAGTACACCATGCGGAGCAACACAAGCCATTGTACCACCCTCGTTCAAGTGATAAATCATGTGCAGAATAAATGCATAATCGGCAGTCTTACGTGGTGCAAGCCGTCCTGCTTTGCTGAAACGATCATCAGTATTGAATTTGTCGGCAGCACTCCATTCGGCTGAGAACGGAGGATTTGCAACCACTGCATCAAACTGAGTATCACCAAAAGCATCCCATTCAAGTGTATCACCATTTTCAATCTTGAAGTTGCTGAATCTGATGCCATGAAGCAACATATTCATTCGGGCAAGGTTATAAGTTGTAGGATTCTTTTCCTGTCCATAAATATCAACTGCATTTCCAATATTAGCAGCACGAAGAAGCAACGAACCACTACCGCAAGTAGGGTCATATACATTGCGTAAACGCTGGTGTCCGATGGAAACAATTTCTGCTAAGATACGGCTGACTTCCTGCGGAGTATAGAACTCTCCAGCCTTTTTTCCGGCTCCTGCGGCAAATTGCGAAATCATATATTCGTAAGCATCACCCAAAATATCAATCTCCTGTGATGCCTCTACTCCGAAGTCTATATCATCTAATGCAAGAAGCACGTTACTAACGAGCGTGTTTTTATCGTCGGCAGTCTTGCCCAATTTAGGTGATGCCAAGTCTATATCTGAAAACAATCCGCCAAAATCTTCTTCACTATCCTGTCCTAAAGTACTGTCTTCAATACGCTTCAATGAACGTTCAAGCATAGGCAAGATATTTTCTTTACGCTTGATAGCCTCTATTACGGACGAAAACAAGAATTTCGGTTCTATGAAATAGCCGATATTCTCCAAGCATTGGTTCTTTGCTTCCTCTTGAAGTTCCACCGCATCGGCATCATCCATTTTCCACAATTCCTTAAAGGTTATTTCATCATCCACCAAGGCATTGTTGGCATACTTCTCTATTTTTTCCGACAAGTACTTATAGAAGATGAAACCTAATGTAAAATACATAAAGTCACTTGCCGACATATTGCCACGCAAACGATTTGCAACCTCCCAAAGTTGGTCACGGAGTTTCTGCTGTAATTCTTCGCTCATAATATCTTATTCCCAATTAAACGTTTTTATAATACTACGCAATCTTTCCATTATTCTCGTCAAAGCCTTTCGGGTTTTGATAAGACCGAGATGCTTCTCTTTCAATGCCTTTTGTATAATTTCAGGCTGTTCTTTTTGTAAATAGTCATACTCTTTTATGTAAAGATTAAGCACTTCGGCAGAAATTTGTTCATCATCCGCCAAATCACTCACAGCCTTATTGCGTTCTGACACAATATATTGGTTCAAACGTTCCTCTAATTCATTTGTTCCATCTGCTCTATTGCGCCCATTCATGAAGTTTTCCTTGTCTTCATCTACATTCTTTTGAATAAAGCCGTCGATGAGTTTTGCTTTGCCTCGCATTCCAGCATCCTTAATCATTGTATCAAGGATATGCTTGCGCTTTTCTGAATAATCATCGCTATATGGGTCAAGTTCCGCAATGAGTTCAAGAATATACGCTACATTGATAATATCACTATGCAGAAGTTCAAGACAGAAATCAATGTCTTCCAGCCCTTGACTATTGCCATATGGAACAGGATCTTCCGCAACAGTTGACTGTGTAGCAGGTGGGTCAATAAAACCAACCGTAATGTCGAGGTATTTACTCTTATAATCATTAAACTGCTGTTCGGTCATACCGAGGTCTTCAGCATCCTCGCTGTAATCTTCGTATATCTGGATTTCTGCATGTTTACGGATAATGTCTCTGAACGCAAGTACAAAATTCTTCTTGTCATTTTCACTTTGCAGAAGGTCTATACTACTTGGCGTTGGATATTTTTGCAGAAAATCTGTTGCCAAACCCTTGTACTCATGCTTAACTTTTTCAAACGGAGGACGTACTATATCTTCAGGATTGTCGGAATTGCTAAACAGTTTTATAGACGTATCAACATTGTTTTTCAGATCACGGAAGCATACGATTTTACCGAATCGTTTCTTCTCGTTCAACACTCGGTTGGTACGACTGAATGCTTGCAGCAAACCGTGATATTCCATATTCTTATCCACATAAAGTGTGTTCAGTTTTTTACTGTCAAAACCAGTAAGGAACATTCCCACGACAAGACAAAGGTCAAGCGGTTTCATATCCGCTTTCTTCTTTTTCATGCGCAGGTTGATGTCATCATAGTAAGCACGAAAGTTCTCTGTTGTAAAAGATGTGCCGTAGTTTTCATTATAATCATCCATAATGGATTGTAGTTCATCTGCTTCGCCCACACTTTCGCTGACATATTTTCCCGTACCCATACCAGTCTGTTCATCATCTTGACTATTATTGGCTGCGTATGTAAATACTGCACCTATACGGATTTTAGGATTCAATGATTTGAAAATCTTGTAATAGCGGATAAGCATAGGAACAGACTGTACAGCAAACAATGCGTCAAACTCTCCATCAAATGTAGATTTATTGAAGTTGTTAAGGATAAATCTTGCAATCTCCTCCATACGAGTTTGGTTATCGTTATCTACAATCTCGTTACCATGATAATACTCCACTAGGAAACCAAGCACATTTTCATCAGCAATAGCATCTTTGATGAGATATTTATGAAGACAATTGCCGAAAATTTCTTTTGTCGTATGTCCATCCACTGCATTTTCGGTAAAGATAGGTGTTCCCGTAAAACCAAAAATCTGGGCATTATCAAAGAACTTCATAATCTTTTTATGGCTATCCCCAAAATGACTACGGTGACACTCATCAAAAATCATCACGATGCGTGAATGACGGATAGCGTCAATCTTGTTGCTATACCACGTCTTACTAACTGCCGCATTAAGTTTTTGAATGGTGGTTATGATGATTTTGGAATTGCTTTGAAGTCGCTTCACGAGTTCATCCGTATTGTCGGTACTATCCACTGCACCCGGCTCAAAAGCCTCGTATTCCGATTGCGTCTGAGTATCGAGATCATGACGGTCAACAACAAACATCACCTTATCCACATCATCCAATTCTGATACAAGTTGTGCAGCCTTGAATGAGGTCAATGTTTTTCCGGCACCTGTTGTATGCCAGATATAACCATTATCATTGGAGTTTTGTACACGATCCAAAATCTTCTCTACCGCATAGAATTGGTAAGGACGAAGTACCATCAAGCACTTGTCGCCCTCATGCAGCACAATATACTTTCCTATGATTTTGCCAAGCGTACATTTTTCCAAGAAGAATACGGCAAACTTGTCCAATTCATTGAACGGATGATTGGCGGCATCTGTCCAGTTGAATGTGAACTTATACCCACTATTTGGATTATTGGCAAAATAGCGAGTGTTAACGCCATTGGATATAACAAACAACTGGATATAATCAAACAATCCGTGAAACGAAGTCTTGTGATAACGCTGTATTTGGTTGTATGCCTGTTTAAGTTCCACGCCACGACGTTTCAATTCAATCTGCACAAGTGGCAAACCATTGATTAGGATCGTCACATCATAACGGCATTTTTTACGTCCTTCCACTGTGATTTGGTTGGAAACCTGAAATTCATTCTGACACCACTGTTGCCTATTTAGAAATTCCACCCATATACGCTGTCCATCAGCCGTATCAAGCGGATATAAATCACGGAGTTTCTTTGCCTTTTCAAAGCGAGTACCACCTTCAAGGTATATGAGAATCTTCTCAAACTCTTCTGTCGTAAACTCATTGCGTCCATATTCCTCCAGCCGTTTGCGGTTATGAACCTCCAACTGCCGCTTGAAATTGGCATACAAATTATCCTCTTCTACAATTTGGACATATTCATAGTCCATTTGTTGAAGAGTGGTTATCAGTCCGGCTTCCAATGCCGCTTCACTTTGTGTTGACATATCCTTGCCCTATTATGAGTAGTTACTACTTATGCTATTAGTATTCTGACATCCAATACCTTTTCGATTTTACATAGATTGCAAATGCATCTAAAACCATCAAATCGATTCAGGTTCTATTGCAGTCTTTCTTTTTTATCGGTTATTAAATCCTTCAAATCAACTTGTAGAATCTCGGCAATCCGCTGGAGCGTTTCCAAATTAGGTTGAATCCTATTGCAAGCATAAGCATTGACCATGCTAAAACTCTTATCCAATTGTTTGGCTAACCACGTTTGAGAAATGCCTTTTTCCGAAAGGACTGCCTTTATTCTATTCAGTTTCATTCTTTAATACGATTTTATAGTGCAAATATAGCGAATTATATTCGATAATTGTGATTATTTTTGTACTTTTGCACCTACAAGGTAAATAACTTGGATTCACGCATATGACAGCCAAAGATAGAAGTAGATTACATCGAGGTTATAAACGCTTCTTACGTCAGCTAAAAACAAAGAGACAAAAAAGAAGAAAGGCTCAAATCCTATGCGAAGAGAATGCCCGCTATAATAGGAAAAATGGCGTGATTCTCTCCGTAGATCAATTGTTGTCTAACACACTTTCTCCAAGTGTTTCGTATCTACTTAACTGCATAAGCAGTCCTCTTAATTACGAATTGATAAATAAAGAGAATAATAACACTAATTGTTATGTTGAAATACCAAGACTTTTTTCTCTAATTGAAAATCCCCAAGAAAGTTATTCCGCAATCAGAAAACTGATAGTTTTGTCTTTATTTTCAAACTATCCAGAAATATTCATTGACTATACCAAATGTGATGAATTCACTCTTGAGGCTCAAGTTTTGTTAGACTTAATACTTAAGGATATATTTAGGTTTTACAATAGATGTCGAAAGAAAAAGCGCTTTAAAAAGTACGCAAAAAGGATTACAGACAGATCTACTAGGGGAAGTTCCATAAGAACCATGTTATTTTCCGTAGGTTCTTTAGCAATTCATGCAAAAAAACAAATAGAGTTTTCTCATGTTGTTCCGTATAATCTTTGCATTCATCGTTCTGAAGTTGATACTATTCGACAAGCAGAAATGAAGGACATAGACACAACTACTTTATCTGACTATGTTGATACTTGTTTGTCAAAAATGGGTCGTAATTTAGAAGATGAGCAAATAGATGATTTATGTACCGTTATTGGAGAAATTCTCATTAATGCAGAAGAACATTCTTCTACGAAATGTCGCTATTCGATAGGATATTTTGAAGAACAAGAAATAGATGGAGAAAAAGTTGGAGTATTCCAACTAGTCATAATGAATTTAGGAATGTCGATTTACGAGAAATTCAAAGATGAAAATTGCCCAAATCCTATTATATCTGATAAGATGAAGGAGTTGTCAAAACAATACACACACAAAGGATTCCTAAAAAAGAAAGAATTTGAAGAAGAAACTTTATGGACACTATATTCTCTACAAGATGGAGTTACTTCAGTATCCCCAGAAAAATATAAAAATAGAGGAAATGGCTCTTTGCGCTTTATCGAAAGTTTTTACAACTTAAAAGGTTGCAACGCATCAAAATTATCAAAGATGACGTTACAATCGGGAAAAGCAAATATTGTATTTGACGGTAAATATCCAGTAACAGAATCTATGGTAAAAGGAGAAAAATATAGAGTCCTTACATTTAACAGCTCTGGAAATATTGAAGACAAACCTGATAATAAATACGTTAAATGTAGCGAGTTCTTTTTCCCTGGCACATTTATTCACGCATATATATATTTATAATTATGAAACAAAGTAAAGATAATATTATCAATTTAGAAGACTTTAGGGTCAAACGTGGCAATATTGTTTCTAAGGTTTTCACAGGTAGAGATCGAGGAGTCTATGTGAGAGAAAACTCACATATTGATGATATTGATTCTAAATATGAAACAATAGAGATCATTATTCCCGAAAATATCAAATCTATCAACCCCTCATTTTTTGAGGAGTTATTCAGAAATGTTGTCACAAAACATGGTAGGGATGAGTTTATGAACAAATACAAATTCCGTTCTTTGGGAACTTATAAATACGAAAGGACGTTATCAGAAGCCATTCAACGAATATTAAGAAATAACACTGCAATTGGATAATTATGGATACTTTACAATTGGTTATTGATTCTATTTCTAAAATAGCAATTATACCACAAAGCATTAGTCAAGGAATTTCACCACAACCTATTGCTTGTCTTGATGCGTTACATAAATTGGGAGTTGTATTAATCGCTTTATTTAATCTTATATTTTCTATTTATCTATACAAAACAAATAAAATAAACCAGAAAATAAAAGACATGAAAGTTAATAGACAAAATCTATTAAACATATTGATTCTCAACCACAAATTAAATGATTTCTATAAGATATTCGCCTGTATTCATACAGAATGTCAAATCCTTTTAAATACAGAAATAGGTGAGGAAAAACGAAAAGAACAAGCAAATGGAAAACTGGAAGAGCTATTTATTCAACTTAATTTAGAATTTATTACTACTCTACGAGCTGTTGACATAAAATTAAGTGATGAGATTTTATCTATTTCTGATACTCTACAAAGTAAATTATCCGAAAATATTTTTGATAATGGCGTAAATTTGCATGTTAGAGACAAATATGATGAATTGATTCAAACCCCCATTTCGAATGCAGAAATAGAAATACTAAAAAAACTATACGAGTTTTCGTAATTCAATACTAAGTGATATGTTAAGAATCAAATTATCACAAATGACACGAAAGCGTATTTAATTAGCAGAGATCAAACATGGATATATTTAGTGAATACATGAATGACGAAAACATCGAAAAAATGCGAAAGAGCTAAGCTCTGGCGAGCATCTATCGGGTTACAAGCAGTTGACAATCTGCGTGTATCCAGCTTTCTCATTGAGACTGCACGTAAACATATAGAAGGGCTTATTTCTATGGATGAGGTTCATAAAATGATAGATGAGCATTATGCACAAAAACGCAAGCAATCAAAACCAGATTGAATACTCACCTATCAGTATTATCGCCTTTCAGTTATTCGAAATTTTCGAATAACTGTCCCTCCGATGTACCATAAAAGCTACAAGGAAGAATATTCTAAGCATTGTGTATTTTACCGTTTTATAGTCTTTGTTAAAGCCTCGCAAGCCGTCCTTTCAATAATTCGCCATACTTTTCTTTTAATTCAGCACTTAGGAAAGAGTTTTGAATGATAGTCTCAAACTTGGGCAATAGTTTGATATATTTATTTATCAGTCGTTCTACAATCACATTCTCTATACCTAGCATGGAAGCTGATCGAATAAAATCCTCTCTTTGAAGCTTTTTCTTCCGACCATTCAAAGTCAATGCCAACTCTTCGTCATCCTTGGGATTGATGATAGCCGCATTTAGCAAATCATAAGCAGGGGTTAAACGTATCTTATCCGCCACCTCATACAAAGAGAAGTTTTTCAAGTGCATGTCGTTATTCCCTGTCAACCAAGAGAAAAGCACCAACTCAAAGAAATTGGTAACATCCATCTTTGGTAAAGACGAGTATTTCAAAACGACCTTGCCGACACGTTCATAACTGCTCTTGTATTTGTGCTCTGTTTGCCTTTCCGTCAGTTGGCACATATCTTCCATCGCAATCTTCTCTCCGGTAGAAGTCCTGTCTATCCGGCGGGTAAGATAGCATAGCGTATCATCTGCCATCCGCATCAGCGTATGAG
>OGHJ01002790.1_pt1 | contig 14015 bp, 11 predicted proteins | sample 1571351 | NCBI WGS metagenome assembly OGHJ01 (sample SAMEA2582037, study PRJEB24529) | metagenome | biome: Human gut stool | place: China | collected 2011 | reverse complement strand
TAACCTGTTCTGCAATACTGCTTATCTCTGACAATGTACTGTTAAAACGCTTTAATATATAAAGAAGTGAGTCCTTTAATTCTGAGAAATCACCCAGAAACTCTGTAATTTCCTCACCGTTTCTTGTCAGATCTCCCTGCGCTATCAGCTTTACTTCTTCAGAGATCTCGCGGACATAATCTGCTAGAATATTCATGGCTTCTCTTATATTTCTGATCGTATCACCGAACTCATCCTCAGACTCATATGTAAGCATTTCCACGTTAGACAGCTCACCCTTTCTCAGGCTGGCAACTGCTGCCTCTATCTGTACTACCGGCTCTGTAATTGAGTTCGTGATCATCCTTCCGATAATTGTCGATACTACAGTCATCACAATTCCTATCACCACGATCACAATAAAAATAATAACTGTACACCAGTTGGCAATGCTCTTGGATTCATCTAATTTCACCTGGAAATCATTCCGCAGTATATTTAATTTTTCTCCAAAATTCTTATAGCTTTCATAAACACTTCCCGTCATCAGCTCAGCTGCTTCTGCCTGTTCTCCGTTTCTGCTCAGCTGTAATATTTCTTCAGAGGCTTCCTTGTATGCATTCCATGCAGAGCTTGCTTCGTCATAATCAGCTTTTCCTGCCTGTGCCTCTTTGTCTGAATTCATTATTGCATCCAGCTCCTTGCCAGTTTCCGTAATCTGACCTGCAATATTTTCAATCTCTGCTTCACAGGCTGTCAGAACCGCCGGATCTGTTTCAACAAGATGCTGATACTGTTTGACTCTGTAATAGAGGTCATTGTTTCCAATTCCTGTATATATTCGACCGCCGGAGACCACACCTCCGTAACCTCCCTTATGTTCGAACGGATCACCATGGTTGAAATCAGCGTTACCAGCACCAAAAATACTGTCATAATAAGTACCATTAGCCGGTATGCCTTTAATTTTCCTGCTACCTTTAAGTTAGCTATCCATCTTTCGATCTTTGCCATATCCCTTTCCCTTCCTTTGTGTTTGAATTTTCTACCACACCAAAAATCTTCATCTGTAAGCTTTTATAATGATAACATACTTCTTTTTAAAGTCAATTAAAAAAGCATTAAATTTTCTGCTGATCTTTTTTCAAACATTCTGCCTGATTTAGCGAATGATATTTCCGTTTTTTCTCATACATTTTTTCATCCATATTTCTTAGAAAGGTCTCTGTATCATCCTCCGATCTAAATTCTGCATATCCCATGGAAACACTTAAGCTGAACGGTTCTGCCCCGGAGCTGTTAAACTGCGAAATATTATTATTGATCTCATCCATCGTAGCCAAAACGCACTCTGTATCAACACCTGCCAGAAGCACAATAAACTCATCCCCTGCATACCGGATCGCCATTCCGGTATCCGGTATGGATCTGAAAAGTATACTTCCCATCGTACTGACAGCCTTGTCCCCGATGCTATGTCCCAGGCTGTCATTGATATGCTTGAAGTCATTTACATCCATCATGATCCCATGTAAGGATTTCCAGCCTGCCGTTTTCCTTTTGGCAAGCACCGCATTCAGGTATCTTCGATTGTATAGTCCGGAAAGCTCGTCCGTGTACAGATTTTCTGCATATAGCTGCATCTGAACAAATATCAATGTAACCGCTGCTAACAGCCATGACGCTGTGATCCCGTAAAAGAACAGCTGCAGGATCACTCCTGCAAAACCAACGCCGACAAAATACATAACGGGGAAATAGCTCAGATTGATCCCCTGTTTTCTGGAATGGTACACCAGATATATACTGTAGCCGAAATACATTATAACCGAGATATAACAGGCCAGTGAGCCTCCGGCTCTCTGATATACATTCGCCCCGGATATCCTGAATACAATCCCCGGTCTGAAAAGATTACATAAAATCATGATCACTTCCACAAGCCAGGGAAAGATCAAAAACGCTATTTTTGAGAATATTCTCTTATAATTCCGGTAAATACGCAGCTCCACATACAGGCACCAGAGCAGACTCATGCTGACCGTGCCAATAAAGCACAGGCTGTTAACAGCATAATTAATCTGTCTGCTGCCAGTAAAGCTTTTTCCATCTATCAAAAAGGCCACTGTCTCAGACAGTGCCCCCAGTATATTCACTAATGCAATTCCATCATATATTTTATCTTCCGCATGAAGGCTTTCTCTGTTCTTTCGTCTGCAGAGCAAAAGATATCCCATCATCAGCACGGCCAATCCGTTTGCCATCAATATTTCTTCTATGATTATTATTGTCATCACCCTCCCATCACTGACAGTACTGAAGCACAAAATAGAGAAAATTTCCCAGATATTTTTCTTTATTATACCTGAAAATCTCCCTTAAAGCAACCCTAGAAGTCCCTTATGAAAAGGGGGTTATTCGTGCCTGAGTGCCTCGATCGGGCTTAAGCGCGCTGCTTTTTTTGCAGGATAAATGCCGAAGAAAATACCGATACCACAGGAGAACACTGAAGCTCCTATAACGACTGCCGGATTCACAGCAGGCGCAATCCCTGCAATAGCGCCGACCAGCCTTCCGCCAAGAATACCAAGGAAAATACCGATCAGCCCACCAAGCAGGGTAATAATACCCGCCTCCGCCAGAAACTGGAGCAGAATGGATCCGGTTCTTGCCCCGAGTGCCTTACGGATACCGATCTCTCTGGTTCTTTCTGTCACCGAAACCAGCATAATGTTCATAACACCGATACCACCAACAAGCAGGGAAATGGCTGCCACGAAGGATATAAAGATCGTGATGAATCCAAGGATCGTATCAAACTGGGAAGATACATCCGTAAAGCTCTGCATCATGATCTGATTTTCTCCCCGTACATTGTGCCGGGTCTCCATCAGATTCAGTACCTCTCCTGCCACCTCAACAGAGTTTTCCGTAGAATCTGCCATCACATAAAACTCCTCTGTATCATCAATATAAAAGCCATATTTGTTGCCCACAAAGGTAAGTGGTGCTTCTGCAGTGACCATCTTATCCATGCCGGAGCCCATATTGATCAGGGAGGAGGCACTGTCCTGACGGATTCCTACAATGCGCATTTCCTGTGTCACACCATAGAAGGTAGCATCAAAGGTCATGCCAATCACATCTGTAGTTCCGAACAGGGCGATGGCACTGGCTTCTGTGATCACGCAGGCATTGACCCCACTGTCATAATCATTCTGGGTAAAATATTTACCTTTAATGATCGGTTCAGAAGCCCGGTACTGCAGTCCTGTTGTTCCTGCTGCCAGACTGATATCAAAATCACCCTTCGGTCCTTCTGCAGTTCCCCAGAGACTGAATGCCGGTGTCACACCCTTTACATGGTCCACGTGCTCCATAATGGCATCAAAATCTGACTGGTCAAAGGTAACTGTGGTATCCTTTCTGGTACTATCCACATAAAAAGCGATCTGTCCCCCGGCAATTCCCTCAAGCTCTGAATTGACCTGTCCCCTGACACCATTACCAATTGAAATGACCATGATAACAGAGGAAATACCGATAATAATTCCCAGCATGGTCAATATGGACCGTCCTTTATTGCTTTTGATATTCATCAAAGCAATCTTAATATATTCCCATATCTGTGCCATAATCCGTGCTCCTTAATTCATGGGAACAGCAACTGCTGCCATGCCTTCCGTAATATCTCCGGTCACCTCTGTGATCAGCTGGTCTCCCTCTGAAACCCCGCTTAAAATTTCCACCATAGTATCAGAAGAGATCCCTGTTTCCACCTGTTTCTTCACTATTACATTATTTTCAATGGCATACACAAATTCGCCTGTACTGTCCACATTGACTGCTGTCACTGGTACCAGCACGGCATCCTTTACTTCTGCGGTCTCGATCACTACCTTGGCTTCCACACCCAGATATACATCACTGTCAGGATCCAGGATTTTGATCTCAGTTCCTACAACGGCTGCTCCACTGTCATTTTTCTGTGCCATCTTATCGATCCTGGAAACCTCGCCTTCATATTCCCTGCCACCGATCGTAACAGTTGCTTTCTGGGAAAGAGCAATCTTGTCAAGATCATACTTGGTTACAGAAATCTTTACGCAGACATCCTCTGTACTTTCCAGCTTTAAAAGCTCTGTACCTTCTGCCGCTGTTGATCCCTCTACGGCACTGACAGCGGTTATGACACCATCAAACTCTGCTGTCACACCATCTGAAACTGCCTCAAGCTTTGCGAGCTTATCCTCAGACTGAATCTCCTTGGTCTGATTACCGGCCTCCAGCTCCTCCTTAGCCCCGGCTGTCATCTTGCTGCTGTCGGCGCTGCTCTTCTGGGATTTCATTTCGGAACGATATTCCTTATATTTGGAAAGCATATCATTATATACTTCCAGTTCTGATTCCCAGCCTTCAATCTCCTTGTTATGGGACTGTTCATAATTATTCTCCTGCACCATTTTCTGCAGATTCATATATTCGTCAGAATCCGGTTGATCCTGCCAGTCCAGCAGGGAAATCTGAAGCTGTGTACCAAAAAGTGCAAGCTCATCCTTTTTCTTCTGGATCTTATTGTTCAGCCCTTTAATATAAGCCTCGGTATCTGCTATCTGCTGATCCAGCACCTCCATGTTAACATTGGCCTCATTCAGATCCCCAAGCTTTTCATTGTTTGTCTGCACAGAGTTCCGATAGCTTCCCTCAGCAGCCTGTTTATCAAGCTGTGCAAGCTCAGTTGCCTTAGAAAGGTCACTTTCATCATAGCTGATCAGGACATCTCCCTTTTTCACAGCATCTCCTGCCGCTACGTTCACACTGCCGATCTTCACATTCACATTGGAAAAATAAGTTTTCTCTTCATTTGAGGTCACATTTCCACTTGTATTGATCGTCTGTCTGATATCTCCTCTTTCTGCTGCTGTCGTCATGATCTGCATGGGAGTATTTGCTGCAACCACATTGGATATGATCACATAAAGAATAAATACTCCTACCGCAGAAAGGATGATGATCCTTCTTTTCTTCTTTCTTTTTGCCGGGTCAGCCGGTTTCTTTTCCTTTTTTACTTTCTTTTCAGCTTTCTTTTCTTCTTCCATCTTCTCCTCCAGAATTCTATGCCAATGCTGCATCATTATTAATATCCGCCACAATCTTTCCATCCATGATCCTTATGATCCGCTTCGCCCTTGCTGCGATCTCATTATCATGAGTGATCAGGATCACGGTCCTGCCTTCCTTATGCAGCTCCTTCAGGATTCCCATGATCTCCTTCGTGGAGCCGGAATCCAGATTTCCTGTGGGCTCATCTGCCAGGATCACAGGCGGTGCCTGGGCGATCGCCCTTGCTATGGCTACTCTCTGCTGCTGTCCACCGGACATTTCAGAAGGCTTATGATCCATCCGCTTCTCAAGTCCCACCTTTTTCAGCGCAGTTCTTGACAGCTCTTCCCGTTCTTTCTTCGGAACACCCCTGTAGATCAGCGGCAGCTCTACATTTTCAAGAGCCGTCATATTGGCGATCAGGTTAAAGCCCTGAAAAATAAAACCGATCTCTCTGTTCCTGATATCAGAAAGCTCATCATCTGTCAGATGTGACACATCCTGCCCATTCAGATAATAGGTACCTGATGTGGGGACATCCAGACAGCCAAGCATATTCATCAGTGTCGACTTACCGGATCCTGACTGCCCGATGATCGCCACAAACTCGTGACGGTCGATCTGCAGATCCACATGATCCAGAGCCCGTACTTCATTCTCACCTGGATTATAAATCTTACACATGTTCCGGATTTCTATCAGTTCATCCATCCTTTTCCCTGTCCCTTTCCTTTTCTCTATGTATTATTGTATTATATCATTAATACAGTTTTGTCAAGAGGAAAATTCCCATTTTTCATTGTATTTTCCTTTTCTGTACAATATAACGAATTATATCAGAGCTTTTTCTTCAAAAACAGGATTATATCCTTAATTTTATCTTAACTTAAAGAAAGAATCCTGCCCGGAAGGCTTTTTTGGGGGCTGTCGCTTTAACAAGCCCCGGCTTTACCTTTTTTTATTTTATTATGGAGTTTATTTATGTTTTTTGGCTTGCTAGCAGAGAAAAATTTGACGATCCAGAACAGCAACTGGTTCGAATCTGCTCTTGGGGAAACCGTATTTATGACGGGACTTGAACGGAACGGCGATGTGGTGGAAATGGCATCATATGCTCTTCTTTTTAATCTGGCAGGCAGTGAACACTGGTACACCAAGTGACAGCAATACGATGCTTCAATATCACACTCAATGGCAGGTATCACTTTGGACAAGTTTTAAATCAAAAAAGGCGTTTCTGAAATACTCCTTATTGAATAAATTAATTATTTCAGAAACGTCCATTTTTCAATTTTTCTCTATATATTTCACAATTCTATCTACATTTCCGTTTTCATATTCATCGTGTGTTAACTTAAAACATTCTTCCATATTGATACCGCTATAGTCTATATAACTTGCAATATCTTCCGGAATCAAAAACAAGTTTACTCCTTCACGTTTTAGAAATTGTAAATCTCCGTGATTAACATCAATAACAACTTCCACTTCCTGATTCTTTGATGCAAGTGCGGACTGCAAATTTTCTTTTAATACAGTACTTCTCTTCTTTTTAAAAATATTAAAATGTCCGTCACGTCCAACCTGCGAATTTCTTCCATTAGTTACATATGGTATAATAGCAATTTTTTTAATCATTATTTTAATCCCACTCTTTTTTAGGTTTTCACAAATAAACTTATCCTGGCACCAGTGCATCCTTTATAGCATTGTTTATTTTTCAAGAATTTGCGGATCAAGGAGAAAGTCATAAATGTTTATAGTCAAGATACCATAGTCATCATAATAGGGCTGTACAATATCTTTTGTGATAACAATCTTTTTGAAGGAATCATCAATTTTCCTGAACGGTCTGATTTCCTGAGTGCGTTTCGTTTCATCTGGCAGCGAATATGCAGACTGGATATAGTATCTGGATGAACCAAGATTGCATACAAAGTCAACTTCAAGCTGTTTACGGATAACCTTACCTTCCTGATTTCTTTCCGCAATCGGTATTACGCCCACGTCCACACTGTAACCGCGCATACGAAGTTCATTATAAATTACATTCTCCATAGAATGAGTCTGCTCAAACTGGCGGAAATTGATTCTGGCATTGCGAAGACCAAGATCGGAAAAATAATATTTCTTTGGTGTTTCAATATATGCTTTTCCTTTAATGTCATATCTTTGTGCTGATTCAATCAGGAAAGAATCCTCAAAATAATCCAGATATTTCTTAATGGTAGCGGAAGTGATTCTGGATTTCTTTACCGTCTTGAAAGTATTCTTCAATTTTTCCGGATTGGTCAGCGAACCAATGGCAGAGGAAAGAATGTTCAGAAGATCTTCCAATTCTCCGATATTCTTCACTCGGTTACGTTTGGTAATATCTCGAAGATAAATCTCATTGAACAGATTCTGCAATGCAACTGCCTTATCGTTTGCTCCCTCACGAAGAACAACCAGAGGAATACCGCCATACATCATATATTCAGATAATCCCATGTACTTATCACCGCTGTAAATGGTCATAAACTCGGCAAAACTCAGGGGATACATATGAACCTCGTCCCCACGACCGGCGAACTCGGTGGCTATATCTTTAGACAAAAGTTTTGCATTACTTCCTGTCACAAATACATCCATATTATCTTTGCGAAGATAGCCATTCAAAACAGCTTCAAAACAATCCAACATCTGAATTTCATCAAGTAGCAGATAATACATTTCTTCACCTACAACTTTGGAACGGATATAAGCCATAAACTTTTCAGGGTCAACTCCACGCTTTTCCTTTTCAATCTGAATCAGGCTTTCGCCAATCAGATAAAGATCATCGGCCGAATCAAAAGCAAAGCGAATGATGTGGTCAGCACCAATCCCGCTTTCCAGTAAATGATGATAAAACAGATTATTCAGTAAATAGGATTTTCCACATCGACGAATACCAGTAATTACCTTAATCAATCCATTATTCTTTCTTTTTATCAATTTATCCAAATAAAAATCTCTGCGAATCTCCATTTTAAAACCCCACTGTAATAGATTTTTGCAGCTTTTTGCATTTTTCTATTCTAGTATATCCGGATGAACTTCAAAAATCAATATATCAGCCGGACAATGAAATGGATTTTTGCAACATGTTGCACTTTTCTATTCCACAATCAGTGCTGCATCCCGAACCAAACAAAAAATTTCATAAACAACGTCATGGCGAAGCCCTCTTCGCTCTTTTGTTATGTCATTTTTTATTTCCAGTCCATTATACATTATTCCTGACGATTTGAGTAATTTCCTATGACATAAAGAAAAACGCCCACGCATCTGCATGGGCGTTTTCATAATCACCGGTATTCCTTGACCAGTGTCTGTATATACTTATTTATTTCACAGTCTCTACCTGTTTTACATGCTCTGTTTTCCCGGAAATGGCTGCTGATTTCAGGATCGGGCTGAGCTTCTTGTAGATCAGCATGGTTACCAGTGAAACACTGCCGCCCTTTAACAGGTTCATAGGCGCTACCGCAAAGACAACCAGGGTTACAATGCTGTTGATATTTTCGTTTACCGCATTTCCCATCTGCACAATGGCATCCAGCGGGAGTCCATAAAGCTTTGAAAATGCAGGGAGCAGGTAGATTGCATTAAATGCAGTACCAAATACGGTCATGATCAATGTTCCTGTAACAGAACCGATGATTGCGGTTTTTCTTGTTTTCTTAAACAGATAAATGATAGATGCGGGCAGGATGAAGCTGCAGCCTACCACAAAGTTGGCAAGATCTCCTACAAATGCCGTACTGGTTCCCTTCATCAGAAGTTTTAACAGGATCTTCACGAATTCGATCATGACTCCGGCTACCGGTCCGAAGGCAAAGGTACCTACCAGTGCAGGGATCTCACTGAAATCCAGCTCATAAAAAGATGGTGCAAAGGGAAGCGGAAACTCAAACAGCATCAATACCGCCGCAATGGCTGAAAACACACCAATCATGGCAATCTTCCTTGTGCTTAAAATTCTCTCTGTATCATGGTTTCTTTTCTTGATCAGCTTTTCAGCCGCATAAGCAATCAGCATCAGCGCTGCTGCAATTCCTACCGAAACCAGTACAAATACTACATTGTCCTTTACACTTGTCCATAAACCATTATTCATTTCATTTTCCTCTCTTTCTGCCTGTCCGGCTGGCATATGCCATTTCAGAAAGGTTCTTCATCTGCAGAAAGCTGCAATGACCGCCGGAAATTCCGGCAGAACAATCAAAAAACCCCGGATGATTCTCATCCGGGGTTTACTTGCTTTTCTGCTCATAGAGAACATCAGGCTTTTTGCTTAAACCTGACTACTCTTTTCTTCTCTCATCCAGACTGTACTGTCGGTTTTGGAATCGCACCAAATCAGCCGCTGTGCTTCCTGCTGGCTTATTCTCCGCCATTTTTCTGCACATACGGGTCGCGGACTATACCGCCGGTAGGGAATTTCACCCAACCCCGAAGAACTTTTCTATTTTTTATCCGATGCTAGATTAGCACACTAACTGTTAAAATGCAAGAGTTTTTTCCTCGGCTCACGCAGCGCGTGCGCGTGGGTGCATTCCTATCCAGATTCTCAGTTCGCATCTTCCACGTCTCCATTTCCTGCCATGCAGTTCCATTCCTTCTTCAAAGCTGCTTCAAATGCCTCCGTGCTGGACACACTGGCAGCCTGCCTTACCAGCCTCTCCAGTATGCTGATATCTTCGATCGCATTGATTTTATCTTTAAGGTCTGAGGGTACCTCTCCATGTGCCTGCAAAAGGCTTATGGTCATCTCCCTATAGGCACTTTCTCTGCCTTCCTTATAGCTGTCCTTCTTTTCCCAGTAAATGATATCATCAAATTTCATATATTCCAGTCTCACCTCCGGCTTCTCTTTCACCTTCGTTATCAGTCTGTGCAGCCGGTCTGTAGCTTCATCTACCACATTCTCCTTCCGGCTGTCCTGCAGATAAGTAAGCAGTGCGTGGATCGCTTCATTTCCCCCACGGGTTCCTCCGGTATTAAAATACAAAAAGGTCAGCCCGTCTTCATAATCGACCTCCGGCACTTCTTCACAATGATTATGTACACAATACTTCATGTATCCTTTTCCGAAAATATCATAATTCAAGATCGTCACAATATAGAGATTTGGCAGCTTATCAAACTCCCGATCCCCACTGGCAAGCTGTCTGCTGTCGATCACTGCCTGATAAAACCGGTTGTGCTTTGGCACATTCATATCCTTTCTCAGATGGGGCTCCAGATCATAAATATTCACGCCTGATTCCTGATCTTCCCTTTCCAGAATCTCCACATCCATCCGGATCCCCCGTTTCTCGGGAAGGATTCCCTGCAGTGTCTTCTGTGCTGTGATATGAATCTTTCCGATCTGCCTTTGCAGCAGGGTTTCCAGAATAAGCCTGCAGAACTCCTCTCCAAGCTCCTGATCCAGTGCGGCCGCATTCACCAGGAAATCATCCATGACATCCATTTCTTCCAGTGTCTTTTGGGTTTTACCCATACTTCTTACCTCCTCTGGCGGTACAGAAAGTACAGGTATCCCCTTCTCTTCTGTCTTCTTCCGCCTACATAATTTGTCTGTGTGAAAATGCAGGCGATACGCCAGAAGATGCCTCTGCCTGGTTCAGATCCCAAAGATTCAGATTCATCAGATTTTCACATGAATTTCTGTTACATTTTTATTGTATCAGTATATGAAATGTGTGTCAAGTTGTTTTGTATCGTTTTGTGATCGGTATTTCGTTTCTGCCATTTCCCCATATTTTTGTAAGAAACCAGATTCTCCGTCTGCGGCGAGTCACTTTACGCAACGTCTGTCCTTCCACTGCAGTGTGATCCTGCCAAGAGGGCTTTTTTATGTCATTGGAACATTATGGAATAATTTCCTATTCCATAAAAAATGTGGCTCTGCAAATATATTTCTATTTACAGAACCACACTTTACTACCATGATTTATTTCTTTTATTTATTTCTGTTCTGCCTCATTTTGCAGATCGCCTTTCCTGTACTTCTGAACTGTTCTGATTTCAGCTACTGCAAGTAAGATCAGTACCAGTGCATCAACTCCGATCAGTACCTTCTGCCATGTGTCCAGTCCTCTGTCAAAGGTATAGTCTTCATATACCCTTGAATTGACAACCGTATACAGAATATTCTTGGTTGCCTGGCGCATTGCCTTTACAGCTGTTGCTGACGTGGTATCTGTCAGATAATTTGTTCCTGTATCATAATCAGCTAGCATAATATCTACACCATTACGGATTGCTCTGTCTGAATCCATGAATCCGAAGTCTACAAAATAATCTGTCAGAACCATTCCTCTGAATCCCCATTCATCACGGAGAATTGTCAGATCCAAAGGAGCACAGGCGCATCCCGGTAATGTTCCAATATGATTATAAGAACTCATAACCGCATCCGTACCACCATCTTTTACTGCTAATTCAAATGGTTTCAGATAAATTTCTCTGATCGCCTGCTCGGTACTCCATGTACAGAGCTGTCCATATCTGTTTGTTTCCTGATCATTTAACGCAAAGTGTTTTATGTAAGCATATACGCCATGTTTTTTAGCTGCTTCTACTGCTTTGGCAGCCATTTTTCCGGCAAGAACGCCATCTTCGGAATAATACTCAAAATTTCTGCCGCCAAATGCGGTACGGTGCATATTCATAGATGGTGCATACCAGCCTGTAACACCCATTTCGTCTGCCATCTCTCCGATGCTATCGCCAAAGGTTGCAGCCAGTTCCTTATTCCATGTACATGCCAGCATTACTTCTGATGGGAATCCGATGGATCCCTGTCCTGTAAAGTTATTATTAATTGCGGCTGCCCCGTCACAGTCAACAGTAGATGATTTTTCAATGCTTTCGATTGCTGCTGTCTGGTATCCACCTGTAGCAATCAGTGTATTCATCTCGTCTACGGTAAGTTCATCCAGAAGCTGTTCCCATTTTTCATCATCATAATCAACATTTTTCAAATCTTCCAGTACGATTCCGTTTTTGGCTCCTGTTACCGGCATCTCATCATTTTCATCATTATAATCCCTGGGATCATAATTGGAGTTATTTAAAAATGCCTCTTTTTCCTGTTCAGGAAGCATATAGTCTGACGGAGCTGCTGTTGCTTTTTCATAATTGGCAAATCCATCTGCTCTGGACAGATATTCTGCATTTCCCTCTGCAAACTGCAGTTGTGTTACTGCTGCTGTCTGATCAGAGGAACGTGCATTGTCTTCACTATATACGGTATCATTCTGCACCGTATAGACTCTGGAATCTATCACATTGTGTGAATCTGCATTAATGGAAATGGTGTAATCTCCGCTTTCCAGAACATAGCACTTATTTACCTTTGCATCAAAGGATGCCATATCTTCAACAGCAAATGAAATGGTAAGTACCTGTGACTCTCCCGGCTTTAACATATCTGTTTTTGCAAATTCCACAAGATTTGCAGAAGCCTTCTCGATACCTCCATTGGTATATGGCGGATCAAAAAATACCTCTACTACATCTTTGCCTGCAACGTCTCCTGTATTCTGTACTGTAACTTCAAATGATACTATACCATTTTCTTCAGAAATATCTCCCATTTTCTGTGAAAATGTTGTATAACTCAGTCCGTAACCAAACGGATACTGTACTGTGCTATCATAATCTATGAAGTTTTCCATTGCGGCTGTTTCATAATATTTGTAACCTACATATATGTTTTCCACATAATTAACGAAGGAAGGATACATATCCACAAGGCCAAGATCATCAATGTGACCATACTGCTTCATGTTCTCATATGTAAAAAGTCCGATATTATTAAAGTATGGTGTCTTTGTCAGATCATAAACAAAAGTATCTGCTGTCTTACCGGAAGGATTCACTTCTCCGTTTAAGATTTTTCCAAGAGCGGTAAAACCTGCCTGTCCTGCTCCGGGTGTGTAAATGGCTGCCTTCACAGAATCATACTGATCCAGTACGCCAAGTTCCATTGTATTGGCAGAGTTGATCACAACAATAACTGTTGAAAATTCTTTTGCCACACGATCGATCATCTGTAACTCTCTTGTTGTCGGCTCCAGATAGGTCTTGGATTCATCCAGATCTTCCGCATATTCGCTCATCCTAAGTCCTTCAGCACCACCCCACAGGCCGCCGCCACTTGCTTTGAATGTGTCTTCTTCTACATAATAACTGGTTGGCAAATCGGCTCCTTCTCCTCCGGATCTTGCCAGAACAACGACAGCAACATCGGAAAAAGCTTTTGCTTTGTTAAAAATATCTGCCTGATCATATTCATCCATAGATGGTTCCGGTACTGTCCAGTCCTGTCCCCAGTAATCAATGATTGGTCTTGTATCCTTAAAGTTCACATAAAAATCTGCAATTTCCTGATTGACTTCAAATCCTGCTTTTTTCAGTCCCTCTAAAATGGATACTTTATCATAATTGTCATTGATGGAACCGGCACCGGTTCCACTGTATACCGGATTAGTAGAAGACCAGCCAAATACATTTAACTTCTTTGTATCCTTTAATGGTAGTGTATTATCCTCGTTCTTTAATAACACCATGCCTTCCTCAGCCATCTGAACATTTGCATTAATCGCATTGTTCATGGAATCTTCCGATATCGTTCCGTCTCCGCTGACCAGATTCAGCAGCGTTCTCATGGGACCGGTACAGATCAGATTGATCACGATCGTGATTCCCAGTCCCATCGCAATAAGAGCTTCCTTACAGATCAATGCCTTTTTTCTTTTTTCAACCTTACTGCATGCTATGATCACAATTAGTGCCATAACAATAATAACCGCTAATGCAATTAACTGTGGTTTACAGCTGTTCAGCACGTTTATGACGTCACCCACACTAAAACTAACCATGTTTTTTCCTCCATCACT
>OGHJ01002788.1_pt1 | contig 14020 bp, 10 predicted proteins | sample 1571351 | NCBI WGS metagenome assembly OGHJ01 (sample SAMEA2582037, study PRJEB24529) | metagenome | biome: Human gut stool | place: China | collected 2011 | reverse complement strand
AGTTGAACCTGCAACCCACTGATTACAAATCAGTTGCGCTGCCATTGCGCCACACTAGCGAAGACTACCAGAATAGTATACCACCAGCGGGCGGGTTTGGCAAGGCTGATTTTTTGATTTCCGGGTTTGTTTGCGGGCCGGTGTTCCCGCCGCAGGCAGACGGTCTGCTCACTGCGCCGCAAGGGCCTGTTGGATCTTGGCAAAGTCCTCCAGCGTCAGGGCTTCGGGGCGGATGCGGGCATCGAACCCGGCCGCTTCAATGGCGGCGATGACCGACTCCTTGGAGCGGCCGAGGCCGCTGGCGATGGCGTTGGCGGCGGTCTTGCGGCGCTGCCCGAAGGCCGCGCGGATGAGGGCAAAGTAGCCGTCCTCATCTTCCACCTGCACTGCGGGGGTGGGACGGATGTCCATCCGGACCACGGCGCTGGTCACCTTGGGGGCCGGGTAGAAGCTGCCCGGTGCGGCGGTGAACATCATCTTCGACTTTGCATAGTAGCTCACCGCGCAGCTGATGGCGCTGGAAGCGCGGGTGCCGGGGGCTGCGGCCAGACGGTCGGCGGCCTCTTTCTGGACCATGACGGTCAGGCTCTCCACAGGCAGGCGGTCGCCCAGCAGCTTCATGACGATGGGGCTGGTAATGTAATAGGGCAGGTTGGCGCAGACAGCCACCGGCATTCCGGGGAACTCCTCCTCGATGAGGGCGCGGAGGTCCACCTTGAGCACATCGTTCATGACCAGCTTGAAGTTGTCCACACCGGCCATCGTCTCCTCCAGCAGGGGCGGCAGGCGCTCGTCCACCTCAATGGAGACGACCTTTGCGGCGCGCCGGGCCAGCTCGCGGGTCAGCACACCGATGCCGGGGCCGATCTCGATGACGCCATAGCGCCGATCCACGCCGCTGGCATCCACGATCTTGAGGGGCAGACCGGGGTTGATGATGAAGTTCTGGCCAAAGCCCTTGGACAGGGCAAAATCATATTTCTCGCACAGGGCGCGGACGTAAGACAGGTCGGTCAGCTCCGGCATAAGTTTCCATCCTTTCTTCGGGCAAAAAGGCCTCCGGCAGGAGCGCCGGGGGCCTTTGCGGTATCTGGTTTCGTTTATTCTGCGGTGGAAGAGGCCGTTTCCTCGCTGGAAGCGGCACTTTCGGCAGCGGTCTCACTGGACGCAGCGGCCTCCGAAGAAGCCGCCTCGGCCGCCGCGCTGTCGGCTGCGGTGCTATCGGAAGCAGCTTCGCTGGAAGCCGCCTCGTTGACACCACTGACGGTGGTGGTGCCGCTCATCTGCTGCGCCGTGCTGACGGCACGCTGGATCTGCGGGTCGTTCTCAACGGTGTAGTCGTAATACGCGGTCTGCTCATCCGCCGTCAGCGGGCGGTCCACATCCACGCTCAGGCCGGTGCCGTCGAAGCAGCTGCCGTCGCCGCAGATGAGCTTTGCCACGGTGATGACCACGGCACTGCCATCGGAAAGGCGCTGAGGGCTGCTCTGGATGGTGCCCTTGCCCATCGTGGTGGTGCCCACCAGGCGGGCACCGTTCAGGGTGCGCAGACTGCTGGCGAACAGCTCGGCCGCGCTGGCGGTGTTGCCATTGACCAGGCAGACCATGGGCAGGCTGACATACGAGTCGCCGGTGCTGCTGCCCAGCACGGTGCGGGTGCCGTTCTGATCCTCGGCATAGGCCAGCGTCCCCTCCGGGGCCACGAGGTCGATGCAGCTGAGGGCATCGTCCAGCAGGCCACCGCCGTTGTCGCGGAGGTCGAAGACCAGGCTCAGGGCATTGTTGGCGCTCAGGCTGCGGATGGCGTAGTCCAGCTCACTGGGGGTAGAGGCATCGAACTGACGGATCTTGATATACCCCACATTGCCCTGCAGCATCTGGAAATCCACCGTTGTGGTCGAGTAGCCGGAATGGGTCAGGTCTACGGTGTGCTCGGTCGCCTCGCTGTCCAGCCAGGTCACATTGACGCTCATGCCGGACTCGCCGCGCAGGCGGGTCTGGATGGCATCCACACCGCTCAGGCTCTTGACATCGGTGCCGTCCACGGCGGTGATGTAGCAGCCCACCGTGATGCCGGCCTCCTTGGCCGGGGATTCGTCGTAGACCTTGGTCACCTTGGCGTAGCCGGACTGGTCCACGGCCAGTTCCACGCCGATGCCCAGCAAGGTGCCGTTCTGGGCGTTCATCAGGTCCGTGTATGCGGAGGCCGTATAATACCGGGCGTATTTATCGCCGGTGCCCAGCAGATAGCCTGCGGTCAGGCGGTCGTACAGGGTGGTCTCGTCGATCTGGTAATAATCGTTGCTGCGGACGTAGCGGTCCACCTCGGCGATCTTATTGTACATGCTCTCCTTTTCCTTCACGCTGGAAACGGTGCTGTCGAACAGGCGCATCGCCACCAGCATCGTGATGGAAAAGGTCACCGTCATGGCAAGGATCACGATACTGACCGCCATGCCAACAGAGATTTTGCGATTCATTGTGTGGTTTCCTCCTCGGTCAGACCAACAGCATCACGACCACGCTGCCCAGCAGAGAGAGGGTGAACACCCCTGCCAGGATCAGGCAGCCCCAGCGCAGGATGCGCTTGCGTTTTTCTTCGTTCATAGGACCGAACGGCCTCCTTTGATACTATCAGGAATTATCTCATGGGAATATAACTTCTAGGATTCACAGCATTGGCCTTGGAACCGCCCTTCCAGACTTCGAGGTGGAGGTGGTTACCGGTGGAGTTGCCGGTGCTGCCCACATAGCCGATGATCTCACCCTGCTGGACATATTTGCCCGCAGAGGTCGCCACCGAGCGCATGTGGCCGTACAGCGTACTGTACTGGTTGCCATCCGACATCTTGCCGTGGTAGATGATGACATAGTTGCCGTAGCCGCCGCTGGACCAGCCCGCCACCTGCACATAGCCGCTGGCTGCGGCATAGATGGGCGTTCCGGCAGGGGCCGCAAAGTCGGTGCCGGCGTGGAGCTTGTTCACGCCCGTCACCGGGTTCTTGCGCCAGCCGTACTCGCTGGAGATGCGGGTATAGCTCTTGAGCGGGCAGATGAAGCCGGTGAAGCTCAGCTGCGGCTTGGCCGCAGCCGCCTGGGCGATGAACTTCTGGATCTCCTTCTTGACCGCCTCATAGTTCATCTCATCCGACTCGATGGCCGCCTGTGCATCCTTCTGGGCCTGCTGAGCCTCGGCTGCACTCATCTTGGCGGCAGCGACGCTGGAGTTCAGCTCCTTCTGCTTTGCGCTCATCTGGTTGTTCTGTGCATCCAGATCTGCCTTTTTGCTCTGCAGGTCTGCCTTCTGCGTCTTCAGCTCGGCTCTCTGCTCTTCGAGCTGGAGCTTGTCGTTTTCCAGCGCTTCCTTCGCGTTGCGCATATTGGTCAGGATCTCGGTATCCTTGACCGAGATATCCTGCAATGCTTCGTTGAAGGTCAGCAGCTCATACAGGTTGGTGACCGAGGAGAGCATCGCCACGCTGCCGCCCTCCCGCAGCTCCTGCATGGCGGCCATGTGGCCCTTGAAGGCGCTCCACTGGGCGTCGATCTCGCCCTGCTTGGCGGCGATCTCCTCCTGCTTGGCGGCAATCTCCTGCTCCTTGGCGGCGATCTCCTGCTCCTTGAGGCCGATGCTGTTCTGCACCTGAGCGATCTGCGTTTTGAGCACACTGATCTGCCCCTGGACCACCGTAACCTTTTCCTTCAGTTCGGATTCCAGAGCCTTGGCGGCCTGTTCTTTCTTTTTGGCGTCAGACAGCTCTTTTTTGTGCTGTTCGATGGATTGGCTCAGCTTGTTCAGCTTGTTCTGCAGGCTGGACATGCTGGTCGCCGCCGCGGCCGGGTAGACCGAAACGGTCAGCAACAGGCAGGCCATGGCCAGAAACAGGCTGGCCGCCCGCATCGCGCGGCCGGGGTAGCGGCTGGGTCTTGCGTGGGCGGGGCGGTGATACAGCCGGAACCCGGCCGAATGTTTTGCTTTCATCGCGGTCTCCCCCTTCGCTTACACATTCAGGTGCTTGCGGATGGAGAACATACTGCCCAGACCGCCGATGAGCGCACCCGCCGCCAGACTGTAGAGCAGGATCGTCTGCCAGACGTTCTCCACCGGAACGAGGGCCGCACCCATGAGCATCTCCCACAGGCCGCCGAAAGTGCCGGATACCTGCACGATGTAGTAGTAGCCGCCGATACTCGCCGCCGAGGTGATCGCGCCGGAGATAAGGCCCATGGTCAGGCCCTCGATGAAGAAGGGCAGCGTGACCATGGCGTTGGTCGCGCCCACATACTTCATGATCTCGATTTCCCGCCGCCGGGCGAAGACGCTCAGGCGGATGGTACTTCCCACCGTGATGATGCTGACCGCCATCAGGACGAGGATGATGATCTGCCCGCCCTTGGTCACGGCCCGCTGGATCTCCACGAAGGTGTGCGTCATCTCCACCGGCGCCGAGACACTGTACACGCCGGGGATGGTCTGGAAGGTCTGGCTGATGGAAGCCATCTGGCTGAGGTCGCTCAGCGAGACCCGGTAGTTGGCTTTGAAGGGGTTGTCGTTTTCAAATTCGTCCAGCAGGGAGGCATAATCCGACAGGAAGCCTTTGTAGGCATTCAGGGTGTCCTGCTTGGACATGAACTGCACCCCGCTGACGCCGGGGGTGGAGGCGATGCGCTCCCCCACAGCGGCGGTGGCGGCATCGTCGGCCTCCGGGTCCACGAAAACGACCATCTCGTTCTGCTGGCCCAGATAGTTGACCATGCTGTCCACATTGACCTCGGCCAGGTTTGCAAAGGTGTTCAGCGTCATGCAGACGCTCAGAGAGGCAATGCAGGCAATGGTCATGGCCCAGTGCTTGCCCAGGTTGCGCACACCGCGCCGGGTCAGGAATGCAAAGGTGGAAGGTTTCATACCAGTGCCTCCTTTCCGGTCTCCAGTGTGATCTCGCCGGTCTCCTCCAGGCTGTCCAGCGGCAGCGCCAGATCCGGCTCTGCCTCCCGGTCGGCCGGGATGTCGGAGACGATGCGGCCATCCTTCAGGGTCACGACCCGCCGGTGGAAGCGGTGGACCAGCTCGTGTTCGTGGGTAACGACCAGCACGGTGATGCCCATGCCGCTCACCCGCTCCAGAAGTTCCATCATCTCAAGGCTCAGTTCGGGGTCGATGTTGCCGGTAGGCTCGTCCGCGATGACGAGCTTGGGCGCATGCGCCAGTGCGCGGGCCACGGCCACGCGCTGCTGCTCGCCGCCGGAGAGGAACTCCGGGTAGACGTTGGCCTTGTCTTCCAGATGGACCAGCTCCAGCATGTAAGGCACACGCTCCTTGATCTGCCTGCGGCCGATGTTGGTCACGTGCATGGCGAACGCGATGTTCTCATAGACCGTCATGGTGGGGATGAGGCGGAAGTCCTGGAAGATGATGCCCATCTGACGGCGCAGATAGGGGATCTTGTGGCGGCGGACCTTCGCAACATCCTTGCCGTTCACCAGGACACGGCCCTGGCTGGCCTTCTCCTCCCGGAGGATGAGCTTGAGCAGGGTGGATTTGCCTGCGCCGGAGTGGCCCAGCAGGAAGACGAACTCGCCGTCGTCCACATGGAAGTTGATGTCCTCCAGCGCGGGCTTCGTGCCCTTTTTATATTGCTTGGAAACATGTTCAAAATCAATCATCAGTTTAGTTGCTCCTGACGTAGTTATTTGGTCAGTACCCAAAAAGAACCGGCCAGCATCGGTTGCGAGCGGCCGGTTCCAGCGCCGGCGGCTTTGTGCCGCACAGCGAACATCAATATTTGGCCGGGTTGTTGGACAGGTACTTCTTGACCATCAATGCTACCTTGAAGACGATAGCGTCGTCGAACTCACGCAGGTCCAGGCCGGTCAGCTTTTTGATCTTTTCCAGACGATACACCAGCGTGTTGCGGTGCACAAACAGGCCGCGGCTGGTCTCGGACACATTCAGGTTGTTCTCGAAGAAGCGCTGGATGGTGAACAGGGTCTCCTGATCCAGGCTCTCGATGCTGCCCTGCTTGAACACCTCGCGCAGGAACATCTCGCACACGGTGGTGGGCAGCTGGTAGATCAGGCGGGCGATGCCGAGGTTGTCGTAGCGGATGATCTGCTTCTCGGTATCGAAGACCTTGCTCACCTCCATGGCGATCTGGGCTTCCTTAAAGGAGGTGGCCAGATCCTTCACATTGGAGATGGGGGTGCCGATGCCCACGACCGCCTTGATGTAATGCTCGCCGGACAGGGTATCCACGATGCTGGCCGCCAGCTTTTCCATATCGGTGCGGTCGATGCCCTTGCGGATCTCCTTGACCAGAACGGTGTCGGTCTCGCTGATGTTGAAGACAAAGTCCTTCTGCTTATCGGGGAACAAGCTGCTGACGACATCGTAGGCGGAGATATCGCCGCCGCTGGTCACGCGCACGATGAACACGACGCGGGAAACGTCGGTGGCAAAGTGCAGCTCTCTGGCCTTGGCGTAGATATCGCCGGGCAGGATGTTGTCCAGCACCACATTCTTGATGAAGTTGGACTTGTCGAACTTTTCATCGTGATACTGCTTGATGCTCTGCAGGCTGATGGACAGCACTGCCGCGAACTGACCGGCGGTCTCGTCCGCGCCCTCCACGAAGACAGCGTAGTCGTTGTGCTTGGCGCTGGAGAACTGCTGATAGGTGTAGCCATCCCGCACAAAACGGTCGCCCGCTGTCAGGCGCTCCGCCATAAAGCCTTCGCGCACTTCTCCGATCAGGTTCAGCTCCGAGCAGGAGATCACTGCACCGGTCTCATCCACCACGCCGACCACACGGTCGATTGCGTCTTTCATCTGGTAGATCACGCTCTGGAATACTCTATTGGCCATAAATGGATACCCCTTTTCCTCTTTTGTGCAAGCCGCAGGGGCGAGATTGTGATTTTTAACAATTTCGCCGCATTACATTATCTATTTTACACAAAAGAATTTACTTTTGCAACATATTTCACCAAAAAATTTTTATTTTTCTTGTTGAAATTATCTTTCAGGGGTCTGACACGGCCTAAAAAGCGCCTTTTTGCGTGGTTCTTATCTGTATTCTACCGGGAAATTGTGATGTTTTTTTGAAAATGGGGTGAAAAGCCGACCCCTTCAGCCGGTAATTTCTGCCACTTCAGCGTCCGAAAGCTCCCGCCACTGCCCCGGCGCAAGGGCCGCATCCAGCGCAAGGCCGCCGATGGCGTCCCGGTGCAGGGCGTTGACCCCCGCGCCGTAAACGCCGAACATCCGCTTGATCTGGTGGTAGACCCCCTGTTTGAGCAGCACCCGCACCGTCAGGCCGTCGGTCGTCAGGGCCTCCACCTCGGCGGGGGAAAGCGCTGTGCCGTCCGCCAGGGTGACGCCCGACGCAAAGCCCGCTTTCATTTCAGCGGTCAGCGGCGTGTCCAGCGTGACGGTGTAGGTCTTGGAGACATGGCGCTTCGGGGCCAGGATGTCGTGGGCAAAGCCGCCGTCATCCGTCAGCAGCACGAAACCGGTGCTGGTCTTGTCCAGCCGCCCGGCCGGGAACAGTTCCCGCCGGGGGTAGGCGTCGCCCAGCAGGTCCACGACGGTGGTGTCCCGCTTGTCGGTGGAGGCGCTGACCACACCTTCGGGCTTGTTCAGCATGATGTAGACGAACTTCTGGTACGCCAGCGGTCTCCCTTCCACGGCCACCACATCCGTCTCCCGGAGCTGGGTGTCCCCTTTTTTGCAGAGCGTGCCGTTCACGGTCACTTTCCCCTTTTGCAGCAGCGTCTTCGCCTCGCTCCGGGTGCACTGGGCCGTCTCGGCCAGATATTTATCCAATCGCATGGGTTCTCCTTGTGATAGCAAAGCTGCGCCCTGCCAAAACAGCAAGGCGCAGCAAATCTTATTTCACGCTTCTTCGCGCAGTCTTCCATTTTTGCCGGAAGGCGGCCGAACAGCCCGCCTGCTTTTACACGCTCAACGAAGCATGCTGCTCGATCGCATCGGGGTTGGCGTCAAAGATGGGCTTGAGGATGTGGGCGATGAACTCCTCCACCTGCTGGGGAGCGCGGCCCACGAAGTTTTCGGGCACTAGACCGGCCACGATCTCCTCTTTGGTCAGGCCAAAGGCAGGGTCTGCGGCGATGCGGTCCACCATATCGTTGGGCAGGCCCTCTTCCTTGACCTGCTTGCCCGCGGCAATGGCATGCTGGCGCAGGCGCTCGTGCAGCTCCTGACGGTTGCCGCCCTTTTCCACGGCCTGCATCATGATGTTCTCGCTGGCCATGAAGGGCAGCTCCGCCATCAGACGGCTGCGGATGACCTTGGGGTAGACCACGATGCCGTCGGTGACGTTCAGCATGATGTTCAGGATGGCGTCTGCCGCCAGGAAGCCCTCGGCCATGGCAACGCGCTTGTTGGCGCTGTCGTCGAGGGTGCGCTCGAACCACTGGGTGCCGGTGGTGAAGCTGGGGTTCAGCACGTCCACCATCAGATAGCGGCTCAGTGCGCAGATGCGCTCGCAGCGCATGGGGTTGCGCTTGTACGGCATGGCGGAGGAACCGATCTGGTTCTTCTCGAACGGCTCTTCCATCTCCTTGAAGTTGGCCAGCAGGCGCAGGTCGGTGGCGAACTTCATGCAGCTCTGGGCAATGCCGGCCAGCGCGTTGAGGATGAAGGAATCCACCTTGCGGCTGTAAGTCTGGCCGGAGACCGGGATGACGGCTTCGGGGTCGAAGCCCATCTCCTCGGCAATGGAAGCATCCACGGCACGGATCTTATCCGCGTCGCCCTTGAACAGCTCCATAAAGGAAGCCTGGGTGCCGGTGGTGCCCTTGACGCCGCGCAGCTGCAGCACAGCCAGACGATGGTCGATCTCCTGCAGGTCCATCACCAGCTCATTGGCCCACAGGGTCGCGCGCTTGCCCACGGTGGTGGGCTGAGCGGGCTGGCAGTGGGTGTAGGCCATGCAGGGCATGTCCTTGTACTCCTCGGCAAAACGGGCCAGCTTGGCCAGCACGCCGATGAGCTTTTTTCGGATGAGCTCCAGACCCTGACGCATCACGATGATGTCGGTGTTGTCGCCGACGTAGCAGCTGGTCGCACCCAGATGGATGATGCCTGCCGCCTTGGGGCACTGCTGGCCGTAGGCGTAGACATGGCTCATGACGTCGTGGCGGACCAGCTTCTCGCGGGCAATGGCGACATCGTAGTTGATATCGTCCACATGGGCTTCCAGCTCCTCCACCATTTCGGGGGTGATGTTGGTCAGGCCCTGCTTCATCTCTGCGCGGGCCAGCGCCACCCACAGACGGCGCCAGGTGCGGAACTTGTTGTCATCCGAGAAGATGTACTGCATCTCATCGGAGGAATAACGGGTGGAAAACGGGCTGATATAGCGGTCATGCTGAGACATTGGAAATCCTCCTACGCCCCCGGTCACTTGCACGAGGGCAGATTTTACTCGGTGCAGCCTCTCTGATTTTTATCCTTCTATACAACCTCTCCGTCTCACTTCGTTCGACAGCTCCCCTTGTAGGGGAGCCCTTGGCATCACGATACAGTTTCTGCTTTTTGCGGCAGCAGCATGGTATGCCATGCAAACGAAGCCCTGCGGTACGCCAGAGGCTCTCCTACCAGGAGAGCTGGCACGGCGCAGCCGTGACTGAGAGGTTGTACGAAGGAACTCATCCATTGCAACGGAAAGGCCGATCTCTTTATTCTACCATCAAATCTTGAAATAGTCTACGCCGCCCTCAAAGATCGGCTGGTACTTATCACCCGTGACGTTCTTGTACAGGTACTCACCGCTGCGCTCGGAGTGGCCCATCTTGCCGAAGACACGGCCGTCCGGGCTGGTGATGCCCTCGATGGCGAGGACCGAGCCGTTGGGGTTGTAGCGCTGATCCATGGTGGGCTGGCCGTCCAGATCCACATACTGCGTGGCGACCTGGCCGTTCCGGACCAACTCATCCAGCACGTTCTGCGGGGCCACGAAGCGGCCCTCGCCGTGGCTGATGGCCACGGTGTGCTCATCGCCCACAGCACAGTTGCTCAGCCAGGGGCTGCCGGTGGAGGCGATGCGGGTGCGGACCAGCATGCTCTGATGGCGGCCGATGGTGTTGAAGGTCAGGGTCGGGTCATAGCTGGTGATGGGGCGGATATCGCCGTAGGGCACCAGACCCAGCTTGATGAGGGCCTGGAAGCCGTTGCAGATGCCCAGCATCAGGCCGTCGCGCTTCTGCAGCAGCTCACGCACTGCCTCGGTGACAGCGGGGTTGCGGAAGAAGGAGGCGATGAACTTGGCACTGCCGTCCGGCTCGTCGCCGCCGGAGAAGCCGCCCGGCAGCATGACGATCTGGCTCTCGCCGATGGCCTTGACCAGTGCTTCGCAGCTGGCGGTGACGTCCGCCGGGGTCAGGTTGCGGATGACCAGGATCTCCGGGTCGGCACCGGCGCGCGCAAAGGCATGGGCGGTGTCGTACTCGCAGTTGGTACCGGGGAAGACCGGGATGATGACCTTCGGCTTGGCCACGCCGATCTTGGGCGCAGCGGCGGGAGCTTCCAGTTGGCCGTTGATCTTGTCCACATTGGCACCGGCCTTGCGGTAGGGGTAGACCGGCTCCAGCTTGGACTCCCAGATCTCCTGCAGCTCGGCCATATCCAGCGTTTCACCGCAGCACTCGAAGGTGTAGTCCTTTGTAGTCTCGCCCAGCAGCTCACCGGCAGGCGAATCGGACACCATTTCCAGCACGATGGAGCCGTACATGGGCGCAAACATCTCCGCCGTGGTCTTGTCGGCCATCATCTTGAAGCCGATGCGGTTGCCCAGACCCATCTTGAACAGAGCCTCCGCCAGACCGCCGTAGCCCACCGAGCAGGCAGCGGCGACCATGCCCTCTTCGATGAGCTGCTCGACCATCTTGTAGTTGGCCTTCAGCGAGAAGAAGTTGGGGCAGCCGGTCTCCGGGTCCAGAATAGGCCGCACCAGCACGACGGTGCTTTCCGGCTTCTTGAACTCGGTCGAGATCACCCGGCCGGCCTTGCCGATGGCCGTCGCGAACGAGACGAGCGTGGGCGGCACATCCAGCTGCTCGAAGGAGCCGGACATGCTGTCCTTGCCGCCGATGGAGGCGATGCCAAGGCCTATCTGGGCATCCAGTGCGCCCAGCAGAGCGGCCAGCGGCTTGCCCCAGCGCTCCGGCTTGGAGCCCAGGCGCTCGAAGTATTCCTGGAAGGTCAGGTAGGCATCCTCATAGCGGAAGCCGGAGGCGACCAGCTTGGTCACGCTCTCGACCACAGCCATCCGGGCACCCACATACTGGTTGGCGCTCATCAGGTAGGGGTTGTAGCCCCATGCCATGCCGGAGCAGGTGGTGGTCTCGCCGTCCACGGGCAGCTTTGCCACCATGGCGTTCTGCGGGGTCAGCTGGTGTGCGCCGCCGAAGGGCATCAGGACGGTGGCGGCACCGATGGTGGAGTCGAACCGCTCGGACAGGCCCTTCTTGCTGCACACGTTCAGGTCGCCCACCATGTTCTTCATCTTCTGGGCGAAGGTGATGCCGGACCACTGGGGCTGCCAGACAGTGCCCTGCTCCACATGGACGTTCTGGTGCTTCTCTGCACCGTTGGAGTTCAGGAACTCGCGGCTGATGTTGACGATGGACACGCCGTTCCACACCATGTTCAGGCGCTTTTCCTCGGTGACCTTGGCCACGGGGGTTGCCTCGAGGTTCTCCTCGGTGGCAATGGCGATGAACTTGTCCACATCCTCCGGGGCAAGGGCAACAGCCATACGCTCCTGGCTCTCGCTGATGGCCAGCTCGGTGCCGTCCAGACCCTCGTACTTCTTGGTGACCTTGTTCAGGTCGATGTACAGGCCGTCGGCCAGCTCGCCGATGGCAACGGAAACGCCGCCGGCACCAAAGTCGTTGCAGCGCTTGATCATCTTGCAGGCGTCCTCACGGCGGAACAGGCGCTGCAGCTTGCGCTCGATGGGCGCATTGCCCTTTTGCACCTCGGCACCGCAGTGCTCAAGGCTGTCCAGCTTGTGTGCCTTGGAGGAGCCGGTAGCGCCGCCGATGCCGTCACGGCCGGTGCGGCCGCCCAGCAGCACGATCACATCGCCGGGAGCGGGGCACTCGCGGCGGACGTGGGAAGCAGGGGTAGCGCCCACAACAGCGCCGATCTCCATGCGCTTTGCCACGTAGCCGGGGTGGTAGATCTCGTCCACCTGACCGGTAGCCAGACCGATCTGGTTGCCGTAGGAGGAGTAACCGGCGGCTGCGGTGGTGACCAGCTTGCGCTGGGGCAGCTTGCCGGGCATGGTCTCGCTGACCGGCTTGAGCGGGTCGCCTGCGCCGGTGACGCGCATGGCCTGATAGACGTAGCTGCGGCCGGACAGCGGGTCACGGATGGCACCGCCGATGCAGGTAGCAGCGCCGCCGAACGGCTCAATCTCGGTGGGGTGGTTGTGGGTCTCGTTCTTGAAGAGGAACAGCCAATCCTGCAATTCGCCGTCCACATCGCACTTGATTTTGACGGTGCAGGCATTGATCTCTTCGCTCTCGTCCAGGTTCTGCAGGATGCCGCGCTGTTTCAGGGCCTTGGCGCCGATGGTGGCCAGGTCCATCAGGGTGCGGTTCTTTTTATCGCGGCCGGTCTCGGCACGCAGGGCCATGTAACGGTCAAATGCAGCCTGCACAACTTCGTCGTCAATCTTGACATCGTTCAGGATGGTGCCGAAGGTGGTGTGACGGCAGTGGTCAGACCAGTAGGTATCGATCAGGCGGATTTCGGTAATGGTCGGGTCGCGCTGTTCAGATTTGAAGTAGTTCTGGCAGAACACAATGTCGGCGTGGTCCATGGCCAGGCCCTTTTCATTGCGGAAATTCTCCAACGCAGCGTCATCCAAAGCGCAGAAGCCGTTCAGGGTTTCCACAGCGGTGGGCACGGCAAATTCCATTTTCAGGGTATCGCGGGTGTCCAGGCTGGCCTCGCGGGCTTCCACCGGGTTGATGACGTACTTCTTGATGGCTTCCAGATCCTCTGCGCTCAGCTCGCCATCCAGCAGGTAGATGCGGGCACTGCGCACAGACGGACGCTCGCCCTGGCTCAGCAGCTGGATACACTCGGAAGCAGAATCTGCACGCTGGTCAAACTGGCCGGGCAGATACTCCACAGCAAACACCGTCTTGGCGGTGGGCAGCTCGGTATAGGTCACATCGACTGGCGGTTCGCTGAACACGGTGGGGATGGCTTTCTCAAACAGGTCGCGGTCAATGCCTTCCACATCATAGCGGTTCAACAGGCGCAGAGCTTTCAGGCCCTTAATGCCAACCAGCTCAACCAGTTCATGCTTCAGGCCCTGGGCTTCGCCGTCAAAGCCGGGCTTTTTTTCTACATAAATGCGGTAAACCATTCTTGTTTAACCCTCCTGTGCTTTCATTGCCGCAAGGGCACGGGCACCAATATCACTGCGGCGGTGCAGTTTGTCAAAATGGATGCAGTCAGCAGCGGCGTAAGCCTTTTTCAGGGCTTCGGGCAGGGTGGCGGCGGTTGCCGTTACACCCAGCACGCGGCCGCCGTTGGTAACCAGCTTGCCATCCTTGATGGCGGTACCGGCATGGTACACGGTCACATCGGCAGCACCGGGCACCTGGCCATTCTCCAGGCCGGTGATCTCCTTGCCCTTTTCATAGGCAACGGGGTATCCGCCGGAAGCCAGCACCACACAGGCGGCAGCGCCATCGCTGAACTTGACCTCGGTCTTGTCCAGCGTGCCGTTGGTGCAGGCCTGCATCACGGTCAGCAGGTCGCTTTCCAGCAGGGGCAGTACTACCTGGGTTTCGGGGTCGCCAAAGCGGCAGTTGTATTCAATCACCTTGGGGCCGTCCGGGGTCAGCATCAGGCCAAAGTACAGGCAGCCCTTAAAGGGGCAACCCTCTGCCTGCATGGCGGCAACCGTAGGCAGTAAAATCTTCTCCATGCACTCGGCGGCAATGGCGGGGGTGTAGCAGGGGTTGGGGGCAACGGTGC
>OGHJ01002786.1_pt1 | contig 14042 bp, 12 predicted proteins | sample 1571351 | NCBI WGS metagenome assembly OGHJ01 (sample SAMEA2582037, study PRJEB24529) | metagenome | biome: Human gut stool | place: China | collected 2011 | reverse complement strand
TGCGCTCGGTGAAGATGTACTTAGCCATCTTGGGGTTCCAGCGGCGGGTCTGGTGACCGAAGTGCACACCTGCCTCGAGAAGCTGCTTCATAGAAACGACTGCCATAATAAAATACCTCCAGATATTGTTTTGCCTCCGCACACCGTGATCTGCACAGTACATCGGGTACCGGCGGACTGCCCTCAACCCAAAAGGGCACAAAAGGGCATAGTGATGCGTGTGTAATGCTTTGTTATAATAGCACAAAAAGAATGCGGTTGCAAGTGGTTTTCTCTGTTTTGTATAAAGAAACTCTCACTTTTTCTTTTATTTGCCCGTATTCATCCCGCTCAGACCTGCAACGCCCATGCGGTTGAGGGCATATCCCTTGCCGAACATCAGGTCGTATTGCAGCATCCAGTGCTCGTTTGTCCAGCGCTGCTGGAACTCCGTGGGCTGCTGGGTTGTGGTGCCGTCCAAGTTCATGGTAGTGCCGCGGGTGCAGCTGCGGCTGGCGACCCGCAGCTGCCGGTTGAGGAACTGGAAGTACAGCGGCTGCTCCAGCCCGAACAGTTCCATCATCACCGGAGAGATATCGTAGGCGGCAATGGTGCCAAGATCCACCTGCTGCTGGCTGTAATTCGACCACATCAGCAGCGTGGTCTGGTGCAGACGGGGGTCGGTGCTGGAGCCGCTTGCATAACCGGTAGTGGTGTAGACATCGTAGTTGGAATCGATGGGGTTATAATGGTCGCCCCAGAACACCAGAATAACCGGCTCGTCCACCTGAGAAAAATACGCCGTCAGCTTGCCCAGCATGGCGTCTGCATCCCGGATGCCGGTAGCGAAATCTTCCAGCGCACCCACGGTGCTGCTCTTGAGCCCCACCGGATGGGATACGACGTGCACCCGCTCGTCGTCCGGGTAGTTGTCTCTATTATAATTGGTATGGTTCTGCATGGTGACCGCGTGCAGGAAGATGGGCTTATCAGAGGAAGTGCTCATCTTTTCGTACTGCTGAATGATCTGGTCGGCCATGGAGTCATCGGTCACAAGGCCGCTGGTCCAGTAGTGCTTGCGCACCTTGGTCACGCCGTGCATATCTTCCAGACTGATAAAATCGCTGAAGCCGAGGTTAGGGTACGCCTTATCGCGGCTCCAGTATTTTGCCCAGAAGCAGTGCACCGCAGCGGTCTGATAGCCCTTGAGTTTGAGGTAATTGGGCAGGGCGAACATGGGCTTTGTGACGTGCTGCTGGTAGGGCTTGCTGCCGCTGGGCAGGAAGGACACCGAGTAGCCGGTCAGGGCTTCAAACTCCACATCACAGGTGCCGCCGCCAAAGCTGGGGCTGTAGGCTCTGCCGTAGGCGCTGGTCTGCTGCAGAGCATGAAGATTCTGCGATACATCGGTATCAAAGGTGATGCCGTACTGCTCTAACTCCGAAACATCCCAGTAGGACTCGTCCATCACATAAATAATGGTAGGCTGCTTTGCCTGCTCCTCCTTGGGGGTGGTGGCGGCATAGCTGCCTGCATACATGGGGCCGGTGGAGAATTTTTCGCTCTCGGCTACATTATCCAGAATATTGTCCACTGCCTGCTCCGAGTAGCCCTCGGGCTTGTCGATCTCCAAATTGGTGAGGTTGGTCATAAAACCGGTAAGCACACCGTAGTAGCGGTAGTAACGGTCCTGCATCCACGCGTCCGGCGTGATGCCCAAAACCTGTGTGACAGCAGGCTGTAAGTAAACGCCAAACACCAGTAGGCACAGCGCCGCTGCCGAAGCACCGGTACCCGCAAGCCTTGGCAGCCAGCGCTGACGCAGCCGTCCACGGTAAATAAAGAAGCTTGCCACCGTCAGTGCCAGCACCAGCACAATGGAGACCACCATGCTGGTCTGCAGCTTGAGCCCGGCAGCCGAGGCCACACCGGCGGCTTCGGACACCTGCATCAGATCCCACGGCAGAAATGGCTCACCCCGCAGCTGCATGGTATAGAAGTTTACCGCGCAGGGCGCACAGCCCAGAACAGCTATGCCCAGCGTGGCAAGCGGCGGGATGCGCAGCACCCAGTCCAACAGTTCCCACACCAGAAACAGTAGCAGCCATGCCAGCAGGTATGCCCCGAAATGGGGGAAAATAAAGCTGATAAAGGTATCAGCGGTCAGTGACCCGCGCGCGATCCACTCGCCCAGCAGCAGCACGATAAAGGAAGCTGCCACCGGGAAGAGCATCCGCAGGGTCAACAGCGGTTTGGATGTTTTCATAGTTGATATCCCTTTCCACGTCCCGAACCCTATTTCCAGAGTGGCTGTGCTATTTGCACAAGCCTTTCGTGCTTATTATAGTCACTTTGCTGAAAATGTCCATTCATGATTTTACAAAAAATACGGTTTTATTTTTCAAAATATTCCCCTATTTTTCACAGACCCAGCTTAGCACGCAGCTGCTGCCAGAAGCCGTGAGGTGCTGCCGGTGCTTTTGGCACGGCGGTATGCACCAGAATAGCGTCCGTGCCGATGGTCTCGATCTCCCTCCAAGGGATGGTCAGGCTCTCATCCCGACCCAGCAGACCAAAAAATCGTGGCCTGCCTAGTAAGATCAGGCTTTGCAGCTGCGCCGTTGCGGGGTCAAACTCCAGATCATCCGCGCGGCCAAGGCACACCCCCTGCTCCAACTGAACGACCTCTTTCTCGCACAGTTCCCGGATCGTCACAGCACTCTCCCCTTTCTGCCACAGCATACGCCGGGGCGGCATTTTCTATGCCAAAGGGGTGGAAAGCACCCGCCCGGTTGTGGTATACTATGGAAAATATCTGAGAAAAACTATCCAATACAAGCGAGGCAGCAGTTATGTATAAAAGCATTATTTTTGATATCGGCGGTGTTCTGGTGGATTTTGACCCCAAGGCATACCTCGTAGACCGGCTGTGCAACGCCGAAATGGAGGAGAAAGTTTACGACCTGACCTTTGGCAGCGAGGAGTGGCAGCTGCTGGACGCGGGCAAGCTTTCCCGCTATGACGGCAACCAGCGTATGCTGGAGCACGCCCGCGCCGAGGGCTGCGCCTTTGAGGTGCAGGGCGTGCTGGACGACTGGATGCACATTCTGCGCCCGCGTCTGCGGATGCTGGAACTGGTGCGGCGGCTGAAAAGCCACGGCTATTGCGTGTATTACCTGAGCAACATTCCGCAGGATGTGCTGGAATTGCTGAACGAGCGCGGCGTGCTGGCTCAGTTTGACGGCGGCGTAGCCTCCTGTGAAGTTCAGGTGAACAAGCCCGACCCGCAGATCTACAAAGCTCTGCTGAAGAAGTATCAGCTGAAGGCCAGCGAGTGCGTATTTATCGATGACAGACTGGAAAACGTGCAGGCCGCCTTTGCGCTGGGATTTGCCGGTATCCAGATGAAGGACAGCGTAGGAACTCTGATCCGCAGCCTTGCCACCTGCAATGTGACGCTGCGCTGAGCATTGATCCAATAAATGCAGCAGCCCCTGCCGGAAAGATCTTTCCGGCAGGGGCTGCTTTGCGTTGGTAGGAACTTACTTTTCTTCGTAGCTCTGGCAGTAGTGCGGGTTCTCCACCTGCTGGGTGGTGCAGCTGCACTGCTCTGTCACCTTGATCTGCGGCAGATCACATTTGCAGCCGTCCACATTGTGGCAGCACGCGCAGACATCACAGGTCACGCCGATGTTTTCCATGCTTATCACCTCTTTGTCCATAGGTTGCCCTGCGGACAAAGGTTTTATACACAGGTTTTATCCTTTTGCCTTTTTTGCTTCCCGCTTGGATTTGAGCGTGACCGCCACGTGCCTGATAGACAACACCGGATGCACCGGCAGCATACGCGGGCCAGCCCAGCGCATGACTGCACGAATTTTCTCCCGCATTTCCGGTTTATAGCAATGGACCTTGCAGGCGGAACAGAAGGTCTTTGTTTCCATAAACGGACACTTTTCAATGCGTGCAAGCGCATAATCGTGCAGCTGCCGGCACTCCGGGCATAAAGCGCCTTTGGGGGTATCGTGCTGTTTACGACAGTAGAGTGCAATCATCTCGCTGACAAGCAGTTTTTCATCTGCACGCTTTTTATCCAAGTTTTTGGGGGTCTGCTGCATCGGGTCCGTTCCTCCTGATCACTCTTATTCTCTTTTACGGCCTGACCGGCGCGCAGCACGGCGTACTGCACTGCGCAAAAACGCAAAGCCTACTGTAACGCCAAGTGCCACAGCCATTTCCATATACACCGCCTTTACCAAAAACGGCAGGAGTTGACGGATATTTCGTCCGTTTTCTCCTGCCGTAAATTCTGCATTTTTACGATACTCTGCATAGCGGCCGCTGCACTTCTAAAAGTTAGCACCTTCTAACTTTTGCTTCTATAAAAATGCCGAAGCACGGCAAGTTATAGTTTAGCGCAGCAAACCATTTTTGTCAAGAGAGTTTCCCTCTCGTAAAGCTCACCATGCCACCAGATCTGCGCCCAGCTTACGGCAGGCAGCCTGCACGTCATCATCAGGCGTTTCGTTGCAGATGAGCCCTTCCTCGCTGAACAGCTGTGCGCCATCATCCTGTGCGCGCTGTACCCAGTCGCGCATCCACTGACCGTCACCCCAGCCGTAGGAGCCGAACAGTGCGATCTTTTTGCCGTTCAGAGAGCCTTCCAGTGCAGCAAACATAGGCTCGAACTCGCTCTCCTCCAGCTGCTCTGCACCCATAGCCGGGCAGCCAAAGGCCACCACGTCAAACTCTGCCAGCTTTGCGGGGGTCATCTCGGCGCAGGGCACGAGGGTGCCGTTGGTGCCTGCGCCCTCGGCGATGCAGTTTGCCATGGTCTCGGTGTTGCCGGTGGCGCTCCAGAATACGATTGCTACTTTGCTCATAAAACTCTACCTCTTTCTCTGTGTAGTTAGTTTAGAATAACTTCATGCTCTGTAAAAATGCGTCCGTGTTTCATGACGCATTTTTGTGGTTAGTATTTTCTAACTGCTGACAGGATACCACAGCCCTGCCCCGCTTGTCAAGACGTTCGCGCAATGTTTGCACGGTGCAACAATACCGCCTTTCTCAAAAGTGCATGAAGCGTGTATTTCAGCCGCCTAATACGCGGAAAACTACCAACAGCACCCCGTAGATGACCGGCTGGTGCAGCAGATACAACAGCAGCGAGTGCCGCCCAAGCCAGCCCAGCGGCGGGCAGACCGAGCGGCGCAAGGGCTCCATGCGCTGCTGCCCTACAATACCGTAGAGAAAGTACCCCACCCAGAACAGAAACAGCCACGGCAGAAGGGCAAAATAATCCGTAGAATAGAACCACCACGGATAAAAGCCGAAGTACGCAGTTGCGTAATTTACATACAGTGTCTGCGGCAGCCAGAGACGCAGACTTCCAAAACCCAGATAGCCTGCCGAAACATTGCGGGTAAGGGCGAACAGCACTGCGGAGATAGCAAACCCTGCTGCGGGTGGAATGCGCCGCAGCGGCTTTTCCAAAAGGCCTGTCAGCAGCATAGCGCTACCCAGCAGGGTAAGGATGCCGAAGATGATCCTTTCCTCCGGCATAAAAAGCAGCGTGACTGCCGTGACAAGCGCCCCTGCCCCGAACACCTGTGCGCCCCGGCGCAGGGTATGATGCCCCAGCTGCACACAGAAGCCGGACAATAGAATAAACACCCAGCAGATGCTCTGCTGCCACAGATGCCCGGGCAAGCCATAATACCAGTCTGCCTGGATGCCGAAGAGATTGACCAGATCCCAGCAGCCGTGATAGAGCATCATGCTGACCAGATCCAGCCCGCGCAGTTCATCCAGAAGGGCGTAGCGGGCAGAGACGCTATTTTGCTTCACGGCGCTTTCCTTCTTTCGTGTAAAAACGTTTTGCAGCATTTACACCGTTTTCCGGCGCAGCAGGCTCATGGGCGGCAGCTCCGGGGTGGGCATGGTGTATTTTTCCATGGCGTGAGGGGTGCTTTCCACCCGCTCCCCTGCTTCGTTTTCGATCCATTCCGGGGTAAGCGGGATACTGCGTCCGTCCGGGCACAGTGCCTCCAGCGTATCTCCAAGGCTCCATTTGCCGCGCTGCTGGCAGTGGGCGATGCCGTTTTCCCAGCTGTCCACCGTACCCACGAACTCCCACTCGCGGATGTAGGTGGCGCTGTCGGTGGCCTGCTTGGCCTGCTCGCGGCCAAAGTAGAAGCCCGGCGAATAGTGGCGGTGGCTGGTGCGGGTCAGCTCGGCCAGCACCTCGTCCGTCAGCTCAAAGTTGTCGTTCATCGGGTCGGCCAGATACTGGTCCAGTGCGCGGCGGTAGGCGGCCGTCACGCTGGCGACGTAGTAGAACGTCTTGGCGCGGCCCTCGATCTTCAGGCTGTCTACGCCCGCCTTGCAGATGAGGTCCAGAAACGGTGCCGTGCACATGTCGTTGGCGTTCAGGATATAGCTCCCGTCTTCGTTCTCGCCGATCTCATACAGCTGGCCGGGGCGGGTCTCCTCGCTCAGGTAGTATTTCCAGCGGCAGGGCTGGGCGCACTGGCCCCGGTTGGAGTCGCGGCCCGTCAGATAGTTGGACAGCAGGCACCGGCCCGACACGCTCATGCACATGGCACCGTGGACAAAGGCCTCGATCTCCAGTTCCGGCGGGGTCTTATCCCGGATGGTGGCAATGTCCTGCAAGGTCAGCTCACGGGCCAGCACCACCCGTTTAGCGCCCAGGTTGTAGGCCGCACGGGCAGCGGCCCAGTTGGTGATGCCGGTCTGGGTGGACATGTGGACATCAATGTCCGGCGCGAACTGCTTGCAGGCTTCCAGCACACCCAGGTCTGCCACGATGAAGGCATCCACGCCCGCTGCGGCCGCGCTCCGGATGGCGTCCGGCAGACGGTCGGTCTCTTCGTTGGTGGGCAGGGTGTTCATGGTCAGATAGACCTTGCGGCCGCGGGCATGGGCATAGATGACGCCCTCGGTCAGCTGTTCCGGCGTGAAGTTGGCCGGGGCTGAGCGCATCCCAAATTCGGGCAGGCTGCAATAGACGGCATCTGCACCATAGTTGATGGCGTAGCGCAGGCGCTCCAAATCGCCCGCTGGGGACAGAAGTTCCGGGATCTGTAACATAATCATTCTCCTAAACGAGCTTACCCTCTCCCAAAGGGAGAACCCCTGGCAAACCGGTCAACCATTGCGTTTTCCGTCAGCACAAGGGCTTCGCTCTCATTTTTTTGCCGCAAGCGAACGGTTCACATCCGCTGCCTTCTGGCAGTTGGTCTGATGCTCCGCATAGGTGCGGGCGTAGTAATACTGGCCGCTGAGGTCGGTCACGAAGAAATAGCAGTCTTGGACCTCCGCATCGGGCTGGGGGGCCAGCGCAGCCCGGATGGCGGCCAGACCGGGGTTCGAGATCGGCCCGGCGGGCAGGCCGGTGCAGGTATAGGTGTCGTAGGCATTGCGGATGTTTTCGGGGATCTTCTCCCAGCCGCCGTACCAGGGGGCCACCCAGTTCCAGAGGTAGTTGTTGTCTGCATCGCTCTGAACATAGCTGGACGTGTTGCTTTGCAGCTTGGGGTAGGGCGAGCCTTCTGCCAGACGGTTGCGGAACACCTGGGCCACATTGTTGTCCTGGTCGTTGCCGGCCTCCTCCTGCACGAAGGATGCCAATGTGATGACCTCTGAAAGGCTCAGGCTCTGCTGATCCAGCTCCTTATACATCGCGTCGGTGAACTGCTGGTTAAAATGCGAATAGAACGTTGCAACGTAGTTATGCACCGTATCATCCGCGAGGAATTCGTAGGTATCCGGGAAGAGATAGCCCTCACATTTCAGGAAACGGTCCGGGGCCTCCGTGTCATCGGGGACATACTGCCAGAACGTGTATTCGCTGAAATCGCCGGTGTTGGCCTCTTCGAGAAACTCCTTTGCGGTGCACAGCCCGGCCTGTTCCATCTTCTGTGCGATGGCGATGGCCGTCGAGCCCTCCGGGAAGGTCAGGCGGACGCTCTCCGCTTTGGCATATTCAGAAAGCGCCTCGATGAGCGCATCGTAGGAGCTGCCGGGTTCCAGCAAAAATTCGCCGTACTGGAGCTTCGCCGCCGCGTCTTTGCGGCCGACGTACCAGCGGAACAGCTGCGGAAACCGGATGACGCCCGCTTCCTTCAGCTGCCGGGCAATGGTGCTCACACCGCTGCCCTGCGCGATCTCCACGGTCACGGCGTCCTGCCGGGTGCCGCCGTCGATCTCGCGCTTTGCCAGCAGGAATGCGCCGCCCGCCGCCGCCAGCACGAGTACCAGCAGCACGAGCAGGATCTTCAGCGCACCGCCTTTTTTGCGGGGTCTCGTATGGTTACTTGCCATCTGCATGTTCCTTTCAGTCCAACATCAGCCGCATATAGCTCTCGCTCACATCAAAGGCTTCGCCCTCGAAGCGGATCATTCCATAATCCTGCCGGGTGCCCTCGCCAAGGAAGAGGTTCTGCGCGGCCCCCACGGTGATGACGGCCTTTTCCACAATGACCTCTTTTTCGCGGGCCGCTTCCATCAAAATCTCTGCGGCGCGGTCACCGGTGGCCATCATCTCCACAAAATAAAGGGTGTCCTCCTTGCGGAAATATATTCCGTAGCCGTTGTCGTTCGAGACGATGGTGGCCCCGCGGGAGTACAGATCCCCCAGCACCACAGCCATCTGTTCCGGCGGCAGCTGCACGGTGTCGGGCCAGAATCTCGCCCGCAGCTCACAGAGCTTTTTGGCCGTGACGGTGTCGAACTCAGCCTGGCTCCACAGGTTGCGGTCTACCTCGCGGGGCAGGCACCGCAGCGGGAAGGCCCACTGGAAGCCCTTATCCTGCAATAGCGCCGCCTGCTCGTTCCCGCTGGGCACAACGACCACGAACCCGGCCCCTTTCTGTTTCTGCTGGGTGCACAGATGGTCTACCAGGCCCGCCAGGATCAGGCTGCCCTGCCCGGTCAGGCCGTACAGGCAGCAGCCGGGCCGCCGCTGCAGCGAGACCGGCACCGCCATGGCCACGGCCTCGATGTGGTCATTTTCCTCCGCTACATAGACATTCTGCTCCCCGGCAAAGCGCTCGATGGCGTTGGTGAGGAACGTTTCGTCCTCTCCATGTTCGCGCTGCCACAGCGCCAGGATCTCCGCCCGGTCGGACGGCTGCATCAAACGGTACATAAAAACACCTACCTCCTACGCATAGGTATCCCTGCGCCTGCCCGGCACAGGTCGATTGTGCGTTATTCCGCAAGGGCCGCGTCCACCCGCCGGCGGACCTCCTGCCCGATTTCTTCCACGCTGCGCATCCCGTCCCCGCAGGTGCAGGGCACGGTCTGCCAGCCCAGATGCGCGGCGCAGAACTCAGCCGCTCTGCGGCTGCGGGCCAGATACTCCACATCCTTTTCGTGGACGTCCTTTTTGCTTTCGTCGCCGTGGTAGCGCTGGGTCATCAGCTTCTGGCTCACGGCAGGGTCCACCTGTAAATAGATCACGCAGTCCGGTGCGGGCAGACCCAGCAGATGGAACTCGTAATCGAACAGCCAGTGCAGAAACTGCTCCCATTCTTCCGGCGGCAGCTTCGAGCACTGGTGCACCGCATTGGAGGTGGTGTACCGGTCTGCGATGAGGATGCCGCCCTCTTCGTAGAATCTCCCCCAGTCGGCTTTGTAGCCCGCATAGCGGTCCACCGCATAAAAGCTCGATGCTGCGTATGCGTTCACGTCGTCGGGTCTCGCGCCGAACTGTCCGGCCAGATACATCCGGACCAGTGCGCTCGAATCGCTGGCATAATTCGGGAAGGTGATCTCCCGCACCGGCCTGCCCTCGGCGGCCAGTGCTGCGGCCAGACGCTTGGCCTGGGTGGCCTTGCCGCTGCCGTCCAGCCCTTCCAGCACGATGAGTTTTCCGTGGCTCATACGGGTTCCCCCTTCAAAGCGGCATACTGCGCCCGCACCTCGGCGGCCTTGCCGCAGCACATCCTGCCCTCCGGGCAGGGGCCGGAAACACACGCCGGGCCGGCCGTGCGGAAGAGATGGGGTGCCACCGGGTAGACCAGCCGCAGCATCTCTTCGGCCAGCGCCCGGATCTCCCACTGGGCGCGGCTGCAGCACCGCAGATGGAAGAAGTTTTGCAGGCTGCGGGCGTTCATGGTGACGACCATCTTGGTCTCGCAGGCATTGGGCAGCACGAAACGGGCGTCCTCGTTGGCCTGCTTGGAAGCCTTGGCACGGGCCTGTTTTTCGGGCATTCCCTCCGCCATCAGGCGGGCGGTGTGGCCCTCCTCCAGCTTTTTCACGAGGTCAAGATAGCGCGCCGCGTCCTCGTTCATGCTGGCGATGAAGGCTTCCTTCGCTTCGGGGATGGCCTCGATCTCCGGCGGGATGACATAACGGAAGTCGTCCAGCCGGACATAGCGCTGGCTCTGCACACTGAACGATGCGATGCGGTGGCGGGTGATCTGAGCCAGCAGGGTGCGGCTGACGCCCTCGATGCCAAAGGTGAAGCTGGCATGTTCTATGGGGCTGGCGTGGCCAAGGTCGCTGAGCATGGTCAGGAAGCTGGCCGTCTTCTCCTCGGTCAGGCCGTCCAGCAGGTCGGTGATGTGGGCGTCGGAATAGCAGAGCTTCGCCGCCGCAGCCACCACCTTTTCCGGCTCCGGCGTGTGCGCGATCAATCGGACTGTCATCATCTGTCATTCCTCCGTTATTTTTGTCAGCGGCGCAAAGTTCGCCATGGTCTTCTTCACGCCGACCTTTTCAAAGTTGATCTCTACGATCTGGTCGCCTGCGGCAGGCTTGACCTTGAGCACCTTGCCGCGGCCAAACACTTTATGCTCCACGATATCCCCCTTTTTATATTCTCTTTTTTTCCAATCTTTCAGTTTATCATTGTCCAACGGCTCTGAAAGTACCATTTGTCGACTCGTTGGTTGACCATATTTAATCACATCATTTTCTACAGTTCTAATAACATCTTCAGAAATATCTGCTACATTCATTCGATATACTATATTTAATCGTGGGTTGAATATCCCAATCATTTTTATTGTTTGGAACTCTGGCCTTCCAGAATGAATTCCCATAATCCAGTACATGAGTAATTGTAAGGTAATTTTACTTGTCAGCTCTTTTTTTGAGACCTTGAAATCCCATAAGGTATCTTTAGACAAGTAATCCCCGTCACCTCTGCTAACTGTAGCCGTATATCCCCCATTATTTTGTTCACTATCATTTGTTGAAACCGGATTAAATGTAAAACCATCCTGCACTATTGGCCCATACTCTTTCCAGAAAGCAATGCTCCGTTTTACCATAATACGAATATTTGCAATTGTCTGTAAATCAGCATTATCTTTTTCATCTTGTTGATGTTCTTTTGCCCACATCGGAACTCTGTAATACGCATCAAACCAAACCAATTTACATGCGCAGGAAATTGATTCATCATCTAATCCTTTAATTCTTTTTAATAGCCCCTCCGCAACATCTACTGCTTTATCATAACCTAATAACCTAGCGTACAGCGCTCCCCTATATGATATCTCAAATGCCTTTTTTACATCGCCGTTCATCATATAGCGACTCATATAGTCAACAACCATTCCCATTGTGGCTGGACTCACATTTTCTGTACATCCAAGTTCTTCTTCTTTTGTAAGCACTATTTTTGTAAATTGTGATGGCCTTACAAAACCTCCATATGGTTGTTTGGCTTTTCGGGCAACTTCTGTAACGCTTGCCATTACGACTCCCTTATTACTCTTCTGACACTTTCTCTAACATTGGTGCATTTGCCATCATTTTCTTTGTTCCGTTACTTTCAAAACCAACCACAACCATTGTATCACCATGACTCGAATCAACTTCAAGAACTCGTCCTTTTCCAAAAGCACGATGAAAAACAGTATCGCCTACTTTATACTCTTTTGGCGATAGTCCCTTTGTTGGCTGTAAAACCGGTGCCCCGGTGAACTGCACCGGTTTCGCCGGAGCCTTGGGGGCTGCGGCGCGGCCATAACCGGAGCCAAAACCGCCCGAACGGCTGCGGCTGTCCGCGCTGGCCGACCCGGACGCGCCCCGCCCGGCGTAGTCGGCCCCGAAGCCCCGGCTGCCGCCGTTGTATTCGGCATTCAAGTAGCCGGAGCGGCTGCCGGAACTGGAACCGAAACCGGAACGGCTGCGGCCCCAGCCGGAGGCACCGGAGTAACCCGACGCGCCGCCCGGCACGGTATCGCTGTAGGCCGAACCCCAGCCGCCCAGCTGAGAGCGGCGCTCCAGCGCCGGGCTGCGGGTCTCCTCGATGTACTCCGGCTCGATCTCGCGTAAAAAGCGGCTGGGCTCGTTGCGCTGGGTGCGGCCATAGAGCATCCGGGTCACGCTGTTGGAGATGTAAAGCTCCTTTTTGGCGCGGGTGATGCCGACATAGGCCAGGCGGCGTTCCTCTTCGAGGTCTGCCTCGGAGTATTTGCTCATCTCGCTGGGGAAGACGCCCTCCTCCATGCCGATGAGGAACACATATGGAAATTCCAACCCCTTGGCCGAGTGGATGGTCATCAGGACCACCTGGTCGCTGCTCTCGTTGTAGCTGTCGATGTCGCTGATGAGGGCGATGTCTTCGAGGTAGCCTTCCAGCGTGGCTTCCTCGCCGTGCTGGTCGCAGTAGTTTTTCACGTTGTTGACCAGCTGGCCCAGGTTCTGCAGCCGGTCGGCGGCGTCCTCGTGGCCCTTGGCGATCTCCTGTTCGAGCATGGCCTTATACCCGCTCAGCTCAATGACGTCAGACGCAAATTCATCCAGCGTCCGTGTTTCCAGCGACTCCTGCAACTTCTCGTAGATCTGCCAGAATTTCAGAATCGGCATGATGGAGCGGGCCAGCCGCGCGTACTGGTCGGCGTGGCTGATGATCTCCAGCATACTCGTGTTCTCCTGCGCGGCAAGGTCTGCGATGACCTCGATGGTCGTGTTGCCGATCTTCCGCGCCGGTTCGTTGATGATGCGGCGCAGGCGGACGTCGTCGCGGGCATTGGCCACGATGGACATATAGGAGTGGATGTCCTTGACCTCTTTGCGGTCGTTGAAGCGCTGGCCGCCCACGATCTTATGCGGGATGCCTGCGCGGGTGAAGTAGCTTTCGATGGGGGCCGACTGCGCGTTCATCCGGTAAAGCACCGCGTGGTCTGCCAGATGCCCGCCCTCTTTGAGGTGCTGACCGATGACATCCGCGATGTGCATGGCCTCATCCTGCTCGTTCTCCGCCGTGTAGACCTGCACCTTGTCGCCCTCACCGTTCTTCGTCCAGAGGGTCTTGCCCTTGCGCTCGGTGTTGTGCTGGATGACGCAGTTGGCGGCGTTCAGGATATTGGAGGTCGAGCGGTAGTTCTGCTCCAGACGAATGGTCTTTGTGCCGGGATAGATGCGCTCGAAGTTGAGGATGTTCTCGATGGTGGCCCCGCGGAACCGGTAGATGCTCTGGTCATCGTCGCCGACGACGCAGATGTTCTTTTCCGGCCCGGTGAGCAGGCTGACCAGGCGGAACTGTGCCACGCTGGTGTCCTGGTATTCGTCCACGAGCAGATAGCGGTATTTGTTCTGGTAGAACTGCCGCACCTCCTCGTGCCCGGCCAGCAGCTGGACGGTCTGGTAGATGAGGTCATCGAAATCGAACGCACCGGCGTCCTTCAGCTTCTTTTCGTAGGCCGCATAGACCTTGGCCGCCAGCGCCCCTTTCGTATCCCGCGCCGGGGTGCGCAGGGCCTCTTCGGGGCTGACGAGCTGGTCTTTCCAGCGGCTCATCTGGTTGATGGCGCTCTTGACCGGAAAGAATTTGTCGTCGATGCTCAGCTCTTTGTATACGCTCTTCATCACGCGCTGGGCGTCGTCGGTATCATAGATGGTAAAGCTGCGGGGGTAGCCGATCTCCTCGGCCCAGCGGCGCAGGATGCGCACACAGGCCGAGTGGAAGGTGGAGGCGAACACCTCGTCCCCTTCCTCGCCGCCCAGCATCCGGCGCAGACGCTCTTTCAGTTCCCCTGCCGCCTTGTTGGTAAAGGTAATGGCCATCACGTTCCAGCTGC
>OGHJ01002778.1_pt1 | contig 14084 bp, 15 predicted proteins | sample 1571351 | NCBI WGS metagenome assembly OGHJ01 (sample SAMEA2582037, study PRJEB24529) | metagenome | biome: Human gut stool | place: China | collected 2011 | reverse complement strand
ATTTATCCCCTTTCCTCCATCATACGCTAATTTTCGTAGTCCGTCAACCGCAGCATGCATGCCGAGCTTTACCTTCGATATCTCCATGATAGCATATTCCCCTGCCCTTTGCCAATGCTATTTTCCAAGTTTTGCATGATCTTCACGCAAAAAAGACTGCCTCGGGTCTTACGGCGCACACCTGAGAGGGCGCGTCCTGCAAAGCCTGATACAGTCTTTCGTTTTCTTTTATTTTTTTCTCTATCGTGTTGTTGTTTGTGTTGTTCGCGTGCATTCTGCGCGCAGCGTGGACGGCAGGGTCCGGGTCGCGTACGCGGTTTACTGCTTCTTATTGGATTCCACGAAGCGTTTAATCTTCTTGCCGGTGGTCTTTTCAAAGTCCTCTTTGCGGACGTTGATCTGGCGGATCTTTTTGAAGAGCGGCAGGTTTTCATTGACCTTGTCGACCATACTCCACAGCAGCGCCTCGACCTTCTGCGGGTCCTGTGCTGCCTCCTTGCCAATCTCTGCCTCCACTTCCTCCATATCCGGCTTGATCGTCGCTACGATCACAGCGTCCTGTCCGGCATCATCCTGTGATGCCCAGACCATGGATTCCGAGACCAGCGTGCTCTTGCCGAGATAGTATTCGAGCTCCTCCGGGAACACGTTCTTGCCGTTTCTGGTGATGATGACGTTCTTCTTGCGTCCGGTGATATAGATATACGGACCGTCGGTGTAGCCGAGGTCGCCGGTGTGGAACCAGCCGTCCACGATAACCTTGGCAGTCTCCTCCGGCATGTTGTAATAGCCCATCATGACATTCGGCCCCTTGAGGCAGATTTCTCCGATACCGTCCTCATCCTTGTCCGCGATCATGACCTCCATGCCCGGCAGCACATGACCGACCGAGTCGTTGCGTGGGTTAACATCCTGATTCAGTGCCGCCATCGGCGCACACTCCGTCAGACCGTAGCCCTGCAGCGCCATGATACCCAGATCGCGGAAAAACTGTAAGATCTGCGGGTCGATCGCCGCGCCGCCCGCGATCATCATATCCATCCTGCCGCCAAAGACCTTAAGAATGTCCTTGAGGAAAATTTTATTCAGATGCAGACCGAACTTCGACGTCGTCTTGTTCAGCTCGAGCACTTTCTTGACCGTCGCCTCCTTGCCCTGCTTGCGGATATTCTTCCAGATCGTCTTATACAGACTCTCGAAGATCAGCGGCACGCCGAGGAAGAATGTCGGCTGGATCTCCTGCAGATTCTTCTGGATATATTTGAGTCCCTCACAGTACCCGATGCAGGCGCCCTTGTACATCGGCATCAAAAAGCCGCAGGTGCACTCATAGGTATGGTGGATCGGCAGCACACTGAAGAAAGTATCCCGCTCGTTGGTATCCAGCATCGTCGGGGCACTCATCAGGTCACAGCAGATATTCGTCTGCGAAAGCATGACGCCCTTGGCGATACCCGTTGTGCCGGAAGTAAAGAGCAGCGCACCCATCTCGTCCGGATAGACCTCTGCATCCAGATAGGAACGATCGCCTGCTGCAATCTTTTCCTTACCCTCAGCGATCAGACCGGTCCAGCTCTCGACACCGTCCGCCGCCGCGTCCGCGTTCAGATCGACCAGTACACGCAACTTCGTCTCGCCGCGCTCGCGCATATCCATGAAGATGCTGCGGAATTTTTTCGTAAAGAAGATTGCCTCGCATTCCGCTTCGATGATCAGCTGCTCCAGCTCAGACGCGCCCAGCTCCTTGTCGAGCGGTACGATCACGCCCACGCCGCCGGTGACCGCCAGATAAGTCGTCGCCCACTGATAGCAGTTGTCGCCGATGACCGCCACGCGCTTGCCCTGCAGACCGCGCACCAGCATCGCCGTACCCAGCGCGTTCATATCGTCCAGCGTCTGTCCGTAGGTGATCTCGCGGAACGGTTCGCCCTTCACAAAACGCTGCTTGAACGCCACGTGATCTCTGCCGTAGCGCGCTACACTCTGGTTCATCATATCCTTCAGATCCGTAATCGGATGGCTGACCTTATACATAATGGCCGGGTCCTGCATCGCATTGATGCTTGCGATGAAGTCCTCAGCTCTCTTGCGCTCCATTTGTTTTCTCTGCTGATAATCCATGGGCATTTCTCCTTTATCTTCTATATTTATTCTTTTGTGATTTTATCCATAGTAAAATGGAAACCGATTCACCTAGTTTCCGTTACTAGATTAACATGATACGCGCGCAATGTCAACCTTTACACCTGTATTTTTCTGTGCTATGATAGTGCTTAAGAGGCTAAAATTCGACCAGAAAGGCGGCAATTTCGTGACAGAACAGAGTAAAGAACGCAAGCAGGCGTATGCGCAGCAGATTGCGCAGCATTTTCATATCCCGCGCTGGGAGCAGCTCCCGAGCATCGACCTCTATATGGACCAGCTGCTGGTCTACATGAACGAGCATTTCGGCGGCTATTTCGCCTGCACCGGTGCCAGCGGACTGACCAAGAGCATGGTCAACAATTACGTCAAGGCGAAGATCGTCGATGCGCCGGTCAAGAAAAAATATCCGCGGCTCTCTGTCGCGATGATTATCGTCGTCTGTATCCTCAAGAACTGCTACGCGACTGAGGAAATCGGCAGGCTCATCCGGCTCGGCATCTCCCTGCAGGACACTGCACGCACCTATGACCGCTTCTGTGAGGCGATGGAAAACGCCGTCCGCCTCGTGTTCAGCGGTGAAGTGCATCTCCGGGAGGAATCCATTCCGGGTCGCGACAATAAATATCTGATGGAGAACTTCGCGCTCTCCTTCGCCGGCAAGTTGTACGTGCAGTGCATGTTCCTGTACCCGCAGCCAGACACAAAAATCAGCGCTGCTATAGAGCGCTGATTGTCTTGACAAGATATGGCGTTTCCTGATATACGAAATAGTTCAGCCAGTTGGAGAACAGCAGGTTCGCGCTCGACCGCCAGGTGCAGGCAGGCGCTTTCGTGTCATCGTCCTGCGGGAAATAGTTCTGCGGTAGCTGAATCGCAAGCCCTTCGCTCTTATCCCGCAGATATTCGTTCTGCAGGGTATCCGTATCATATTCCGAATGTCCGGTGATGAAGATCTGCCTGCCACTATCCGTCGAGATCGCATAGATACCGGCTTCCGCACTCTCCGCGAGCACTTTCAGCTGCGGACAGCTTCTGACATCATCCTCGATGATTCCCGTATGGCGTGAATGCGGCACCCAGAATTCGTCATCAAAGCCGCGAAACAGGATTGAACCTTTATGTACCACCTTGTGCCGGAACACGCCAAACATTTTTTGATCCAACAGCACCTTACGCACGCCGTAGTGATGATACAGCGCCGCCTGCGCGCCCCAACAGATATGTAGCGTGCTGTAGACATGCGAACGGCTCCAGTCCATGATCTCGCAAAGCTCGTCCCAGTATTCCACCTCTTCAAATTTCATCTTTTCCACCGGCGCGCCGGTGATAACCATACCGTCGTAATACTGATCCTTCACGTCCTCAAAGGTCTGGTAGAAGCTGATCATGTGCTCCTTCGCCGTATGCTTCGGCATCCGGCTGACCGTCAGAAGCTCCATATCGATCTGCAGCGGCGTGTTGCCTAAGAGGCGCGCGAGCTGCGTTTCGGTGACGATCTTGGTCGGCATCAGATTGAGCACCAAAATGTGCAGCGGTCGGATGTCCTGACTGGTCGCCCGCTCGACGTCCATGACGAAAATATTTTCCTCCTGCAGCGTTCTGGCTGCCGGCAGGTCTTTGGGTATACAAATAGGCATAATTTCTTCTCCTTGATTTACGCATACACGCGCGTGGCATTGTCTGCACACGCGCGCATTGTTTTCTCTTATTTATTATGCAGGCAAAGGCTGCGGTTTGTCAAGCCTGTCAGACCGATCAGACCTGTGATGCGCCGCAAGACCTCTGCTGTCTCTGCTTAGACTGCCGCGAAGCCCTGTTCGAGGTCCGCGATGATGTCGTCGATATGCTCGGTACCGATAGACAGTCTGATGGTCGATTGCGTGATATTCTGCTCCGCAAGCTCTGCCTCGCTCAGCTGCGAGTGGGTTGTCGTCGCCGGGTGGATGACCAGCGATTTGACGTCTGCCACGTTTGCCAAAAGCGAGAAGATCGAAAGATTGTCGATAAAGCGGAATGCCTCGTCCTTGCCGCCCTTGATCTCAAAGGTGAAGATGCTCGCACCGCCGCTTGGGAAGTAGCGTTCATACAGCGCGTGATCCGGATGCTCCGGCAGCGACGGGTGGTTGACTTTGGCGACCTTTGGATGCTTCGCGAGGAATTCGACAACCTTTTTGGTGTTCTCCGCATGGCGTTCCAGACGCAGGGAGAGCGTTTCGGTTCCCTGCAGCAAGAGGAATGCCGCGAATGGGGAAATGCATGCGCCCTGATCTCTGAGCAGAATCGCGCGGATATAGGTGACGAAGGCTGCCGGACCTACCGCATCCGCAAAGGATACGCCGTGATAGCTCGGATTCGGGTCAGCGATCGGCGCGAACTTGCCGCTCGCTTTCCAATCGAACTTACCGGAATCAACGATAATGCCGCCGAGTGTCGTGCCATGACCGCCGATGAATTTCGTCGCAGAATGTACCACGATGTCAGCGCCGTGTTCAATCGGGCGAATCAGATACGGTGTGCCGAACGTATTGTCTACAACGACAGGCAGACCCTGCTGATGCGCGAGCTTCGCGATGGCGTCGATGTCCGGAATGTCACTGTTCGGGTTGCCGAGCGTTTCCAGATACACTGCCTTGGTGTTCGGACGGATGGCAGCCTTGACTTCTTCCAGATTATGTGCATCGACGAAGGTCGTTTCAATGCCGAAGGCTTTGAGCGTGTGGGCCAGCAGGTTATAGGTCCCGCCGTATACGGTCTTTTGGCAAACGATGTGGTCGCCCTGCTGCGCGAGCGCCTCGATGGTATAGGTGATCGCTGCCGCGCCGGAAGCACCCGCCAGTGCAGCCACGCCGCCCTCGAGCGCCGCGATCCGCTGTTCGAAGACGCCCTGCGTGCTGTTGGTCAGTCTGCCGTAGATATTGCCTGCGTCCGCTAAGCTGAAACGGTCTGCCGCATGCTGCGCGTTATGGAATACATAAGAAGTGGTTGCATAAATCGGTACGGCTCTTGCGTCCGTAACCGGGTCTGCCTGTTCCTGTCCTACATGAAGCTGTAATGTTTCAAATTTATAGTTACGCATTGTGATGTTCCTCGCTTTCTTTGTCTCTTTCATTGATTTTATCTGATTTTATCAGTTTGTTGTGTTGTTTTGATGTTATCTTTTTATATTCTGTCTGTATCTTGTTTTGAGATTTCTAAGCGTACATCACATTCGTCCGTTTCGAAAATTCCGGCGGACGATCCTGCTCCATCTGATCTGCATGGGCGCTTCCTCCTTGTTTATCCTGATCCAAAAAAATAACCGGGGCTTTCGGCAAAGCTCCCGGTGCAGACGGTCCTCATCTCGGCTCATCGCCGCGTTGATTCTTGTCTAAGCCCTTGACGGAACCCGCACCGAAAGATTTACAGCACAAAGCATGCACATGCCCATGCACATATCTGCCATATCCATCATGCCTGTCTGTCCGTAAATCTTCTTCATGGTGCGTTCTCCTTGTGTGAAATAAATCCTTATCAAACTCTATCGGTTCTCTAGGTTATGTTTATATTATCACGTATTTTGGTATCTGTCAATAAGCTTTTTTATATTTTTTGTGTTTTTCTACAAGTTTTTTTGATTTCTTTTTTTTATGTAGGAAATATCGCATCGCGATATTTCCGGAATAACGACAAAAGTACCTTGCGAAGCGGCGCGCATCCATGCGCGCCATGTGCGCATAGAAATCTCGGTTTTCGTTATGCGCGCTTTGTCTTTTGGCTCAGCGCAGAGCGCTCCCAACCCGCGCGCATCCATGCGATAGCAGGCGGTCAGTCTACATCCGCGCGAGCTTTCGACGCGTCGTTCACGCCCACGTACGCCTTTTGTATGTCCTGTCCGCCTCCGCGCGGCTCTTACAGCAGCATGCGGTCGTTGTCGATGCTGAATTTTTCGATCAGCTTCTCGACAGTCATCGCGGCGCGCTCCTCACCCGTAAGCTCCATCGCGACGCGTCCGCTCTTCATCAAAATCGTCTTATTGCCGTAGCGCAGCGCGTCTTTCATATTATGTGTGATCATCAGCGTACACATGCCCTCCCGCGCGGCGAAGAGGTTCGTCAGTTCCAGCACCTTCTCCGCCGCTGCCGGATCAAGCGCCGCCGTATGTTCGTCCAAAAGCAGAAGCTTCGGATTTGCGATGACCGCCATAAACAGCGTCAGAGACTGCCGCTGCCCTCCGGAGAGCAGCTTCACCTTCTCGGTCATGCGGTTTTCGAGTCCCATGCCGAGCAGCGCGAGCTTTTCGCGGAACAGCGCGCGGTCTTTTTTGGAGATGCCGGGCTGCAGACCGCGCGGTCGGTTCTTGTAATAGGCGATCGCCAGATTCTGTTCGATCGTCATGTCAAAGGCCGTACCCTTGAGTGGATCCTGAAACACGCGGCCGATCTGTCTGGCGCGTTTGTATTCCGGCTCTTTGGTGATGTCCCTGCCGTCCAGCGTGATACTGCCGCTGTCGATGGGAAACACGCCCGCGATGCAGTTGAGCAGGGTGGATTTGCCCGCACCGTTGTTGCCGATGATAGTGATGAAATCGCCCTCGTTCATGCGCAGGCTGACATCCGCGAGTGCCGTCTTCTCGTTGATGGTGCCCGGACTGAAAGTTTTGCGTATCTGATTGACGTTCAATAATTCTTTCATTTTTGCTGCGCCCCTTTCTGCTTGCGTGTAAGCTGCAGTTTGCTTCCCTTTTCACCCAAAAGTCCCAGCGAAAGCGCCACCGCGACGATAGCCGCCGACACGAGCTTCATATCGGTCGTTTCCATACCAAGATACAGTGCCTGCGCCATGAGGATGCGGTAAACCACTGCGCCCAGCGCTGCGGCGATGAGTCTTCGCAGCAAGGTTTTTGTGCCAAAGATAACCTCTCCGAGAATGACAGAGGCTAAACCGATGACCATCATGCCCACGCCGCTGTTGATATCCGCAAAAGCCTGATTCTGTGCCAGCATGCCGCCCGCCAGACCGACCAATCCATTGGAAAGCGCCAGACCCAGCAGCTTCATACTGTCACAGGAAACGCCGCAGGCTTTGACCATGTCCTCATTGTCTCCGGTCGCGCGGAACACGAAGCCGAGCCGCGTCTGCAGGAAGAGATACAGCACCGCGATGATCACCGCCAGCAGGACCAGATTGAGTACCATGCCGGCGTACTGCGGAGGCAGCAAACGATCCGCGATCTTGTAAATCGTCTCGCTCTTGGTCAGCGGGATATTCGGGGTTTTGCCCATGATGCGCAGATTCACCGAATAGGAAGCCATCATCACCAGAATGCCTGCCAGAATCGCCTGGATTTTAAGCTTGGTATGCAAAAGTCCGGTCAAAAGCCCCGCCAGACAGCCGCCCGCAAAAGCGCCAAGAAGCGCAAGAAGCGGATGCCCGCCTCCTGCGCAAATGACTGCCGAGATTGCCATGCCTGTGACGATGGAACCGTCCACCGTCAGATCGGGCATGTTTAAGGTTCGAAAGGATAGGAATACACCCAGAGCCAGGACCGCGTAGATCATGCCCAGCTCCAGCGAGCCCAAGAGGGCGCCGAATGTCATCATCTTAAATTCTCCTCCATATTTCCCCTGTTTCTCCGGGAAAATGTTCTGCTTCTTTTTGTTTCTTTGCCTCAGCGCCGCGGATTATTCCAGCACCGTCGCTTTGTCCATCACGCTCTGCGGGATTTCCACGCCGATGGCGTCTGCGGTCTTGGTGTTGACATAGACGGTCATGTCGCTCATCTTGACCACCGGCATTGCGGAAACGTCCGCACCGCCGAAGATTTCCGCGACCATCTTGCCTGTTTCCTTGCCGAGTACCGTATAGTCGATGCCGTAGGTCGCAAGTCCGCCGTCCTGTACCATGGAATCCGCGCTGACATAGAACGGAATTTTGGCTTTGTTGCATACCTCGGTTGCCACTGCCATCGCGGAAGCTACCGTATTGTCGATCGGGGAGTAAACGATATCCACCTTGTCTGCCAGATACTGCGCAGCCTGCTGTACTTCGCTGGTGTTGGTCACAGTAGATTCCACAACTTCATAGCCGTTGGCTTCCGCGTATTCCTTCAGTCCCTTGATGACAGAATCCGAATTGTCCTCCCCTGTGCTGTAAAGCGCGCCGATGCTCTTGAACTCCGGTGTGATCTCGTTAGCCAGATTCATGATCGCCTCCGCGGATACCTCATCAGAGGTGCCGCTGACGTTGCCGCCCGGATTGTTCAGATCTTCGACCAGACCCGCGTCAACCGGATCGGTGACTGCCGCGAAAATGATCGGAATGTCTGTCGTTTCGCTCATCACGGCCTGCGCCGCCGGTGTGGCGATCGCTACGATCACGTCACAGCCGCCGGATACGAAGGTCTGCGCGATGGTCTTCATATTGGTCATATCGTTCTGCCCGTTCTTATAGTCGATCTCCAGATTCTCACCCTCTACGTAACCCGCGTCCGCAAGTCCCTCGATAATGCTTTCTCTAATGGTATTCAGCGACGGGTGCTCCATCAGCTGCAGGATGCCAACCTTGAAATTCTCGCCCTGCGATGCCTGCCCCTGATCGCCGCTGCCGCTGTCTTTGCCGCAGCCTGTCAGCAGCGCTGCCGCCATCACCAGTACCATAACGACTGTCAATCCCTTTTTCATTGCCTGTTTCATTGTTTTGTCTCCTTTTCAATCAATTCTCTGCCGGGTGCCGCATGCCGCGTTCCCCTGCTTCTAAAGAAATCATTGAAGTGTTCTCTGCCTTCGGCTGCCTGTAAGGCGCTGGCGATCCGCCAGCGCCCGCAAAAACAAAAAACCTGTCCTTGTACCCAAGGACAGGATATTACCTGCGGTGCCACCTTGTTTGACTCACCGGCTTCCCGCTTTCCTGCCTGCCGCCGTCTGACTGTCCAACCGTCTGACGTAATCATGCCCGAAAACTTCTGCCGGAAAATCCTCTCTGCAGAGTGCCGTCACACTCCTCTCCACTGACGCGGGAGTTTCGTCTCAGATACTCATATGATTCCCGTTCTGTTTATCGCGGTCTTTCGCCTTTCGCGATCTGCCTGCGATCCGGCGCGAAATTCATATTTTCCCCTCGCCCTCAGGAGCCCATTGTGCGAATCCTGCATCTGCCCGGCTTCCACCATCCCGGGTTCGCTGTGAGACCGTAAATTCGTTTTACTTCTCCCTCAAAGTTTATATACGGAGTTTATCACCGTTTTTGTGTATTGTCAATAGTTTTTTTAAGAAAATATGTTGATTATAATAATTTTTTGTGGAAATACCCAAAAACGGGATGTCTCCGTTCTCCCACCTGCAAAGCCCCGCGACGTGCGGCGGGCATATAGACCCGTCCGCCCGCGGGCGGACGGCATCAGTATCCATAGGTCTTGCGATAACGCAGCAGCATCGATACCGCGACGAGACTTGCCAGAATTTCAGCAACCGGCAACGCCCACCAGACGCCGTTGATCCCCCACCACATCGGCATCAGAAGCAGTGCGCCTACTTCCAAAACCAAGGTACGCAGGATCGAAACCAGCGCGGAAACCCTGCCGTTGTTCATGGCAGTAAAAAAACCGGACGCGAAGATATTGATACCGGTAAAGAATACGCTGATCGCGATGATGCGGAAACCCACGATCATCAAATCCCGCAGGACCGGGTCCTTCGACGCGAAAATCAGCACCATCGGACGATCCAAAAGCTCCGCGACCACCAGCATCGCCAAGGAAAAGCTTAGTATCATCCGCGCTGAAATCGCAAACAGCTTGTGAATATTCGCGCGGTTTCCCGCCCCATAGTTATAGCTGAAAATCGGTGCGACACCGGAGGTAAACCCGATCAGCAGCGCCACAAACACAAACTGCAGGTAGAGAATCGCGCTGATGGCTGCGACGCCTTTTTCGCCGACAATCGCCATCATCTGCAGATTAAACAGGGCCGTGGTGATCGCGCTGGAAAGGCTCGTCACCATCTCAGACGCGCCGTTTCCCATCGCCAGCAGCAGTTCTCTTCCCTTCCAAACCGGTTTTTCGAAATGCAGCAGGCTCTTTTTATCAAAAAACACGCGCAGCGGAACCAGCCCGCCGACAAACATGCCTGCCATCGAAGCATAGCCCGCGCCCGCCAGTCCGAAATCAAAGACGCCGACCAGCAGAAGATCCAGACCAATATTGACGCAGCCCGCTGCCACTGACAGCCACAGCCCCATGTGCGGTCTGTCCGCCGTCACCAGAAATCCTTGGAACAAAATCTGCAGCGACCAGATTGGTCCTGCCAGCACCATAATCCTGCCATATTCCACGCACAGCGGCAGCAGCGTTTCGTCCGAACCGATGCGCAGGTAGATTTCCTTATCAAAGGTCAGCAGCAGGGTCATCATGATCGCCATCACTGCCAGATTGACCAGCACCGTCAGACTCAGGAAGCTGCATGCCTCATGGGTCTTTCCCTCGCCGAGCTTCTTGCCGATGACAGCGTTGCTGCCCATCTGGAAGACGAAAGTCAGCGCCATGACCACATTCAGCACCGGGTAGACAATATTCAGCGCCGACAGCCCCAAACTGCCCACATAATTGGATACCACAATCCCATCTACGATGGTATACATGGACACAAACAGCATCCGCACCATCGTCGGGAAGGTAAAGGTCAGTATATTTTTCGTATTGATCGGCTGATCGTAGATCAAGCTGTTTTGCCCTTCGTCCCGCGTTTTTCCTTCCTCTGGCATCAGGGTCGGCAGCGCCTGTGCCTCATACATTTTATCTTTTTCGTTCATTGGATTCACCGCGCATGCTCCCCTGCTGCGAGTAAATGGTCAATATCTGCATATGCGTTTTCAATACGTTCTGTATGATATTCCAGATAGCCATCGTAAATTTCCTGCGTGATGCCATGTGCATCCCACTCCTGCAGGATCTCGCCGGTCAGACGGTTTTTATGGCAGGCGTAGCACTCCAGCAGATAAATAAAAAATTTCATTTCGACAGACATTTTATTCTCCCCTCAGCCAAATGGAATTAAGCGGACTGCCTGTTATTTTTTCGGTCTCCCACATGTCGAAGATCGCTCTCTCAGGAAAACTTGCCAGACCGTTTTCAGCATCTTCAAGCAGCGCGTGAGTTTCGGAGTTAATAAAACTTCTGACAGCCTCCATCGCCTCCATGTTATATTTCTGCATAATCCTTTCAATGACATGCCGATCATAATAATCCGTCACAAAATACAACTGCTTTTTCATACTTTTATAACCTCCGTACAATGCAGACAAGTAAGGGCACGCTCTGTCTTAAACACAATCTGGTCTTTCAGTTTCTGTGGCAGCAGTCTTGCAATCGCTTCATCTTCCGTCAAATATCCGTCAAGGTAAAGAATCAACACCGGCATCGTCTGATCATTTGCAACCGGTCCAAGGATTAAATCGTAGTTTTCTTCTTGCGCCTCGCCTCGTCTGTTTGCCGCGACATAATGCAGCCAACGCGCATCCGGTTCTTCAAATTTCAGCATGTGCAAGGATTTCAAAGGCTCTTCTTCGCACATGTAAACGTTGACACAGGCCTCCGCGCTTTTCCGAATCTTCGCGGTTCTGCGCGCCCAAGCCTTTGCCTGTTCAAAATCCGTCGTGGTGTAAAATCCTTTGCCAAAGTCTAATTCCCGCTGGTTTTGCAGCAGCTGCGGGTTTCTTACTTCTACATGGCTGCCATGATATAAAATCATTTTTTTCTCCCTGCTTGTGTATCGTTTCGCTATGTACCTGATTCATATTTATTATGCCATAAGTTTTTCATCCCTGCAAGCCAAAACCCGCGAAATGGCTTACTGCCGCTGCGCGGGTTCCTGATAAGTTTGTGGTATGCTGCTTGATAAAAGTGCACGCAACGCCGCTGAAATTTCTATGCGCACATGCTTTTTTGGATGAGCGCTATCCTTTATAGGCTCATGCGGGTTACTGCTTCTGCCGGTTTGTGTATCAGCTTTTGCAGCTCCATGAGTCTGGCGCTGTCCATCGGCGGTACGCCCTTGAGCCGATAGGTGATGCCGAGCTTGCCGTATTTTTCGACGGCCATTGTGTGGTAACCGAGCAGCTCGACCTTATCGACAAAACGGATTTTTTTCATAAACACGTTCAGCGCTTCCATATCCTCCGGCGTGTCGTTGATATCCGGCACGACCACGTGGCGCACCCACACGTGCTTTTTATGCGCGTTGATGATGTCGATCAGCGCCAGCAGCGTGTCCTGCGGCTGTCCGGCGATGATCTCGAAGCGTTCCGGATCCGGATGCTTGACATCCAGCAGCACCAGATCACATTGGCGGATGGCTTCATCGCTGTAATCGTCCAGATAGGTGCCGCTGGTATCGATTGCGGACTGAATATCCACCTTGTGCAGCGCGTGGATCGCTTCTGTCAAAAATTTCCCCTGCAGCAGCGGTTCTCCTCCGCTGAAGGTCACGCCGCCCTTGCTGCCGTAATACGGCTGCCCGCGAAGCGCCCAGTGAACGACCTCCTCAACCTCGATTTTTTCGCCCTTGTCCACCGGCCACGAGTCCGGATTATGACAATACAGGCATCTCGCCGGACAGCCCTGCAGAAAGAACACCGTACGGATGCCCGGTCCGTCCACAGCGCCGAATGTTTCTATCGAGTGAATTTTTCCAATCATACTATATCAATTGCGGCAGCGCGATACGCTCGCCCTGCCGCTTTTTCTCCCATATATCTCTTGTGTTTTAGATCGCTTCGTGGAAGGTTCTCGCGATAACTTCCTTCTGATGTGTCTTGGAAAGCGCGTTGAATCTGACCGCGTAGCCGGATACTCTGACCGTCAAGTTCGGGTATTTGTCCGGATTTTCGTAAGCATCCTCCAAAAGCGCTCTGTTGAGCACGTTGACGTTCAAATGATGCGCGCCTCTCTTGAAGTAGCCCTCCAAAAGACCTGCCAGCACGTCCGCTCTTTCGTCCGGGTTCTTGCCGAGCGTTTCCGGCGTGATGGAGAAGGTGTTGGATTATTCAGAACTGAATTCTTATATATGGAATCTGCTGAATTACCAACTGAAGAACAACAATTTGAAGTTTATAAAGAAGTATTAGAAGGTATGGAAGGTAAACCTGTTGTTGTTAGAACATTAGATATCGGTGGAGATAAAGAAATCGAAGCTATCGATTTACCAAAAGAAATGAATCCATTCTTAGGTGTTCGTGCAATCCGTTTATGTTTCCAAAGAGAAGATATCTTTAGAACTCAATTAAGAGCATTACTTAGAGCATCAGTTTATGGTGATTTAAGAATCATGTTCCCTATGATTGCTACTTTACAAGAATTCCGTAAAGCTAAAGGAATCTTAATGGAAGAAAAAGAAAAATTAGTTGCTGAAGGTGTTAAAGTAAGTGATACATTACAAGTTGGTATCATGATTGAAATTCCTGCAGCTGCTGTATTAGCTCATAAATTTGCTAAAGAAGTTGATTTCTTCTCAGTAGGAACAAATGACTTAGTACAATATACATTTGCAGCAGACAGAATGTCTTCTGGTGTAAGTTATTTATATCAACCATTCAACCCATCAATCTTAAACTTATTAAAACATGTTATCGATTCAGCACATGCTGAAGGTAAATGGGCTGGTATGTGTGGAGAAATGGCTGGTGAAGCTATTGCAGCTCCATTATTACTTGGTTTAGGATTAGATGAATTCTCTATGTCAGCTACTTCAATCTTAGCTCAAAGAAAATTAATTAAGAGTGTATCAAAAGCTGATATGGAAACTTTAGTAGAAAAAGCATTAGATTGTGCGACTTCTGAAGAAGTTGTTGAATTAGTTAAATCTACAGTAAAAATGTAATAATAAAGGCCTCGAAAAGAGGTCTTTTTTTACTAATTTACAATAATAATTCATACAAAAAGTCAAGATTTTCAGAAAGTTTATAAACAT
>OGHJ01002777.1_pt1 | contig 14090 bp, 13 predicted proteins | sample 1571351 | NCBI WGS metagenome assembly OGHJ01 (sample SAMEA2582037, study PRJEB24529) | metagenome | biome: Human gut stool | place: China | collected 2011 | reverse complement strand
CATCTGTTTGGCGGAAGTGCGGGGCGCGAGGGCGTTGCCGTGCAGATCGGTGCTACACTTTCCCATGCGTTTGCCCGCAGATTCCACTTCCCGGACAACGGCAGGATAGTATTGATTGCGGGAATGGCAGCCGGATTTGGAGGCCTCTTTCAGACTCCGTTTGCAGCAGTCTTTTTTGCGATGGAAGTAGTGGTGAGTGGAAGTATGGCATATTCCGCATTGCTTCCTGCGGCAATTGCGTCTTTTACGGCATCTGCAACTTCGCATGCGCTGGGGCTGGAAAAATTTTCGGTTCTTCTTTCGCAGACCCTGTCATTGACGGACACAAAGACGGTGACGTATCTGATTCTTTTTGGAATCTTGTTCGGTCTGACGGGACGGCTGTTTGCGGTGCTTTTGCAAAAAGTAAAACAGTTTATGGGAAACGTACTGGAAAATCCATACAAGAGAATCGGCTTTGTGTCGATCCCACTGGCGGTGTTTCTTTTTCTGGCGTGGAACGGACGGTACTGCGGACTTGGAACCAATCTGATCGCGCAGGCATTTTCCGGGGGAGAACTGTATATGTTTGACTGGATTTTGAAGCTGCTCTTTACGGTACTGACTTTGTCGATCGGGTTTCAGGGCGGAGAGGTGACACCGCTTTTTTCCATCGGTGCATCGCTTGGTTTTATGCTGGGAAGCCTGGCAGGACTGCCACCGATGGTCTGCGCGGCACTTGGATACGCGGCGGTGTTTGGAAGCGCAACCAATATTTTTCTGGCTCCGGTTCTGATCGGAATGGAAGTATTTGGTGTGGAAAATGGGCTTGCATTTTTTGCGGTCTGCCTGGTGGCATTTCTGGTCAATGGCAACCGCTGCATTTATACGGCACAGAAACGGTCTTTTTGGTAAAAATCCCTTGACTCTCACCCTGGTTCATGGTTTATAGTTCTGCCAGAATTTAAAAATTGAGGTGGAAATCATGAACTGGGTGATTGGAAAAAAGCAAAAAAGAAGAAACCCTGTAACCATTGCGGTTACAGGGGTTCAGCTGTCAGGGGCAACCATCCAACGCCTCCCCGACAACAGTCGTGATTTGGAAAGGAGGCGCAGCGGCGCGAGCGCGCTCTGACTTATAAAATAAGTCAGAGCAAGCGATAATGACGCTTGCTCTGACGTGGCGGAGAAGGAGGGATTCGAACCCTCGAGACCCTTTAGGGGCCTACATGATTTCCAATCATGCGCCCTCGACCAACTAGGCGACTTCTCCATAGCTGTTCTGGTTCTAATTTCTGTATACGAGGCGTCGCCAAATGCGACAGCGTTATTATTATACCAGAGCTTTTCCCAAAGTCAAGCCCCAAAAACGATTTTATCAAAAAAGGCGGAGAGCCGAGGCTCCCCGCCCTGCGCGTCAGCGCATTTCGGAAACGATGCTGTCCACGGCATGGTCCACGGCGACACCCAGCTTGTGGATACTCTTTCCCACCTGCGTTTTCATGGGATCCCTGCCGTAGGGCATCATCATTCCCACTGCCGCGCCGGCCATCAGTCCGGCGCCGATACCGACCCAAAATCCGGTACACATTCTCATCTTCAGTCACTCCTTTGCGGCCTGAGCGTAGTATAGCCGCTTTCCCGGAAAAAAAACGCGTTAGAGCGATTTGCCAGAAACCGGCAGATCCGTTATAATGATGATAACGACATCCAAATCTCAAAACGGCGGGCCCAGGCCCGGACGGAGGAAACCATGACCACCATCTATCTGATTCGCCACGCAGAGGCGGAGGGCAACCTGTACCGCATCGCCCAGGGACAGGCCAACAGCAGCATCACAGACCGGGGCGAGCGGCAGATCCAGGCGCTGGCGCGCCGATTCGCGGATATTCCCATCGACGCGGTCTACGCCAGCGACCTCTACCGCACCTGCGCCACCGCCAGCGCCATATACAAGCCCAAGGGCCTGCCCCTGCACCGGCGGCGGGACCTGCGGGAGATCTGCGTGGGCGTGTGGGAGGAGAAGACCTGGGGAGAGATCGCCCGGCAGGACCCGGCGCAGCTGGAAAACTTCAACCACCGGCTCCACCTGTGGCACGTAGAGGGCGCGGAGACGCCCCAGGCAGTCCAGACCCGGCTGCTGGCGGCCGTGCGGGACATTGCGGCGGCCAATGACGGAAAAACGGCGGCGGTGTTCTCTCATGGCTGCGCCATCCGCCTGCTGCTGGCGGCCCTGCAGGGCATCCCGCTGGAGGAGCTGGGGAAGACGCCCACCGGCAGCAACACCGCTGTCTCTCTGCTGCGGGCGGAGGGGGCGCGGATCCAGGTGGTCTGGCGGGACGATGCGAGCCATCTGACAGACCCGGCCTTCACCCAAGGATGCACCGTGAAGCAGCGGGCCAACGGACTGGAGCCCGGCCTCTATTTCCGCCCCCTGGCGCGGGAGCAGGCGGAGTTTCCGGCGGCGTGGGCGGGGACCTCCGGGGCACTGTCCGCCGGGGCGCCTGTACTGGCGGGGTATCTGGATGGAACGCCTGTGGGCGCGGTGGCCTTTGACGACGGCCGGGAATCGGAGCGGGGCTGCGGCTGGATCCCCCTGCTGGCAGTGGCAGAGCCCTGGCGGCGCCGGGGTTACGGCGTGCAGCTGATCGGCCAGGCAGTGATGCACTATCGCCCCATGGGCCGGGACCGCCTGCGGCTGCCCACGCCGGAGACGGAGGCTGCGGCGGGCTTTTACCGGGAGTTCGGCTTTTCTCCGGCGGCGGACGGGCCGGCGTGGGAAAAGTTCATCGGATATGACCCGGAGTTTCTGGGCACATAAATCCTCCATTCTAAACAGGCAGGGCCGGAGCGAATGCTCCGGCCCTGCCTGTGCTCTTTATTCCAGGTGGCGGACGATGTCCTGGGTCAGGCGGGCGGTCATACCCCAGACGGCGTGGCCCTGCCAATACCAGATGGGGACCTCCACCCGGCCCCGGGCCCAGCGGTAGTCCGCAGGAATCCCCACGGTCTCATAGGGAAAGTCCCCCGGCACGTCCGGCTGCAGGGCATAGACATACTGCTCCGGAGCGGTCTCCCGAAAAAAAGCCAGGGGGACGGTGAATGCCTCTCCCACCTCCGCAGGGGAGGGCGCCACCGCCGCAAAACCGGCGGCCGAGACCAGTCCCAGCACCGGCTGCATCAGAAAGCCCGCCTGATTGCAGATGAAGTCCGGCCTGCCCAGGACCTCCACCTCCTGACGGGGGATGGCCAGTTCCTCCTCCGTCTCCCGGAGGGCGCACTGCTCCGGCGTCTCCCCCGCCTCCATCCGGCCCCCGGGGAAACACACCTCCCCGGGCTGGCGGTGCAGGGCGGCGGAGCGGACCTCGAAGAGCAGGTGCAGGCCGTCCGGCCGCTCCACCAGGGGACAGAGGACGGCATAGCTGTGCCGGGCGCCCAGAAGCCCCGGCACATGGTCTGCGTACCGGCGACGCAGATGTTCCAAGTCTCTCATAACAGCATCCTCAGCGCCCGCTGTCGATTGACAATGTCCACCACCGGCACGCTGGGGGCATACTCTCCGTCCAGGGACCAGGGCAGCTCCTCCTCTGTCTCCAGCCGGAGGGAGGAGACGTGGCGGAACACCAGGCCCTGGCTGTCATACTGCTGGTTCAGCAGCGCCAGCACCAGATTCTGCAGATCCGCGGCTGTCTTGGGGCTGGGGACCAGCAGCATCTCGAATTTCCCGTCATCCAGCACCACCCGCTCCGGGTCCAGCTTCATCAGCCCGCCGATGGAGGTGGAGTTGCACACGGCGCCGAACAGGTAGTCCCCGTCCAGCACCTCTCCGTCAGCGGTGAGGCGGATGTGATAGGGGCGGAGGGTGTTCAGGTCCTTCATCCCCTCCAGAATATAGGCAAAGTGGCCCAGGGCGTTCTTGGCCGCCTGAGAGGCGGCATAGGAACTGCGGGTGAAGGCGCCGAAGGAGGCCACATAGATGAAGCTCCGCTCATTCCACCGGCCGATGTCCAGTTCCCGCATGCGGTTCTGTACAATGTTTTTCGCGGCGGACGCCGGGGTCCGTGGAATCTGGAGGCTGGAGGCGAAGTCGTTGGTGGTTCCCTGGGGGAGATAGCCCAGGGGCGGCGGGGCATCCAGCCGCATCAGGCCGGAGATCACCTCGTTGAGGGTGCCGTCTCCTCCGGCTGCCACCACCAGATCGTATCCGGCGCCCTCCCGGGCGGCGGTATCGGCCGCGTCTCCTGGGGCGGAGGTCTCGTGGATCCGGATGAGGTAACCCGCGCCGGAGAGGATGGCCAGCGCGTCAAACAGCGGACCGTGGGGCTTGTTCCGCCCGGCCCGGGGATTGAGAATGAACAGCAGTTTCTTCGTTTTCAAGAGTGACACCTCCTGACTGGGATGGGCGGCCCCATCCAAAGCGATGTAAATTAGTATAGCACGCCGCCCCCGGAAATTCAATTCCGCAGGTGTGACGGATTTGTGAATGTTTCTCCCCCGAACAGGCTGTTTTTTTGCGAAAGCCCTTGCAATCCCCGGGGCGTTCGTGTACAATACACCCTTGCAGGGCAAGCGTTATAAAAATAACATGCCCTGTGAGGCTCCTTTTAAAATTGAATAGAGCCGAACATTTCTGTCAGGGCGGACAGTTTCCGCCCAACACTGACTCGAAATGAGCAGTGATGCAAAGGAGAGAACCATGAAGAAGAGGCTTATGGCGCTCCTTCTTCTGACGGGCCTCCTGAGCGCCGCACTCACCGGTTGCGGAGGCGGCAGCACAGAGCAGGCGTCAGAGGATGGACAGACAGCGGACGGCTCTACCGAGGCGCGGGCCCAGGCGAACGAGATCGTGGTGGGCATCGCGCAGGACCTGGACGAGAGTCTTGACCCTCACCTGGCGGTGGCGGCAGGAACCAAGGAAGTCATGTTCAACGTATTTGAGGGCTTGGTGAAGCCCACGCCTGACGGAGACCTGGTGCCCGCGGTCGCTGACCATTACGAGATCTCTGAGGATCAGACCACATACACCTTTACCCTGCGGGAGGGTGTGCAGTTCCACAACGGGGACCCGGTAGAGATGCGGGATGTCACATATTCCATCGAACGCTGCGCCGACGATTCGGAGGGAACGCCTCTGATCCCGGCGCTTTCTGCTATTTCCAGCATCCAGGCTGATGACACCACGCTGACCATTACCCTGGATCAGCCGGACAGCGAGTTTTTATCCTATCTGACTCTGGCCATCCTGCCGGAGGACTATACGGACCAGGCCACCGCCCCGGTGGGCACGGGGCCTTTCAAATTCGTCTCCCGGACAGCCCAGGACTCCATCGTTCTGGAGCGGTTTGACGGCTACTGGGGCACCCCGGCCCAGCTGGACAAGGTGACCTTCCGGATCATTGAGAACGCGGACAGCCTGGTAATGAGCCTGCAGAGCGGAGCCATCGACATGTTCGCCCACCTGACCAGCACCCAGGCCGCCCAGCTGGGGGATGACTTCCAGGTGCTGGAAGGCACGATGAATCTGGTGCAGGCGCTGTATCTGAACAACGCCGCGGAGCCTTTCAACAATGAAAAGGTCCGGCAGGCCCTGTGCTACGCCGTGGACAAACAGCAGATCATCGATGTGGCCTTCGACGGGTACGGCAGCCCCATCGGCTCCAGTATGTACCCGGCGTTTCAGAAATATTTTGTGGAGGACCTGACAGACTATTATCCCTATGACCCGGAGCGGGCCAGGGAGCTGCTGGCGGAGGCCGGGTATCCCGACGGGTTCTCCATGACCATCACCGTCCCCTCCAACTATCAGCCCCACATCGACACGGCCACTGTGCTGGTGGAGCAGCTGAAGGCCGTGGGCATCACCGCGGAGATTCAGCCTGTGGAGTGGGGTGCCTGGCTCAGCGAGGTGTACGGAAACCGGCAGTTCCAGTCCACCGTGGTAGGCGTAGACGCCTCCAACATGACTGCCCGGGCGCTGCTGGAGCGGTTCACCTCTGCGGCGGACGACAACTTTATCAACTATCAGAACACGGACTATGACGCCCTGTTCCAGCAGGCCCAGGCCACGGCCGACGACGCAGAGCAGACAGAGCTCTACAAACAGATGGAGCGGAACCTGACGGAACACGCCGCCAATGTCTACATCCAGGACCTGGCGGACCTGGTGGTTCTGCGGAACGGGCTGGAGGGATACCAGTTCTATCCCATCTATGTGATGGACCTGTCCACGGTCCATTACGCCCAGTAAATCCAATGCGCGGCAGGTATGCTGCCGCTGCCCCGGAAGGGAGATGATGCCATGAAGTACGTATGCAAGCGGATTTTGATGCTGCTGGTCACCATGGTCATCGTCTCCCTTCTGGCGTTTGCGGCCTTTGAATTGATCCACGGCAGTGCGGCGGAGATCATGCTGGGCACCCAGGCCACGCCGGAGCGCGTGGCGGAGCTGGAGGCGGAGCTGGGGCTGGACCGCCCCTTCGCGGTGCGGTATCTGGAGTGGCTGGCGGGCTTTTTCACCGGGGACCTGGGGATTTCTTACAGTTATAGCCAGCCGGTGTGGGAGCTGATTGCCCCCAAGGTGGGGATTACCCTGTGCCTGAGCCTTCTCAGCTTCGCGCTGATTGCCGTGGTGTCCATTCCCCTGGGGCTGTGGGCCTCCCGCGGGCACAGCAGGGTGGGAGACGCCGTGGGGACGGTGTTGGACCAGCTGTGCATGGCGGTGCCGCCGTTTTTCACCGGCATCCTGATTTCCTGGCTGTTCAGCATCACCCTCCGCTGGTTTGTCCACGGCCAATTCCCGGATCTGGGTGCGGACCCGACCGGGGCGTTCCGGTATCTGTTTTTCGCGGCTGCGGCCATCGCCATCCCCCGGATCGCCATGACCGTGCGGATGCTCCGCAGCACCATTCAGGGGGAGATGCGGCGGGACTATGTCCGCACCGCCATCTCCCGGGGCAATGACCGGGGGGCGGTCCTGCGGCGCCATGTGCTGCGCAACGCCCTGGTGCCGGTGGTGACCTTCCTGGCCCAGACCATGGCGGAGATCGTGGCGGCTGGCATCGTGGTGGAGCAGGTGTTTGCCATCCCGGGGCTGGGACGGCTGCTGGTGGCCTCCATCTCCAACCGGGACTACCCCGTGGTGCAGGCCATCGTGGTGATCCTGGCCTTCTGGGTGGTGCTGGCAGGCACCGTGGCAGACATTGTCAACCAGCGGATCGACCCCCGCCTGCGGCTGGGAGGTGCGTCATGAAGCGGCGGATGAACGGATACCTGCTGGCCGGGCTGATTGTCACCGGCCTCATGGCGGCGCTGATCCTGGTCGGCCTGGTGTGGACGCCCTACGACCCGGACGCCCTGCTGGCAGGGCCCAAGCTGGAGGGCCCCTCCCTGGCCCACTGGCTGGGGACCGACAGCTTCGGCCGGGACATCTTCAGCCGGGTGCTGCAGGGGGCGGGCACCACCTTCCTGATCGCCCTGAGCACCGTGGCCATCGGCGCGGTGTGCGGCACGGCAGCGGGCGCCCTCACGGGCTATTTCGGCGGCGTGGTGGACGAGGTCCTGATGCGCCTGAATGACGCGCTGACCGCCTTTCCCAGCATCCTGCTGGCCCTGGTTCTCATCAGCATCCTGGGGCCGGGGAATAAATACAACGTGGTGATCGCCCTGGGGATCGTGTTCATCCCCAGCTTTGCCCGGGTGACCCGCACCGCCTTCGCGGCGCTGCGGGACGTGAATTATGTGAAGAGCGCCCGGCTGATGGGGGCCTCCAGCGGCCGCATCCTGGTGCGGCAGATCCTGCCCAACACCACGCAGGTGCTGCTGCCGGCCATCACCATCGGCTTCAACAACGCGGTGCTGGCGGAGGCCTCCATGAGCTATCTGGGCATCGGCGTCACGCCGCCGGACGCCTCCCTGGGCTACATGCTCTCGGAGGCGCAGGGGATGCTGACCAGCGCCCCCTGGTATGCCCTGGGTTCCGGCGGCGCCATCGTGCTGCTGATCTTCGGCGTGGGTCTCATCGGCGAGGGCCTGCAGCGCCGGAACGGGGGGGTGTCCTGATGCTGGAGATCCGAGATCTGCATGTGAAATTCCACACCCGGCAGCGGGAGGCCGTGGCGGGCGTGTCCCTGACCATCCACGACGGGGAGATCCTGGGGCTGGTGGGCGAGTCCGGCTCCGGCAAGTCTGTCACCGCCATGAGCGTGGCGGGACTGCTGCCCCGAAAGCAGTGCGACTTTTCCGGGGAGATCCTGCTGGACGGCGCGGAGCTGCTCCACGCAGACCGCACGCTGCTGCGGCAGGTCCAGGGGAGGGAGATCGGCGTGGTGTTCCAGGAGCCGCAGAGCTGCATGGACCCCCTGATGCGTATCGGCCCCCAGGTGGAGGAGGTGCTGCGTATCCACACAGACCTCTCCCGGGAGGCGCGGCGGGACCAGGCCCTGGCGGCCCTGGCAGCAGTGGAGCTGCCGGACCCGGCGGGCGTGTATCGGAAGTATCCCCACGAGCTCTCCGGCGGGATGCTGCAGCGGGCCATGATCGCCGCGGCCGTCGTGGCACGGCCCAAGCTGCTGCTGCTGGATGAGCCCACCACCGCCCTGGACGTGACCATCCAGGCCCAGATTTTGGAGCTTTTGAAAAAGCTGAACCGGGAGTCCGGCATCTCCATGCTGTTCATCTCCCACAACCTGAACGTGGTGCGGAAGCTCTGCACCCGCACGGCGGTGATGCAGCGGGGCGTGCTGGTGGAGGAGGGGGACATCGAGACGGTGTTCCGCCATCCCCGGCACCCATACACCCAGCGGCTCATCGCCGCCATTCCCACCCGGCACCGGAAGGAGGAGACGCCATGAGCGAACAGGAGCTGGTGCTCTCCGTCCGGCACGTCACCAGCGGATACCGGGACCGCGGGCTCTTCCGCCGTGGCCCCTATCAGGAGGTCCTCCGCGACGTGACCTTTGATGTGCGCCATGGGGAAATCCTGGGTCTGGTGGGCGAGTCCGGCACCGGAAAATCCACCCTGGCCAGGACCATCCTGGGCATTGTGAAGCCCGACCAGGGGCAGGTGATTCACTACACCAAGCGGCCCCAGATGATCTTTCAGGACCCGTACAGCGCGCTGAACCCCGCCTATTCGGTGGAGTGGACCCTGGAGGAGCCGCTGCGGGTCTACGGCAAGTATGACGCCCCGGAGCGCAAGCGCCGGGTGCGGGAGATGCTGGACCGGGTGGGTCTGCCGGAGGAGTGTCTGGCGGCAAAACCGGCGGAACTCTCCGGCGGACAGCGGCAGCGGGTGTCCATTGCTGCAGCGCTGATCCAGCGGCCCCGGTTCCTCATTGCCGACGAGCCGGTGTCCGCCCTGGACGTGACCATCCAGGCCCAGATCCTGGAGCTGATGAAGCAGCTCAAGGAGAAATTCAACTCCGCCATGGTGCTCATCACCCACGACCTGGGCGTGGTGGCCGAGTTCTGTGACAATGTGGCCATCGTGTACGCTGGCGAGGTCATCGAGTACGGCAGCGTGGAGGAGATCTATGCCCGGACGGCGAACCACCCCTATACCGCCGGGCTGTTCAACTGCATCCCCGACCTCTACACCACAGCGGAACGGCTGGAGCCCATCCCCGGGTTTATGGCCGATCCCACCGATCTGCCTCAGGGATGCAAGTTCGCCCCCCGCTGTCCCCATTGTACCCAGCGGTGCCTGGAGGAAAATCCCGCCCTGCACATGCTGGGCAGCCATGGCATCAAGTGCCACATGTTTGACGGCAAGGAGGCGGAGTGAGATGGCAAACGCACTGGTAGAGGCAAAGCACGTAAAGAAATACTTTAAGACCCCCGCCGGACTGCTCCACGCCGTGGACGATGTGAGCTTCCAGATCGCCCCCGGCGAGACTCTGGGCGTGGTGGGCGAGTCGGGCTGCGGAAAATCCACCCTGGGCCGCACCATTCTGCGCCTGCTGGAGGCCACCGAGGGCGAGGTGCTCTACAACGGGGAAAACATCCTGAATTACTCCAAAAAAGAGATGAAAAAGGTCCATCTCAACATGCAGATGATCTTTCAGGATCCCTTTACCTCCCTCAACCCCCGCCTGTCCATCAGCAGCATCATCGCCGAGCCCATCAAGGTCTGCGGCACCCTGAGGAGCAACCGGGAGATCCAGGAGAAGGTCCGGCAGCTGATGGATGTCTGCGGCCTTCCTGACCGGTATGTGAACACCTATCCCCATGAGCTGGACGGCGGCCGCCGCCAGAGAGTGGGCCTGGCCCGCGCCCTGGCTGTGGACCCCAAATTCATCGTCTGCGACGAACCGGTGTCGGCCCTGGACGTGTCCATTCAGGCTCAGATCCTGAATCTGCTGATGGATCTCCAGGAGCAGCACGGCCTCTCCTACATGTTCATTACCCACGATCTGTGCGTGGTGCGGCATATCAGCACCAACATCATGGTGATGTACATGGGCAAGGTGGTGGAGTATGCCCCTAAGGACGAGCTCTTCCTGCATCAGGCCCATCCCTACACCAGAGCGCTGCTCTCGGCCATTCCCACCACCGATCTCTCCCGGCGGGACCGGGAGCGCCATCCCCTCACCGGCGAGGTGGCAAACCCCATCAATCCCGCTCCCGGCTGCCGGTTTGCCCCCCGGTGCCCCTATGCCTGCGACAAGTGCAAGGAGCCCCAGGAGCTGCGTGAGGTCGCGCCAGGCCACTACGCCGCCTGCGTGCTTTGTCAATCGTAAGGAGGACCACTATGGATATCTATGAGAGAATGAAAGAGTTGGGCATCGAGCTGCCCGAGGCACCCCCGCCGGTGGGTCTGTTTCTTCCGGCCCGTCAGCTGGGCAATGCCCTGTTTGCCTCCGGCCAGGGCAGCCTTTACAAGGACCATCGTGTGGAGGGCAAGGTGGGCGCCGACGTGACCCTGGAGGAGGCCCAGCTGGGCGCCCGCTACTGCATGCTCAATATGCTGGCCTCGTTGGAGACCTATCTGGGTGACCTGAACCGAATCCGCCGGGTGGTTAAGCTCCTGGCCTTTGTCTCCAGCGCCCCTGATTTTTATCAGCAGCCCGCCGTGGTCAACGGCGCGTCCCAGCTGCTGATCGACTTGTGGGGCGAAGACGGCCGGCACGCCCGCTCCGCCATCGCCACCAATACCCTCCCCTCCAATCTCAGCGTGGAGATCGAGGCCATTTTTGAACTCAAATAGGAGCGGGGGCTGCGGAGCGACGCGCCCTTTGAAAGGGAGAATCTATATGTCAGAAAACGGAAATGCCCTGTATTTCCGGTGTGATCAATGCGGGGCCGAGGTGGATCTGCGGGAGCATGTCAACCTCTGTCCCCACTGCGGCGGCCTGCTGGAGGTACAATACGATCTGGAGGGGCTGAAGGCGTCCGCCGGCGTCTTCCACGACTACCAGCGCAGCTCCATCTGGCGCTATCGGGACTTTATGCCCGCTGTGTCGGACAAGAGCATCGTGACACTAGGTGAGGGCGGCACCCCTCTGGTCAAGTCCAAATATCTGGGACCCGCCCTGGGCATTGAAAACCTCTATTTCAAAAACGATACCCTCATGCCCACCGGCAGCTTTAAAGACCGGGGCTACTCCCTGGCCATCAGCTATGCCATGGACATCGGCGTCCAGCGCGGCATTACATACAGCTCTGGCAATGCCGGCGCCTCGTTTGCCGCGTACAGCGCCCGGGCCGGTTTCCCCGGCGTGGTCATGGTGGAATATCAGGCCAGCTCTATGAAAAAGACCATGATCATGCTCTATGGTGCCAATACGGCGGTCCTGGATTTCGATAACTTTGCTCAAATTGAGACCATGCTGGACAAGGCCGTCACCGAGCTGGGCTGCTACTCCTTTGTCAACTTCATCAACCCCATCCGCCACGAGGCCATGAAGACCTACGCCTATGAGATCTACGGGGAGCTGGGCCGGGTACCCGACTACTCCTTCCATCCCATGGGCACCGGCGGCGGTGCCTGGGGCACCTGGAAGGGCTACCGGGAGCTGGCGGCCATCGGGGTCACTGACAAGGTCCCCAAAATCGTCCCGGTGCAGCCCGAAGCAGTGTGCTGGTTGAAGCGCGCAGTCGACAGCGGCGCGGAGGTGGCCGAGATGTACGGCGACAGCACCAAGACCATCGCCCAGAGCATTTCCGGCAACAGCCCCCTGCAGGGCGGTCGGCGCCTGCTCCGGGCGGTGCGTGAGTCCGGCGGCATGGCCATGGCGGTCAGTGATACGGAGATCATGGAGGCCATGGCCGACCTGGGCCACGAGGGCATCGGTGCTGAACCTTCCTCCGCTTCCTCGGTGGCCGCCTTCAAGCAGGCGGTCAAGGCTGGGAAGATCCACGCCGATGAGACAGTAGTCTGCGTCATCACCGGAACGGCCTTCAAGCAGCCCAGCGTCGTGGAGCGCATCTCCTCCCTGCCCAAGTACGCTCTCCGCGCCGACATCGGAGAGCTGAAGGGGCTGCTGGAGCGGCTGCATCTGCTGTAAGGGGAACCGCCATGAACAACATTCCTGTGCAGGCGTTTGACCCTGCAGAGAAAAGTTTTTACCCCGCATTGCTCCACATGGACGGAGACCGTTTCATTGGACTGGAGCGCCGGAGCCACGGTGAGAGCACTCTCTATTTTGCCCCCGGCTTTATCGACAGCCATGCACATGTATACCCCGGCGCCACCGACCTGGGTATTCCCGTAGACAAGATTGGCCTATCCACCGGCGTGCATCTGGTGGTGGATGCCGGCAGCGCTGGTAGCACCAATTTCCCCTGTTTCAGGGACTATGTAGCGCCTGCCTTCAAAACTCCCATCAAGGCTTTCCTCAACATCGGGCGGGCCGGTCTGGTGACCAAGCATCCCTACTTTGATCCACGGGATCTGGATCTTGCCGCAGCAGTGGACACGATGCGGCAGGACCACAGCGGCATGCTTCTTGGAATCAAGGTCCTCTCCAGCGGCTTGATCGTGGAGGAAGCCGGTTTGGAGCCGCTGCGTGGAGCAGTGAAGGCGGCAGACGCACTGGGGTGCAGAATCATGGCTCATCTGGTAGAAGGCCCGCCCTCCAACCACGATACCATGGCTCTGCTGCGCCCGGGCGATATCATCACCCACATCTTCCACGGTGCGCCCAATCTGGCCGCTAACCGGAAGGCAAGCAAAGGCGCAGCCATCGATACCCGCTATTGCAGTCTGGGCAACGTCATGTGGAATCCGGATGGCACCCCCACTCCTCCTCTAGCCGATGCCATTTCCCGAGGTGTGTTCCTAGACGTGGGACATGGCGCTGCCAGCCTCGACCAAGATGTGGCGCGCAGAGCCATCGGAGCCGGAATTAGAGAATTTTCCATCAGTACCGATGCCCACATCCGCAATGTCGATACCGTGGTGCAGTCTCTGCCCCACACCATGAGCAAGTTTTTGTCTCTGGGCATGTCACTGGAGGAGATCGTGGCCTCTGTGACTGTCATTCCCGCCCGGCAACTGGGACTGTATCCCGACTGGACAGACCTCACCAAACGTGCCACGCTTTTCCGCCTCCGGCCGGTAACATCTGAGGATCCGCCCTTCCTGGATGCCTACCAGAACACTATCCCGGTCCAGCAGGTGGTAGAACCGGTGGCCGTGGTCACCACAGGTACCCTTTCCCCTTTGAAGCCGGACTGGGCTAGAGTCCAGTGAGTCTGTCCCGGTTTTACAAATGGCATGGAACAGATAGACAAAGCCTAGAGATCCCCGAGTAAGAGCCTTGTAGGGTTCCGGCTTCCACAGACGGCAGAATCAAGCGAAGCATTCTTGTGGATTCAAGCAATCCCCGGGCAACTTAGCCACCTAGGCTATGTTAAAAATATGCCACTGGCACAGTAGACTCGTGAGGGCACTGCTCAGGTGGTACTTTTACTCCGTATAAGCATTTTTGCCCGGGGTGAAAACTTTGGCGCAGGCGGGATCGATTTCCGCCGAGCATTGAACTGATCCTATGGTTTCCAAAACAAAAGCACCTGCTTTCTGATGGTTCCCATAGGTACCTTTTCTGAACCGGGTGAATTGTCAGGCACAGAGGCGGACGGCGGAAGCCGTCCGCCTCTGTGTTTTCATGCCA
>OGHJ01002773.1_pt1 | contig 14094 bp, 18 predicted proteins | sample 1571351 | NCBI WGS metagenome assembly OGHJ01 (sample SAMEA2582037, study PRJEB24529) | metagenome | biome: Human gut stool | place: China | collected 2011 | reverse complement strand
TTACCTAATACAATTCCCACACAATTCAAACAATTCACCCCTTCCCCCCACAATCGCGTCAACAAGTCTGACAACTTGGATAGAAAGGGCAAGCGATTTTCTCGCTCACCCTCGTCATATCATCCTTATTTACCATTCAATCACAAAGCTTGCTACACCCGGGTCGCTGGCAAAAGTTAATGTTATTGTGTCTTCCTTAGGTTCAATTGTAATACCTGTACTGCAAGCTACGTACGCGGCAGGATTCATTGGCTGAACAATAACCATATTATTAGCACCTACGCATCCATTCGCTACAACGTTATACACCAAAGTTCCAGCCGTCGTTGTAAGAGCAACTCTAGGTGATAAGCTATTTTCACAGTTACTTTTAGCATAATCAGGGGAATAATTCAATGCCATTCTTGCCACAAACCCAGTTGCAGTGCTTTTTAAAATTTTATTAAATGTCATTTTAATATCTGTGCTTTCACTTTGCGAAACAAGTGCCACTACACAGTTATTACCAAATCCGGCTGGAGAGTATGCCATGTTGTTATTAACGAATACTGTTTCACAACTAATTAAAGCTATACATGGAATATATCCTTGCGCCGTAAGATTAGATTTAACCCTAAATACGTTGTTTTCAATAATGGTATTATTGCAAGATGTTATAGCCAATAAGTTTTTAGGTTCTAGAGTAGCATCAATTACAATATTATTGTTTCTTATTATATTTCCTTCACCCTTAGTAAGTCTTAATACATTATCTCCACCATTAGTGATAATAGTGTTTCCTTCAATTCTATTATTATTGAATGAAACATCATTTGTGGTTATATTTCTGTAAAGTGCAATACCTAGAGCTTTTTTGTTAAGATGCAATATGTTATTGCTTATTAAGTTATCATCGAGTCGATTAGGCATAAAGTCTAATAGTTTCACTATATCAATGCATATGTCATCATATTCAAGAAATCCAGCAAAAACGTTGTTAGATACAATGCATCCGTAAGCATCCCGCATAGAAACGCCAATATTTTTACTAGTGAAAGGGGGATTACCAAAGTTTTGGTTTCCAACATATACATGATATCCACCTTCGAATGCCGCACTATCATGGCACTGATAGAAGTAGTTACCGACACACATGTTTGGTCCAGTTGAGTTAAAATATATGCCATGGTCAATAATATTTTTAAAATGACACCCTGACACATAAGAACCTTGCTTATCTAATGGTGTATTGTAACTTCCGATATAGATACCAGAAGAGCAATCCTCAAAGAATGAATCGAAAACGTTACATCCTAAAAATTCGTTTGTGTTATCATGTTTGCAATAAATTCCGAATGGCAATTCATCGGGAATAACCGTGCTAGATAATTCAGCTAAAGTCCACCCTGATTTAAGATTGCTGTTAAACATATTCAACCCATTTCCTAGTCTTTCAACATATATCCCAATTTTGTGAAAATACTTAAATATTATCTTATCAAAGTATAAATTTAAGCCTGTAAACATTAAATAACCATAGTTATCTATATTACTTTTATCTGGCGTTTTATTTGTTGCATCAAATGTTACGTTTTTAATTGCTATATTATTTCCGGTGAATTTAATAAGATTTCCTAAAAAGTCGTGCCTAATCAATACACCATCGTCGCCTTGAATTACTATATTATTAGCAGAAACAGTTATATTATTTTTAGCTGTATAGTATGTTCCTTTAGTAAGAATCAAAGTGGTATCATCGGTTAAATTTTCCAATACTGATGTAATATCAAGTCCACCTATACCAGCATAAAGCCTAACTGTATTGTTAGGATTAACAACAATACTATCCATGTTATTGGAAACCACAACCTTATAAGCCGATACTGTGTCTTTAAATTCTACATAGCTAAGCCCGGAAACGTGAGGCGTGGGGGTCTTGTACGTTAATGGATTCGTAGGATTAAGCACAACATCCTTAGCATTCACCGTATACGCATTAGTATAATTCTTTACACTAGACTTACCAAACAGCTCAAAAGTATTGTCACCGCCTATATCTTTATAATCCTTAGCAACCCCACTAATCTTTCCGTCAAAATAGTTCCGACTTCCAGCCACATCAATTCCAACAGCGCCGCTTCCGTGGATATTGATATTTTTATACACATCATCATTGCTATCGCTTACAATATAGGCCACGCCCAAGTTTGTGGAAAGCCCCGTCATTTCAAGCCCATCAACCAGCAACCCGCCATCCGTTCCGCCAACTCTTAAACAAGCATCCGAAGCGATATTACAAATCACATTTTTAATAACAATTGATGTTCCATTTTTCTCTATATTAATGGAAGTATAACAATCTTCAGCAATAACATTTTCAAGATTGATGTGATGTCCTAATAATTCAATAGCATCAATATTATTAACCTGTGAACTTTGTTTTGCGTTAAGAGTAAGACCGGAAATGCTAACATTATCAATAGTGCCACTTATCAAAGGTTTATTAGCTCCCCCTGATAAAATTAACTCGGTGCTATACTGGTCAAAACCTAATATACTGACATTACTTCGCATTGAAAGACTATTGGTTAGATACTTTCCGTAGGGGAAGAATACAACTCCTCCTCCGATAGAAGAAGCATAATCAATACAGCCTTGAATAGTAGCATAATCATTAGTCGTTCCGTTTCCCAATGCCGGAAGAAGGCCATTGGGCGGAGTTTTAACGTTAATTGCGTAAGCATATTTTGATAGAATATCAATAACAATCTGTTCTAGTCCTAGAGCGTCTAAACCCTCTTTAATTTTTTGCTCGATGTATTCATCTAAACCATCAATAGTAACACCAAATTCTTTTATTTTTTGTAATATCCAATCCAGATTAAGATTATGATAATCTGGATAAGGAAATTGTTCCCATAAACCCATTATATGCCTCCTTATGTGTAAATCATTAAGCAGAATCGTTCAATGAAAGAGTCCGTAATAACCTTGTACATATTGAACAAAACCGTCTCTCTTTCCTGCTGTATCATTTGCTGAGTGGTAGTTACACCAATGTTTCCAAAAGCTCTTCCAGTTCTAATATTATCTCTTTTTCTATCCATATTTTCAGTATCGTTTTTATCTATTGATACTGTTCTGTCAGTTTCGGAAGTGTTTGACGTTAAAGTATCAGGCGTTTCAATTGTTTGCTCTCTAGGAACATAGCTAGATTCGTTGTACCCGGATACATTCAATTCAGATTTAACAGTTCCGCTTGACTTAATCTCTCCACTACTATTATCTGTTGATGTTTCCATTTCTGTCCCGGTCAGCGTTCGCTTATCAAGCATCTGTTCATTCTCAGACCATTCTTCTGTTCTGTCATAGTTAAAAATAGGATTATACTCAAGAACCGTCGTATCATAAAGTTTCTGCCACACACTCTGATTCATGAACGACCAACGCCCAATCATAAATTTCATGAAATTCGGGTCAGGGTAATAGGCTTCAAGCGGAGCCGCTTCATATAAAATATTATCTATTAGCACATCTTTATTCATACTCCCCGGCAACTCCAACTCATCAAATAGAGTTGGTTCCCTTTGGTACAGCCCCAATATTGATAGCGTCGCTCTCATCCATATTACCTCCTTTCGTTAAGTCGAATCTCCACTCCACATTCAGCTCTTCTTTAGTGAAACCAAACATGTTCCTAGCTTCTTCAAATCTTGCCTGTAACTCTTCTAGCCAAAGCTCACATTTGCTCAGAGTCTCAACATTGTTGCTCAGTACTTCACTGGTAATCATTCTCTCTTTCTTATCAGTATTCGTATTAGGAATACCAATCTCCGTGTCGTACATTGCTTTAATCTTTTTCATATCACTCAGTATATCACTGGCAATATAATTATTCTTCACATTCCGGTCAAACATTTCCCATGCAAGAGTTCCGTCTTCTCCCCTAAATTTCTTATCAGCAACGACACAAGGCTCGCCGCTCCCCACCTGGTCATAAATCTTCTTGACCTCTTCTGCTTCTTTAGCCCCTTGAGTAAAGAACACATAAGAAAGCTTAGAGTTTACAAGGTTAACAGCGACACTTTCAGAGCATAGAGCCATCATTTCCGCATAGTATGAAACGATGTCCATAATGCCGCCATAGTCAGGCTGTAATTTAATCAGCGTGCAGTCCTTTCCAATCTTAGGATAATAAGTTTCCCTGAACAACGGATTAGTAATTATACAATGTGTCGGCCTGTAGAAAACATCGTATCCATAAAGCCCGCACTGCTGAGGAATCACTCCGAACTTGTCCGTATTAAATATGGCAAAATAACCCCACAAATATAATACATATAACACATAATCTTTCGCCCATGTTTCGGGGAAAGTGAACTTGAAAGGAGACATCGCTTCTTGCAAGAGATATCTCTGGAACTGCCTGTAAAGCCCGGTATTGTGAACCTTCATAGTGCCGGGGCTTGCCATCGATTCTTTTGCATTTATGTGGTCATAAAACATAGGTGCTTGCATCTGTTTACCTCCTTTCTTTCAATTTAAAATACATCCATATTTCAAGATGTCCAGATGGTCCCGGAGGGTCTGGCGGGTCAGGAGGAATTTCTCCACTCAAAACTTGAAACCAATACCTTCCATTCTCCGCTCTGGCGGCTTCTGTAGCTCCCGGGTCAGCAGGTCTTTCATAGTTATACAGCCATGCTTTAGCAAGCGTTCCCGGGTCGCTGGTGCTTGCTTTAAACTCTGCGAAACTCATTGGATAGGCACCTGTAGGATAATAATCTGCATACGAATCTACAAACAATATCTGTGCATTTCCGTCTGCAATGTTTCCCACTTTATCAGAAAAGTTAGGGCCATATCCCGGCATTGCTTTAGCTCTAGAATCATTTATGTATTTCCCACCCGGTGTGAACTGGACCAGTCCATATCCTTTGTTTGTCCATGGAGAGCCTGTAGAGACTCCTATCTTATCGCTTTGCCACCTCCACGGATTGTATCCGCTCTCCGCTCCCATGTTACCCAGTACTCCGCATATCGCGTTAAGTGTCCAGCCTTCATTGTATAAAACTGCGTATATCATGTTCGCGTTATCGATTGCTTCGATGGAGGTTCTTGAGTATCCCCCGGTCTTCTTTGCATGCCATTTAGCCGTAATAAAAACCTCCTTCCATATAGCTTTTGATGAGCTCATTTTCTACTTGCGTTGACACAGTGCTTACCTCCGCATCAAGACACATAATAAATCCAGGAATAGTATTTATCTGTCTTGTTTGACATAGAGGCCTACCTCTTTTTTCGTTAAATTCCTGCACAACATTAAAAAATTTTCCCTGTAAAAACGGCTTGAAATAAAAGAATCTAGCAAAAGAGCCGTTTGAACCGCTGGTAATTAATTGCGGCATTGACGCTCTAACCGCCGTATCAATATCGCTTGCCGTATCACTTATTGCTCCTCCTACATCTAATCGCATAACATTGCTCACAGCGTTACCAGCCGTAACGGCGGTAGCAGTCTGCATAGCTAGCAAATCTTGCGATATTTGCGCCAATTGTATCGGTACTGCGCATTTAGCGCTACTACAGGCAATTTTATCTGTGAGACTGTTGCCGTTTGATATGTCCAAAAATCCGTCGCCGCTGATAAAATCAATCTGGACTACGGTAAATACATTAACGGCATTTGCCATAAAAGTAGTATCCAGCGGCATAGAACCGAAAGGTTCAAAATTAAGTACATATGATGTATATGGCGACAAATTAAGATACTTACCTCTTGATTGTGCCAACGGATGTTTAGGGATAGCAAACGTATAAGCATAAGTTTTTGTAGGCGCGTCCAACTTTTTTGCTTCCAGATTAAAAGACCACCACCCAAACGGGATTGTCGTTACCCGCGTTCCTCCCGGGTTAATAGGGAACCAAAGAGCGGATACGATGTACTGAAAAGGGTTAAATAATGCCTGTAATAATTCTCTGCTTATTTCTTCCGAGGGGACATTTAACCAGTCCGTATAACCCATTATTTCCTTACATAGGTTTCGTAACTGCTGATTAGTAAATACATAATATGATACCGCCCCTATTGTATCATCGGCGGAATTAATTATCCCTAAAACATAATAGCCGGACTCAATTGCTTGTGCCCACGGCGAATTTATTTCAGAGCTGGATAGAGTTATATCTGCAGTTGCCGGATATGCGGTGTCGAGAATTGCGCCATCGCTAGCGGCGGATGACCGTAACACGTACTGACTAGAAACCCCAATTTGGGCCTTGTACGTGGCGAGTACATCCACCTCTAGACTGGCCACCCACAACCCTCGTTCCCATGTCCATTCTCTGACGAAATAATATCTTTCAAAGTCCGGGATATAGGCATAATTGTAGGCGGAGACATTAAAGGACATATCAAGTTTCAGCGCGATAGTAGGATTAATTACTCCGCTTGTATCTTTCAGTACACAATCAAAGCTTGTCCCGGCTCCTGCTGGCTGTTCCGTTGAGTTAGCGTATTTGCTAAACGTATACATATTCACTGATATGCCCATTTAAATACCTCCTTAGTCGAGTAAAAGAACTAGTCCGTTTTCTGTAAAGTCATTCCAGAAACGGTCTGTAAAGTGGAAGAATACGTTAGAATATCCACCCTTTGCGTTGAATGGTGTAGTAGCAGACCATTGGTTCATTACCGTGTATCCGAGTGCTTCTTCATCGAAGATTACACCGAAGATGTCATCCTGTTCCAGCGCAACTTCTGGCGTTGTAATTGTTCCATCAGCCTGTAAATAAGACGGCTTCACATTAATCTTAGATGGACTCTGTATGGACTGCCAATAGTTCACAGTTTCGTTGTATGCCATCTTAAGGAAATTGTAGTTGTATGTATTTGCCAGCGACATTGACTCAATGTTGAATCTTGCAGGAGCATATAAATAAACTCTCTGTTTCTGTAATGGCGTGTGACGGTTAATCGTCTTGCCAGTGATATTTGTATGGAAGAGCTGGCTCCTCTCCGTCATAAGCTCTGTCAGGGTAGCGATACGGCTATAAACCCAGTCAATGAATGGCTTGTAATTAGCCGGCTGATATACAGTTTCCTTCGTAAGAGCAAGCCCTGTAAGCGCGTTATACTCTGTCAGAAGATGGATACAACTGTCTGCGTCACCTTTAACTTTACCTCCGATGTAGTTTGCCACGGTAGCTCTTGCAAGATTCTCATGGGCCTGTTCAATCATGTCGGTGCAGTTTCCTGTCACCATGCTTAAAAATCTGGCGAACTCATCAGGTCCGGAGAATGCACAGTCGAGCTGGTCTTTGAAGATTGTGTAGCTTCTTTCATACACGTTTGCGCCGTAAAAGTTTGTCTGTAAAATGTTAGGTTTGTTAACCTTGTACATGTCAACTGATTCGCCTTCAACAAGCTCAAATCGCACATCATTTTCCCAATCCTTGTCGGAAATATTAAGCTTTCTTGTGATGTTTCCCCATTTCTGGTTATTTACCTGAATACCACCAAACTTTCTGTAGTATGGCCTGGTAGAAAAAATGCTTCTGGACATCATTTGTGATATGGACCGCATCACCGGGTCATAGCCAGTTTTAAGGGCTGTCTGAGCAACTGTAATAAACTCCGATGTATTAGTAGGAGCTATAGTTGCTTTTCCTGTTGCCTGTGAAACAATGCTGTTTAACACGGTTGACAACTGGTTAAAACTTAAATCGTTTGCTGCCATGTTTACCTCCTTATTTATTGTTTACAATTGTTGGTGGATTAATAATACTTGCCAGTATATCCTCCGGCGTTTCTGGCTGAGTAATCGGCAACTGACTGTTGATAATAGCATTCGTCTGAACTGCCGCGGTAAGAGCCTTTAACTGTTCCATGATAGGGTCAACTGGCACTGGCGCTGGCACTGGCTCTGGCACTGGCGCTGGCACTGGCGCTGGCACTGGCGTTGGCACTGGCGCTGGCACTGGCGCTGGCACTGGCGTTGGCACTGGCGGAGTTGCCATAGTGGCAATCTGCTGAGCCGTGAATCCTGCGTTCGCAAGAGTGATAATGTCTTTAATATCCATGTTTACCTCCTTTAATAATCTGGCCTAAATACGGCATATAATTTTGCTTTCTCATAGTAAAGTCTGCAAATCTTGTCCTTCTGGTTTCCACCTTCTGACAATATCTGATTACTGCTTGTTGTTTCTGCGGCAACGCTGACATGTTTTGAAGAATCAACCTTCATTGTGTCTCCGTCCCACAGATAAAACAGGATGTCTCCCTGTTCAATTTTTGTCGGGATATTTCCTGCTTTCTTACTGAAAAATTTACCTTTTCCACTTTTTGAACATGCATTCATCATGTGATATACATTTTCATTTTTACCGCCTATCTGGTCTAAAATCCCCATGCTTGCGGCCGCCCATGAAACTGTAGTTGCACACCATGAAGCTTTGACGTAAGAGCCGTAATACCATGTCTGTATCATTCCGACTACATCGTCCCATTCTTTCGCCCCATGTTTTCCTGCAATAATATCATACAGTGTGACTTTCTTTGCTGGCTTGTCCTCTTCCATAGGAGCGTAAAGTTTGCCGTTAACTCTTATTTCTGGCATTTCGACAACGTCTTCGAACATGATTTTCATCCTTCTTCCTCCTTATTCTGCAAGAGAATGTTTAGCTTCTCAACTGCCGTTGTGAGCTTTCCAATTGCCTGTGTCTGCGCTTCAGACTTAACAAACATGAAGTACATCAGTACTGCCAGTGTTCCTCCGTTCGCAAGCAATTGTGTCATTTCGGTTAATGTCATATACCCTCGCTTTCTGCCCCCCAATTTAGAAGTGAGGACTAGCTTTCCTATCGCCGCCGCGATGTGTCAACCCTTCCGGGGCTTGCGTCTGACCACTAGTCCTCTATATATAATATACCATTTTCTGGAAAATTTGTCAAGTATTATTTCAGAAAATTTTATTCGAAATATTTGTTAAACAGAATTTCACATAAATATTCTTCAAATTCGATATTATTCTTCATGTAGGAAGACCATAACCAGAAGAACTTTTTCTTGAATCTTGACCTGTCTATGTCTCCCGAGCCGAACTGTGGACAGGTTCCTGAAAGGTGGGTAGAAACATATAAAAGAGACTTGCTTTTGTGCTTGTAAATGGTTATCTCTCCTACCGTTACTATGGCTCTGTATTCAAGAAGATTTCTACTTTTTATTCTGCCGATTTCATCTGACACAAACTCATTCGACAACGCCATTCGATTGAACTCGTCACTTCCTCCAAGCTTGTATAAAGCTGTGTCAGCTTTCTTCTCTGAGATATCGCTGTCACGTAAAACAAAGAGTCCTATTCCGCGTTCTTTCATGATAGAATACTCTTGTTTCCGTCTTCGCATTTCTTCTGCTTTCTTGACTAAACCTAGTTCAAGAAATATGGCATTTGTCATGGTGTTAGAGTTTGCTAAACAGATGCATTGCACTGGTTTATATCCGTCCAATTCTCTGTTTCTGTTGATTGTTTCATAAGCATTCTTAAAGGCTTTTCCCTCTTCCTTTATTGGCCGTTCATGACTCTCTGGAATGAACTCATCGTATAGAAGAATTTCATAATCACTCGCGTCAAAGCCTCTCATATTTGCAATGGTTGATAAGGCTAAAATGATTGCTTTTGGCTCTCCTTCTGGTTTCATTTTACCATTGATGTTTTGCATTTCATAGAATCCGCTGGTCATTTTATTTATCTTTGCGCATCCAATATTCCAGCCTTTGTCAGAGTTTAATTTCTTGTATGGATTGTATTCAGGAGTGCTAATCATATCAGCTTGCATCTGTGTTCGACGCATGAACACGAACTTATATCTATCCTCTTCCATTACCTGTAATGCACCATACGTTTTTCCTGTTCCTCTTCCTCCGACAATAAAATTGAATGGGAGTCCTAGCTCAACGATTCCTCTTATATTTACATATCCGTTGTCAAGATATAGATTCATGTTTCCTCCTTTTCTATAAAGAAAAAGAGCCTTGCGGCTCTTAATCTTTATTATGCTTCTTCCTGCTTGTCCGCTCTTGCCGCTTCAAGTTCTGCTGAGAGTGCATTAATAATTTCTGCGGCTCCTTTTAACTTCTCGTCAACTGTTTCTCCTGCAAGCATTTTTGCAACAACTGCCTGATTTAATTTGTTCTGTACCTTGTCAAATACTGCCTGTTCTTTCTTTGTCATAATGATTATCTCCTTTTCTGATATGGTTTTTGTTTACTTGTTTCTGAATCTTTGTCTTTCTTGCTTTCTGCAAACTCAATGGAATCTGCCACAACGTCTGTTGTGTATACGGTGTATCCGTCTTTGTGTTCATACCTACCTGTAACAATATGGCCTTCAAGGATAACTTTTGTTCCCTTGAACAGGTAACTTTCGGCAAACTCTCCTTTTTTTCCGAATGCTACACAGCGAATGAAATCTGCTTCTTCATCGTTCCATCGTGGAACAGCCAGTGTGAAATTGGCAATTGCCATTGGTTCACTACCTGCACTATATCTGATTTCCGGGTCCTGTGTTAACCTTCCTACAATAATTGCTCTGTTCATTTTGCCCTCTCTTTCTTGCATCAATTATTTATCAGTACACTATTATTATAAACGATATGTATGAATTTGTCAAGCACTTTATTAAAATTTATGCGATTCTTGATTCGTCCAAAAGCCTTCGATAATCGGCTGTTACTCCCAGCGTGTAGGTTGAATCTTTCAATACTACATTGGAGGTGATTAAGATTGTATTTCCATCAATCTCATAGGAGGCGATTTCTGGCTCATCGTTGTAGACAGACTCGGTTCCTCCGGCGTCGGAGAATATGAATCCTTCCTTGAACTTGTCTATGGTTCCTAATTCGATGGAACCTTTTTTCTTGTTTACTCCTGCTATTGTGACCGTTAAACGTCCGTTCTTTACATAGGCATACTTCTTTGCCCCTAGTGTTTTAAAATAGTCATAGGTGCCTTCTGATTCGTACACGCCCATGTAGTGAACGTTTCCGCGCGGGTCTTCTGCGTATGCGCCAGACTCTAAGCTATCGGCAATACGAAGCTCATTGTAGGCTGTCCAGTCGGCTTGTCCGATGTATTTTACGCTATCTGTATCACAGTATACGAAACCTTCTCCTGCTATCTGGATGCCTTCTTCAAGTCTCCATCTGGCGTGTGCCGTTGTCCAGACTCCCCATTGGTAGGGTAGGAAAGCTCTCTTGTTTGAATTGGCTAGAAGCTCTCCTATGTCGTCCGTTCTCTCAGTAAATCCCTGTGAAGCCATGAACTCTATCTCCTGTCTCACCGGGTCCTGTGCCGTCATACCGTAAATTGCGTTCAGTTTGTTCTTTGACTTCATGTAGAATATTTCTTCCCCGTCAACGTCTTTAAGCCTTGTCTTGCTTCGGTAGTACGATATGTTAAGGTCGATAAAAGGCTTCGGAAGTTTGCCATATCTGGCATGGTATACGTCCAGCGGAATAAGGTCATCAAAGTCGTATTCTATCATGATTATCTTAAGGTCTATATCTGTGATTGTTGTCTCTAAATATTCTGCTTCTAGGACTCGTCCATTGTCGTATAACCCTTTCTTTATCATGCGGCTTTTATCCTTGCTTATGTAGGGACAGCCTTGTCCAACTTTTAGTTTAGGATTGACGATTCCTATTCGCATCAGAACTGCTTTGTGTCGCCTGTTTATCAGGTCTAGAAGCTGTTCTGCTGTGCATGCTCCGGCGTGATAAAATGCGCTGATAGGGTATTCACAATTGCATATTACATCGGGGTAACTGCTTGAACGGTCGAAGGAATGAACGTTTTCCAGTTTCATATCGGAGTAGAAACGGTTTGCGTGTGTGTTTCCACCTCTGAAAGCTTCTCTAAGTGCCTTGTATGTTTCAAGGTCTGGAAGCATACTGGATACATATCCATAGCGGACTAATCGCATTGCCTGTTTCGCATCGCGACGAACATAACCTGTTGATGTAAGTGGGATTGTGTAAAGGTTATCCCCATCAATTTGCATTTCCTTTTTTATTGCTTCAACCAGACCTAAAACGTCGTTTACACAATAGTCTAACTGTCTATCTGTTAAAACTGTCCATGGGTAGCGTTCTTCGTTGTAATCAAAGTCTTCCCCGTCCAGTTTTTGGTGCTTCACCTCCATCTTGCGCGTATATTCCGCAAGTGACATATTGCTATGAATGTAACTACATCGGAACTCTAGGAATCCATGCATGGCACATTTCAAGACTTTACGCTTCTTTAGTGCAAAAACTTCATCAGACGTGAAATTGTATATGCCCCTAAGAAATTGAAATTCATAGGATAGATTGTGAACATATACGACAAGGTTTTCTCTCGGTTTCATTCGGTCTTTAAGCTTCTGAACGAAATCGTTAAACTGTTCCCATGTGCGCCCTATAACCGTGTATTCCTCGTCAAACTGCCATTGCCAGATGTACATAATAGATTGCTCGATTGCTTTGATTCTAGATGTCTCAATATCAAAGGCTGTTATTATAGATTTGTAATCTTTTTTGGAGCTTCCTCCCTGATTACCTCTTTTACGTTTTTCCCGTTGTATTGACTCATACCAATCAAAGTCAAACTCTTCGCAATTTACTATCATTTAATCCCCAATTTTCTCCTGAAATATTCCGAGTTTCGCGCTTTTGGGTTTCTAGGAATTTCCATATTTTCTATCTCATCTGCTTTTGATAGATATTCATCAAAGTTGCTCTTAAGCTCTTCTTCTGGAATTTTAAACCGTTCCCCAGCTTCGAATACTGCTAATGCCGCTTCGCTGTCATAAATCCTGTTTAGTTGCATGTTTCTGAATGAATCCATAAAATCTGTAAATTTGAAAAAGTTCTTTCTGTTTACAAAGTTGTATCCTTTATCTTTAAGTGTATCTATCGTCTCCGCCCTCTGCCTTTTAAGACCGGATACGGAGGATGTTTCTGCATTTATAAATCGTGCCAAAGCGGCAAGTTCATAACGAAGTTGGGTTGGCGATTTGATATCTGCCAGAATTGGATATTTACCATAATTTCTTTTGAACACTTCGCTCTTTTCCCACTCGGTTCCAACGAACCGGGCGAGTCTTTTCTGAGCGATTTTTCTAAGTCTTGAATATTCTTTTCTTAACTCTGATTCCGGTTTAGCGGTTGAAAAGGCTGGCATGTATGCCATCAAGTCCCATTCCAGCTTCGCTTGCTTTTGCTTCGCCATTTTCCTTTACTCCCTTCTCGATTAGAATGCTTAGTGTGTATTCTGCTATCTCTAAGTTGTCATAGATTTCGCCTAGAACAATCTGTTCGTCGTTGGATAAATCGTCATCGCGTTTGCATAATAGAAACTGTATGAAGTTCTTTGAATCATTGATGGCTATTTCTTTCTCTTTAAGAATGTGTAACTGGCTTAGTCTCATGTCTTTCCATCCTCTCTTTTACTATAAGGTCTATTGCCTTTGACCTGTTGATTTCCTTCTCTTCTGCCAGCGCGTCGATATATGCTAGCGTGTCTTTATTAAATGATATGGAGCGTGTTACTACTTTTCGCATCTTTCCTGTTTGCCCTCCTTTAATGTTTCTAATACGGCTCTTATGCCTATCCAATATGCCCTGTCGCTGATTGTTACTGTATTCATTTTTCCGAATATTCTTTCGCTTTCTTCAAGCTTTTCTGATGCTCTTCTTTCAAGTGTTTCGATTGATTTAAGCTCCTTCTTTGTCATTACTTTTCCTCCTTGTGGGTGATTAATATTTTTAGTGAATATTCTGATAATTCTAATACTACCTCTGTTAACTCTGATTCTAATACTATCTCTGTTAACTCTGATTCCTCTACTTTTATATAGTTCAACTGTCCTTTGAATTTATACCCTACTTTGTACCAATGTTTATTCATGCTTGTCTTCCTCCATCTCTTCGAGTTCGTCTACTAATTCTGCTAGCGTCCTCCATATACTTCTCGCTCTTAATAGATATGGATGATTTTCTTCTAACATCAAATTCAAGTAACTTAAATTAACCCATGCGTCATGCTCTTTACATCGAACCAATTCCAACTGCCTGCTT
>OGHJ01002764.1_pt1 | contig 14146 bp, 13 predicted proteins | sample 1571351 | NCBI WGS metagenome assembly OGHJ01 (sample SAMEA2582037, study PRJEB24529) | metagenome | biome: Human gut stool | place: China | collected 2011 | reverse complement strand
AGCCCGAGTCCTGGAAGATCGCCAACAAGCGCACCTACGTCCCCTTCGCCAAGGAGAAGTACGACGTAATGGTCTTCGGCATGCCCCAGAACTTCCACTACGGCAACGGCATGGGCACCAACCCCATCCAGATGATGCAGGCCCTGTCCGCCCAGGTCATCCGCCACAAGCGGGTCATGAAGGACAACTGCGTCATCATCTGCTCCTCCATCTGCAACGGCTACTTCCACGACGAGCGCTGGCCCTACCTGCGGGAGCTCTACGAGATGTTCCAGCACGATTACATGAACATTCTCCCCGACATGGATCGCTACGGCGAGTACTTTGCCACCAATGAGGAGTACATCCGCAAGTACCGCTTCTGCAACGCCTTCCATCCCTTCCACGGCTTCTCCATGATGAGCTGCGGCCACATCGCCGAGATGAACACCTCCGCCATCTACATCGTGGGCGCCCAGGAGCCCGGCATCGCCCGGAGCATGGGTCTCAAGACCCGGGCCACCTTCGAGGAGGCCCTCCAGGACGCCATGAAGAAGTATGTGGGCCCCGATCCCAAGATCCTGGCCCTGCCCCAGACCTTCAAGCTGGGCGCCGTCCACCTCTGCATGTCCGACGACGACCTTAGCGAGGTGTAAGGCCCTTGCCCGGCGGGAAAACGGCGGTCAAGCGGACACCGGACCGCCGTGCCGGGATCTCTTCGTTCCAACTGGCCCGCATACTGGTCCGGGCCTCTTCCAGTCCCGCAAAACACGATGAAAAGGAAGGTGTCACATGAAAGAAAAAAACAAAAAGAAGCCGGTCATGAATGACAAGCTCTGGCTGCTGCTCTCGTTCTGCGCGGCGCTGGTCGTCTGGTACCTGCTCTCCCTCGGCAAGCGAACGGGAAACAGCTTCCCCTTCGTTCCCGTGGTGATCGAGGGTCTCCTGACCATGATCGAGCGCAATGCCTTCTGGACCGACCTGTCCAGCAGCCTCACCTCCATCGCCGCCGGATTTTCCCTCGGCTTTGTCACCGCCGTGCCTGCGGCCTTCCTGATGGCATGGTACATGCCCGTCCGGAAGATCATCGAGCCCTGGATCAACTTCATCCGGAACATCCCCGCCCTGGCCTACGCGCCGCTCATCGTCATTGCCGCCGGCGTGGGCAAGCCGCCCCAGATCATCCTCATCTGGATCTGTACCTTCATGACCATGTCCATCACCATCTTCCACGGCATCCGCAGCATCGACAACACCCTCATCAAGGCCGCCCGGGTGCTGGGCGCCAATGACCGGGACATCTTCTTCCGCATCATCCTGCCCGCCACCCTCCCCTTTATCATCACCGCCGTACGGCTGGGTCTGGGTGCCGGCCTGACCACCCTGCTGGCGGCGGAGTCCACCGGCGCTCAGGCGGGTCTGGGCATGCGTATCCGCGCCCTCCAGAACACCTTTGAAACGGGCTCCATGCTGAGCTATATCATCATCATCGGCATCATCGGTCTGATCCTCAACCTGATCGTGGACATTATTGAAAGGAGACTGACATCGTGGCAGGAGAGACGAGAGGAGTAAAGCTCAGCATCCGGAACGTGGTAAAGGAGTACAAGGGTGAGCACGGAACCACGGTGGCGCTCAACGGCGTGAATCTGGATGTCATGGAAAATGAGTTTATCTGCGTGGTCGGCCCCTCCGGCTGCGGCAAATCCACCCTGCTGAACATTCTGGCCGGCCTCCACGAGGCCTCCAGCGGCGAGTGCTATCTGGACGGCGAGCTCATCCAGGGCACCGATGTAAAGCGGGGAGTGGTCTTCCAGCAATATGCCCTCTTCCCCTGGCTGACCGTGCTCCAGAATGTCATGTTTGGGCCCCAGATGAAGCGCCTGCCCAAGGAGCAGTGCCTGGAGATCGCCCGGAAGTACATCAAGACCGTGGGACTGGAGGAGTTTGAAAACTCCTTCCCCAAGGAGCTCTCCGGCGGCATGAAGCAGCGCGTGGCCATCGCCCGGGCCTATGCCAACAATCCCGAGGTTCTCCTCATGGACGAGCCCTTCGGCGCACTGGATGCCCAGACCCGCGCCCAGCTGCAGACCGAGCTGCTGAAGACTTGGGAGAACGAGAAGAAGACCTGCTTCTTCATCACCCACGACGTGGACGAGGCCATCCTTCTGGCCCAGCGGGTGGTTATCATGTCCGCCCGGCCCGGCCGCATCAAGCGCATCGTGGACATCGACATCCCCTACCCCCGCGATCAGGGCACCAAGAGTGACCCCCGGTTCATGGAGCTGAAGGCCGAGGTGTGGAACGAGGTCTATCAGGAGTATCTGGAGGTCCGAAAGTAACCGTCGCCTGCCGCCTTCGGGCGGTGAAATACAGGTAAAATGAAATTAGGAGGATATTGAAATGAAGAAAATCACCGCACTTCTGCTGGCCATCGCCATGGTCCTGGGTCTGGCCGCCTGCGGCGGCGGCACCGCCAGCACCCCCGCCCCCGCCGAGACCGCCGCCACAGAGTCCGGCCAGCCCGCCGAGACCGGCGGCACCGATACCGCCGAGCCCATCACCCTGCGGATCGGCTACATGCCCAACTACGCCTCCCTCTGGGGCGTCCTCTCCGCCATGAACAAGGGCTACTTTGAGGAGGAAGGCATCACCGTGGACCTGTGGGAGTTTCCCGACGGTCCCTCCGAGGTCGCCGCTATGGAGGGCGGCAGCGTCGATCTGGCCTACATCGGCAAGGGCGCTCACACCCTGTGCATCCAGGGCCGCGCCATGATCTTTGCCCCCAGCTCCGTCCACACCACCGATAAGATCGTGGTCTCCGCCGACAGTGGCGTGGAGAGCATCGAGGACCTGGCCGGCAAGCGCATCGCCTACAGCAGCGGCTCCTCCTCCGAGTCCACTCTGAACAGCGCCCTGAGCCAGGCCGGCCTGACCGCGGACGACGTGGAGCTCTTCGACATGGACGTGTCCTACATGGTGTCCGCCATGGTGTCCGGCTCCGTGGATGTGGCCGTGGCCTGGAACCCCTATACCTCCGAGATCCTCAACCAGGTGGAGGGCTCCAAGGAGATCGTCTTCTCCAACGGCTCCATCAACCTGTCCAGCTGGATCTGCCTGCCCGACTACGCCGAGGAGAACCGCGACGTGCTGCTGCGCTTCTCCCGCGCCCTCTACAAGGGCATGGACTACGGCTCCGACCCCGACAACTGGGAGGAGGTGGCCCAGTGGTGCGCCGACCGGACCAAGACCAGCCTGGAGGCCAACCTGGCCCAGACCGGCGACGCCGAGTGGTTCGACATCGCCACTCTGACCTCCACCCTGGAGGACGGCACCATGGAGGGCTACTATGAGCACCTCCAGCAGGACTTCCTGGACGCCGGCTCCATCAAGCCCGAGGAGGCCGTGGACGTCAGCACCTTCACCCTCTTTGACATCATGAAGGAGGCCCTCGGCATCTGAGTGCCCTCCGCCTTTCCCGGCACATAGGAACGGACCCTATGGAGCGGCCCTTTGCGTCCGTTTCATAGGGTCCGTTTTTCCGCAAATGCTTTGATGGAGGTATAATGGATATGAAGATCAGCTGTGATGCCGGTGCGGCCCAGTCAGTACGCTTTGCTGCCGGGGAGCTGGGGCGCTATCTGGGACGGATGCTTCCTGCCCCGCCGGCGCTCACCATTCGGCTCCTGTCGGTGGGGCAGGACCCCATGGACGGCTTCTCCGTCCGAATTGGCCCAGATGGGGGTGAGATCCGCGGCACCAACGACCGCAGCGTACTGCTGGGTGTATATGACTACCTCCATCATCTGGGGTGTAGGTTCCTGGCCCCGGGTGCGGACGGCGAGGTGGTCCCCCGGATCGCCCCGGAGCAGCTTCCGGCGGACTACGAGCGGCGCGCCTCCTTCCGGCACCGGGGCGTATGCATCGAAGGGGCTGATTCCAGGGAAAATATCCTGGACTTCATCGACTGGCTCCCCAAAGTGGGCTACAACAGCTTTTTCCTGCAATTTAAGACCCCTTATGCTTTCCTGGCCAGATGGTACCAGCACTTGGAGAATCCCTTCCTGACTCCTGAGCCCTATACGGTACCGGACGCGGTCCGGGATATGGAGCTGCTGGAGGAGGCGCTGAAAAAACGGGGACTTTTGCTCCATAAGGTGGGCCACGGCTGGACTGGAGAGGCTCTGGGCTATGAGACCATGAACTGGGATCCCAATCCCCGCCCCCTCCCGCCTGAGAAAGAGCCGCTGGCGGCAGAGGTGAACGGCGTACGGGCCCTGTGGAAAGGGAGTCCTGCCAACACTAACCTCTGCTTTCATCATGGGGATGCAGTGGACATTTTTGCCTCTCTCGTGGTAAACTATGCCAAGGAGAACCCGTCGGCTGACTACCTCCACGTGTGGCTGGCCGACGAGTATAATAATGTCTGCGAATGCGCGGGCTGCCGGGAGACGACGCCCTCCGATCAGTATGTGGAGCTCCTCAACGAGATCGACCGCCGCCTGACCGCGGAAAAGCTGGATACGCGGATCGTTTTCCTGCTCTACCAGGAGCTGCTCTGGCCGCCGGCCAAGGCGCGGCTGGCGCATCCAGACCGGTTCGTGCTGATGTTCGCCCCCATCAGCCGTACCTTTGAGGCGTCCTATGATCTGACGAAGCCGGAGGTCCCCATGCCGCCCTTCCGGCGCAACCACATCGTCCTGCCCGCCAACCTTCAGGAGAATCTGGCCTTTCTCCGGGGGTGGCAGGAGCTTTTCCACGGCGACAGCTTCGTCTACGACTACCCCCTGGGCCGCGCCCACTACGGCGACCTGGGTTATGTCCACATTGCCCGGGTCATCGGCAGCGACGTCAAGCAGCTGCACAGCATGGGCCTGGACGGCTATATCAGCTGTCAGGAGCTGCGGGTCAGCCTCCCCAACGCCCTGCCCAACTATGTGATGGGCCGCACCCTGTTCGACGAGTCGACGGATACCGAGGACCTGATCCGGGAGTACTTCGCGGCGGCCTACGGCGCCCGGGCAGGGGAGGTGCTGGCCTATTTGGACGAGCTGTCCCGGCTGAGCAGCTGCGACTACGTCAACGGAAAAGGGCCTCGTGTCGATTCGGATATGGCCTGCCGCATGGAGCAGGTTCTCCGGGTCTGTGATGCCTTTCCCATGGATCCGTCGGAGACCGGGCACTTCTGGGCCCTTCTGGCCTACCACCGGGACTACGCGGTGACCCTTGCACGGGCCCTGGAAGCCTTGGCACGGGGAGACCGGGCGGAGAGCTGGGAGAACTGGTGCGCATTCCGGGCGCTGATTGGCCGGGAAGAGACGGCCCATCAGCCCTGCCTGGATGTGTACCGGGTGCTGGAGGTCACCAAAAAATATACGGGTTTTTCCCCCGATGAGGGATGAAAGGAGCGCAATATGCGTCACGAATATTACTACTACAACAGGGAAGAACTGCTGAAGGACCCCAAGCTTCCAATTCAGATCTTGGAAGACAATGGGGCGGTGTTTCAGGCCATGGCCCAGGAGATGGTGGATGAGATCAAGCGGAAAAACGCCCTGGGCCAGCGCACCGTCTTTATCTGCCCGGTGGGACCGGTGGGCCAGTACCCCTACTTTGTGGACATGGTCAACCGGGAGAACATCAGCCTAAAGAACGTCTGGTTCCTCAATATGGATGAGTATCTCACTGACGACCTGGAGTGGATCGACCACGACCACCCCCTGAGCTTCCACGGCTTTATGGACCGGACGGTCTATACCAAGGTCAAGCCCGAGCTGGTCATGCCGGAGGAGCAGCGGGTCTTCCCTGACCCCAAGCATCCCGAGCGGATGGGGCAGCTCATCGACGAGTTGGGCGGGGTTGACATCTGCTTCGGCGGCGTGGGTATCAACGGCCACCTGGCCTTTAACGAGGCCCAGGATGAGCTGACCCCCGACCAGTTCCGCTCGCTGCACACCCGGGTGCTGAAGATCACCCCGGAGACCAGGACGGCCAACGCCATCGGCGATTTCAACGGCGCCCTGGATGACATGCCCCGTTGGTGCGTCACCATCGGCATGAGCGAAATCTATCACGCCCGCAAGGTCCGCTTGGGCTGCTTCCGGGACTGGCACCGCAGCGTGGTCCGCCACGCCGCCCACGGTGAGATCTCCGCCCACTTCCCCGTGACGCTGCTCCAGGAGCACCCCGACGCCCTGCTCCGCTTTACGGAATTCGTTGCCAACCTGCCCCAGTGAGCCGCTGAGCGGGAGGAAGCCATGAGCGATCTGTTTATCGTCAACGGTCTGGTCTATCTGGACCGTCAGTTTCAACCCAAAACCATCCACGTCAGGGACGGGAAACTCCATTTGCTGGAGCCGGAGGAGGCCGTGACCGGAGACGTCTATGACGCCGCCGGACAGCGGATCGTACCGGGCTTCATTGACATCCACACCCACGGTGCCGTCGGGGTGGATGTCAACGGCGCCTCGGCAGAGGACCTGGAAAAGATTGGCCAGTTTTTCGCCGGAAACGGCACCACTGCCTGGCTGGCCTCTGTCTTGACCGATGCGGAAGAGCAGACCAGATCCGCCATCTCACAGTGCCTCGTCTATCAGAGCAGAGACAGTCTGGGCGCCCAGCTTCTGGGCATCCATCTGGAGGGGCCCTTCCTGGCATCGCAATACAAGGGGGCCATGCCGGAAGGCCTGCTCCGGAAGGGCGATCCGGCGCTGCTGGCCTCCTATCAGGAGCTGGCCCGGGGAAATATCCGGTATATCACCCTGGCGCCTGAGGCTGAGGGCGTGCTGGACATGATCCCCATGCTGAAGGGGCTGGGGATCGTTCCGGCCATCGGTCACTCCGGAGCCGATTACGAGACCGCTATGGCCGCCATCCGCTCTGGCGCCATGGCCTGTACCCACACCTTCAATGCCATGGCTCTGCTCCATCAGCATCGCCCGGCCATCCTGGGCGCGGTGCTGGAGAGCGACGTCTACTGCGAGATGATCTGCGATGGTCTCCACCTGCATCCGGGCATTGTCCGCCTTCTCTGGAAGGTCAAGGGGGCGGAGCGGCTGGTGGCCATCACCGATTCCATTATGGCCGCTGGCCTGCCGGACGGAAACTACCACCTGGGTGTCAACCAGGTGGTGGTGAAGGACGGGGACGCCAAGCTGGCCTCCGACGGCACCCGGGCGGGCAGCACCCTGACCCAGGACCGGGCGCTGCGGAATCTTCTGACCTTTACCGGCCTTCCGCTGGAAGAGGTACTGCCGGTCCTGACGGAGAACCCCGCCCGCCTGATCGGGGTCTTCGACCGGAAGGGCTCCATCGCCGAGGGTAAGGACGCAGATCTGGTGGTGCTGGACGGCGAATGTCAGGTCACAGAGGTGTTCCTCCGGGGCCGGCGGCTGAAAAAGAGGCTCTGAGTTCCGGGAATCAACATGCAAGGGAGTGTTTTCCGTGCAGTTTCTTCAAAGCAATATCACGTCCCGGGTTAAAGCGCTCAATCAGTCCTCCGTGCTGAAAATGATCTACTTTTACGGCCCCATCAAGCGTTCGGATATTGCGGAACAGCTAGGTCTGACCATGCCCACCATCACCACCAACGTCAACAGTCTGATCGGTGCCGGGCTCGTGCAGGAGGAGCAGAACCCATGCCCCGACAGCAACCGTGGCCGTAAGGCCCGGCCGGTGGATATCATACCCGACGCCCAGCACTATGTCGGCATTGAAATGCGGGGCAGCCGCAGGGTGATCTGCGTGCAGAATTTCAGGGGACAGATCCTCTATACTGCTAAGGACGACACACCCTGCCGGGACTATGAAAAAAACATGGAGCTCAGCTGTGCCATGCTCCATGAGGCACTGGAACACTGCCGCCTCACGCTGGAGGATGTCGCGGGGATCGGCTTCTGCACGCCTGGACTGGTCAACGGCCAGGAGGGCATATTAGACACCTGGCCCAGCTATGGTTGGCTCAACAAGAACATCAGAGCGGACCTGGCCGCGCTGACCGGTTACACCGGCCCCATCAGCGTGGAGAACAACGCCTGTGTCCGGGCCTACGGTGCACGGCTGGAGCAGCGGAAGATGCTCAACGAGGTCCCTAATTTTGCCTATTTCTTTGTCTCCTACGGCATCGCCTGCCCGTTCTTCCTGAATACGGCCAACGTGGTGGGTTCGGTGGTGGGCGCCGGAGAGGTGGGACACATGATCATGGAACCCAACGGGCTCCCCTGCAGCTGTGGCAACCGGGGCTGCCTGGAGGCCTATGCCAGCAATACCGCCGTCATCGCCCAGTGCAGTCAGGCTCTGGCAGAGGGTGGTGCGCCCATCCTTCGCAGTCTCTGCCCCGAGGGGGCGGACCCAACCATGGAGCAGATCCTCTCAGCCCAGGCTTCCGGGGACGAGGTGGTCTGCCGGATCCTTGACGGCGCGGTCTACCGCATTGGGATTGCCATCGCCAATATCATCAACTTTTCCTGCCCCCGTATCATGTTTGTAGACGGCGCCCTGTTCGGAGCGGTGAAAAATCAGGAAACGCTCCGGGAGATCGTCAATCGGAATCTCTGCAATGTCATCCACACAGATACGGAATTCATTTTTGTGCGGTCCCACGATTTCAGCGGCGCTGCCGGCGCCGCCTCCCTTGCCATTTACAATAGCCTGGACAACTATACGGAGTGAGCGTGAGGTTGCGCCTTCTTTGGGGCCTCTGCACTGCTTTTCTGATTCAAAGTCATTTATCCGGGCAGCGGGGTGGCCCCCTCTGTTGGAACTCGTGCGTCCCGCACTGCTGCACACGCAACAAAAATCAGAATAAAGCATTGGACTTTAAGCGGAGTGGCGCAGCGTAAGCAGTGCCACTCCAATTTTTAACTGGATACGCTCGCAATTATAGAGGGGTATCAACATCAATCATCTCATGTGCACCCGAAAAGAGCCTGGCTTATGCGGCTGGATGTACTTTGTTTTCGAAATAGAGAAGAAATTTACTGCCATAACCTTGTCATAGAAGTCCTGGATCATAGGAAGATACCGTATGCATCCTTCCGCCTGAATATAAGAGATGTCTGTCACACATAATCTCAGATAAGATTCCACGCTTTTTTATGATCCTGCGTACCGTTTTGGTTTGGAACACGGTAGAATTTGAAGCATGTCAGAGTCGGCAGTTCATGCAAAAGCCACGCCGTCCTGGGCGAGAAAAAGGTTGCGGGTTCTGCCGGATCATTTGATCTGCTTCCCATCGATTGAGATGATCTGTTTCGGCAACTAAGCATCTTAACCTGTTGCGATGCTTGATTGATATTTATGGTATTTTGGGAGTTGACATGTTCGTCTCAATGGTGTTAAATCGTTTTATTCCTCGCCCGATCGGCATCTAAGTAAGACCGGAAACAGAAAGAAGAGAATTTTTATATGCTTTATAACCCGGAGGCCAAAGGTTCAAATCTTTTCTCCACAACCAGAAAAGTACCGCAGTCCATCGGATTGCGGTACTTTTTTATACTTTTTTGGCCACTCTATTTTGTATTTCTAACACTTTTCTAACACAACATTCTGCGAAATGGTCTGTGGTGGCAAAAGTTCTTCCAACTTTTCCGAGTAAGTGTTTGCCATCTCTAGGTGCGCTGTGGGTGCTGTGTGCAGGTATGTATCCGCAGTAAAATTGTAGTTGCTGTGTCCAAGCCAAGTCTGAATATCCTTCAGTGAGTAGCCCAGGTACAGCATAATGGTTGCACAGCTGTGACGGAGATCATGGAAACGGATCTGCCTCAGTCCATATTGTTTCAAGAGCTTCTGGAATTTCTGTGATACGAAATCCGGTTGCAGCAGATTTCCCATGCCGTCCACACAGATGAAATCCAGATAGGATGGATTGTAGGAAGCTCCACACAGGTTCCTTTGATACTTCTGCGCATGATAGAGGTTCACAAAATACTGATAGGTATAGGGGCAAAGCGGAAGCGTGCGCTGGCTACACTCCGTCTTGGTAATCCCATCCCGCACTACCGTTTTGATCTGATCATCAATCTTCTCCTTGACCACAGTTGTAGAAATGGAGATCCTTCCGGTGTCGAAGTCAATCGCTGACCATCTCAGTCCCAGGAGCTCAGACCGTCTTAGTCCATAGAAGCACGCCAAGAAGATTGGAACCGCAATCGGTTCATGCTGGGTAGCCTGGAGCAGTTGGGCAACCTCCTCGACGCTGTAGGGCTGTGGCCCATGGTATTTGACATGCTCGGGCCTGTTTGCGAAATCAGCGGCGTTCTCACGGATGTAGCGGTGCTTGACTGCCCATTGCAGAGCAGAGCGGATGATCGCATGGTGTTTGATTACCGTACTCGTCGCTGTTCACCGGATAGATCTCCAGGCCCACCATGCGGAAGTACTTCCGGGCCAGCTTACAGGCCTCGCCGATGTACTCCACGCCGCTCATGGACCGGCTCTCTCCGGTGAGAAGGAGCACCTCCTCCATGCCGGAGTCGGCGATGACCTGCATCTCGCGCTCGATCTGCTCCGTGCTCAGCTTCATGCGCTTGATGTGGTTATAGCAGTTGAAGCCGCAGTAGATGCAGTAGTTCTCGCAGTAGTTGGCGATGTACAGGGGAGTAAAGAGGTAGACCGTGTTGCCGAAGTGCTTGCGGGTCTCCAGCCGGGCCCGCTGGGCCATCCGCTCCAGAAAGGGTTCCGCCGCCGGGGAGAGAAGGGCCTTGAAGTCCTCGATGGAGCAGGTCTCGTGGTCCAGAGCCGCCTCCACGTCCCGGGCGGTATAACCCTCCGGGTCATAGGCGTGCATCTGGGCCATCACCTTGTCCATCACATCGGACTGGATGCGCTCCATGCCGGGGAGATAGGCCATGTGGTCGGTGCGGCTGGAGGGATCGGTCTCCAGCCTGTGCTTGCGCTCCAAGGCCTGGGGGCTCAGAAACTCCGAGTCCACCAGGAACTGATTCTCCTTGTTTTCCATACCGCGCCTCCTCTCAGTCCCGGAGGAAACCGGTGAGGGGATCGGAGGCGGCGGCGCCCCGGACCAATACCCGGCCAAGCCCGGACAGATAGGCATGTCGGCCCGCCTCGATGGCCTTGCGGAAGGCGGAGGCCATCAGGGGCAGATCTCCGGCGGTGGCCAGGGCGGTGTTGGCCATGATGGCCGCCACCCCCATCTCCATGGCCTCACAGGCCTGGGAGGGCCGGCCAATGCCGGCGTCCACGATGATGGGCAGGTCGATCTCGTCGATGAGGATCTGGATGAACTCGCGGGTGGCCAGGCCCTTGTTGGAGCCGATAGGGGAGGCCAGAGGCATCACTGCCGCCGCGCCGGCGTTCACCAGGTCCCGGGCCACATTCAGGTCGGGGTACATGTAGGGCATGACCACAAAGCCTTCCTTGGCCAGGATCTCCGTAGCCCGGATGGTCTCCTGATTGTCGGGCAGCAGGTACTTGGAGTCCCTCATGATCTCGATCTTCACAAAGTCGCCGCAGCCCAGCTCACGGGCCAGCCGAGCGATGCGCACCGCCTCATCGGCATTCCGGGCGCCGGAGGTGTTGGGCAGCAGGGTGACTCCCTTGGGGATATAGTCCAGGATGTTTTCATGCTCCTTGGTGTTGGCCCTGCGGACCGCCAGGGTGATGAGCTGTGCCCCCGCGTCCCGGACGGCGGCCTCGATGAGCTTCAGGGAGTACTTCCCGGAGCCCAGAATGAAACGGGAGGTAAAGGTGTGTCCGCCGATGACCAGCGGATCGTTCTTCTGCTGTTCTGTCATAGGGATCTCCTCATCTTTCCATATTATTTTTGGATGGGGCCGTATTACGGCTCCGTCTCCCCGGCCAGGAGCCGGAGGATCATGTTGGCCTGATGGGCGGCACACACCGCCACCCGGGCGGATACAAGGCCCAGTCCGTCGGAGACATCGGAGGCCTCGTCACCGCAGAGGTACACCCGCCCAAAGGCCCGCCGGGTGCGGATGGCGTTGGCGCTGCCAAGACCGGCCATGCCGGAGGCGGCCACCAGGTACTTTTCCGGAAAATGCTCCAGCACGCCGGAGACCAGCATGGCTTTGGCCTCCGGTACGTCAAAGGCCTCGCAGATGATGTCGTCCCCCGCCAGCAACGCCGGCAGGTTGTCCTCCGTCACCTTGACTGTGTCCATCCGCAGGGTACAGTAGGGGGCGATCCGGCCCAAAGTCTCCGCCAGGGCCTCAGTCTTGTACCGGCCCAGCTGGTCTACTGTGTACTGCTGTCGGTTCAGGTTGGTGAGGTCCACCCGGTCGAAGTCGATGAGGTGGAGCTGTCCCACACCCGCACGGGCCAGGGCAATGGCCACGTTGGAGCCCAGGCCGCCCAGGCCGCAGACCGCGACCCGTCCGGCATCAAATCTGGCCTGGAGGGCTGCGCCATGGCGTTCAGCCAGGGCCCGGCGCATCTCCTCGTGTGTGGGGACCATATCAGCCGCCCCCCACAAAGCCTACCACCTCCAGGGCGTCCCCATCCGCCAGGACGGTCTCCCCGTAGAGCCGTTTGGGCACGATCTCGCCGTTTCGCTCCACCGCTACCCGGGACAGGTTGAACCCCGCCTCAGAAAGATAGTCGGACAGAATACGGCCGGCCAGATCCAGCTCTGCTCCGTTGATTTTGACCACGCTTTCGCCTCCTTTGCGACAAAAAAAGCCGCACGAAAGAACTACACCCGTGGTGGTGTACCCCTTCGTGCGGCATTTGCCTTACACTCTGGCGCTTATTATAGCATAAGCGGATGGAATGTCAAGATATGGAGGCGGGCGGCAAAAGGGTGATTTTGTCACAGAAGGGGCGGGCGGTTTTTGGTATCCTAAGCCTGTAAACAAGAAAAGACCGGAGTGGAATCGCCGCCCGGCAAAGGGAGGAACGTACATGGGCCTGTTTGATTTTTTGCTCCACCGCCCTGATTTTGAAGAGGGACTGGAGCGCTGGCGGGCTGTCCCCGGCGCCGTCCTGCTGGATGTGCGCACCCCGGAGGAGTACCGCTCCGGACATGTGCCCGGGGCCGTGAATCTGCCCCTGGACCGCCTGCACGAGTGGGAGCTGCCCGCGGACCGGCCCGTCTTTGCCTACTGCCTCAGCGGCGCCCGGAGCGCCCGGGCCTGCGCCTGGCTGAAGCGGCAGGGCCATGAGGCCGTAAACCTGGGCGGCATCGGCGGCTACCGGGGCCCATTGGAAACCAAAGGATAAGGAGGAAACGCCATGAAAGTCGTTATCGTCGGAGGCGTGGCCGGAGGGGCCACTGCCGCTGCCCGCCTGCGCCGCCTGAACGAGGAGGCCGAGATCATCATTCTGGAGCGGACCGGATATGTCTCCTACGCCAACTGCGGTCTGCCCTACTACATCGGGGGGACCATCCAGGACAAGGGGGCGCTGACCCTCCAGACCCCGGAGAGTTTTCGGGCCCGGTTCAACATCGACGTCCGTGTCAGGAACGAAGTTCTCTCCATGCAGCCCGAGGAGCACACCGTCACCGTCCGCCGCCTGGAGGATGGCAGCGAGTACACCGAGACCTATGACAAGCTGATCCTCTCCCCGGGGGCCAAGGCCATCCGGCCTCCCCTGCCCGGCATCGACCTGGAGGGCATTTTCACCCTGCGTACCGTGGAGGACACCTTCCGCATCCGGAACTTCCTGGAGCGGGAGCGGCCTAAGTCCGCCGTGGTGGTGGGCGGCGGCTTCATCGGTCTGGAGATGGCGGAGAACCTGATCCACGCCGGGGTCCACACCACCATGATCCAGCTGGACGACCAGGTGCTGCTGCCTTTGGACAAGGACCTGGCCGGCGAGGTCCACGCCTACCTGCGGGGCCAGGGCTTGGACCTGCGGCTGAGCACCGCCGTTACCGGCTTCCGCCGCCGGGGCGGAAAGGCGGAGACCCTCATCGGGGAGGAGGCGCCGGTGGCTGCCGACCTGGTCATCCTGGCCATCGGCGTGGCCCCTGAGTCCGATCTGGCCCGCAGGGCGGGCCTTACCCTGGGGCAGAAGGGCGCCATCATGGTGGATGACCACATGCGCACCTCCCACACGGACATCTACGCCGTGGGCGACGCGGTGGAGCTCACCCACGCGGTCACCGGCCAGAAGGCCCTGGTGGCCCTGGCCGGACCGGCCAACCGGCAGGGCCGTGTGGCCGCCGACCACATCTGCGGCCTCACCC
>OGHJ01002763.1_pt1 | contig 14149 bp, 10 predicted proteins | sample 1571351 | NCBI WGS metagenome assembly OGHJ01 (sample SAMEA2582037, study PRJEB24529) | metagenome | biome: Human gut stool | place: China | collected 2011 | reverse complement strand
TTTCCCTACACGACGCTCTTCCGATCTCGCTATAAATGCTGGCGGGCTGCTTGGAAAAGCAACAATGACCAGTGCGACTGCTGTTTTAAATGGCACAGTCGGAGTAGCCGATTACATGCGGTTTGAATTAAAGGATGTCACACTGGACGGCGGAACCAATGGTTTGACGGTAAAAGCAGAAAATGAAACGGAAAGCTATGCAGGCGGAGCCATTGGGCATGGAACGGGTGGCGAAGTCCGGAATGTATCGGTAGAGCATCTTCTTTCTTCCCGGGCGGTAAGCGCTGCGGGCGGATTTGCCGGATATTTCGGAAGCGGAAAACTTGCGGATATCGGAGGCGTGAACTTGCTTGGAGCCAACCTGCTAAAGATCGATGGACTTCTTTCCGTAGGAGCCATGATCGAGACATTCACCAGAAACTGCAGTGTGGCAGGTGTGGATACCGGATTTACGGTTTCCACGACAGCAAAAGACGGCATGAGCGGCGGATTTATTGGCGAGTGCATTAGCGGACGAACCGGAACCTCTTCAGTGACAAACTTGAAAGCGGTAACAGCTTCCATGGAAGAAGGAAAAGCCGGTGGATTTATCGGTTATGCAAAAGCCGGCGATGCACTGGCAAGTGCAGGTACTTCGGTAAAAGCTTTAAGCGCAGTAGAGATTACGAACCTGCTTGGTGTTGTCAGTGCGTTAAGACCGAAATTGAATCAGACCGAACTTATCTATGTAGCGAATGGCAGCGAAAATACACAGGTACAGGCCGATATGGCCGGAGGATTCATTGGTGACGGAGAGGCTGTCGATATTAACTATGGAAGCAATCATCCGTCAACTTCAAAGAATTCTGACACGACGGAATCTGATGAAAACAGTTCTGACAGCGCTTCGGATGTTGATACGGCAGATACAAAGAACACAACTGTTATCACAGGTCTTTCCAACGTGGAAGGAGTTACCTATGCCGGTGGATTTGCCGGAAGGCTAATCCCAGGCGATGTGGCACAGACAGGATCAGTTAAGCTGCTTGGTTTGCTGAATGTTTCGCAGCTATTAAGTGTTATGGATGTAGCATATCCGAGGATCTCAGAATCTTCGCTTGTTGGAAATAACCTGACCGTTACGGCGGATGGAAAAGATGGGATCTTAACGGTAGGCGATGCCGGAGGCTATATCGGATACGGAAAAGCGATCATGATCGAAAATTCCGATGTAACGAACGTCTCAGCAGTAACTGGTGCGTATCATGCCGGAGGTTACATCGGCTTGATGCGGTCCGGAAGTGCCGTGGATGCGGGAGATGATACCGGAGCATTATTAAACAGCGTGCTTGGTAAGATTCTCGATCTGAATGACGTTGCAGGTGTTCTGCAGGCGGCTTCCGGAAAAATCTTAAATTCCAAAGTTTCCGGATCGGAAGATGGACTGATTGTCAAACAGGCGGTAAGAACCGGAAATTCAGAAACGGACGCAGAAGGATATGCCGGCGGCTACATCGGAGAGATGCAGAGCGGTGATATCAATAATCAGGCGAATGCCGCTGATGGAGAAAAAGGAACTGCGGTAGAAAACTTAAGAGAAGTAAGCGGTCTTCGCTATGCCGGAGGATTTGGCGGACTGGTAAAGGCCGGATCTGTGGCGGAAGTTGCAGACAACGCTTCCCTGCTTGGAAAAGTGGCAGATATCACAGGACTTTTAACACTCTTAAATGCATTTGTCCCGGTGATCGAACATGCAAGTGTTCGATCAAGTGGATTCACGGTTACGGTGACAGGAACCTTGCAAAACGATGATACGAATGATACTGATGCCGGAAGCGCCGGAGGATTTATCGGATGCGGCAAAGGCGTACAGATCCGTTCATCGGATGTCAATAAACTGAAGAATACAAGGGTTTACGAACCGAAGGATCTTCAGACAACGGACGGAAGTGGCTATTTTGATGCAGCCAGTGCGTATTCCGTATATGGTTACCGCAATGCGGGCGGATATATCGGAAAAGCAGATATGGGAAGCACGGCATCCGTTGGCGGTATCAACGTATTAAAGAAAGTGTTGAACCTTTCCAATATTGCATCCGCGCTCAGCGTGATCACATCGATCATTGAGCATTCGGATGTATACGGAGCAATCGGAGGCTTTAATGTCCTGGCTTCGGATACCAGGACCCAGACGGGAACCGTCGGTAAAGCCGGAGGATATGCGGGACATCTGCTTGGAACGCAGATCCAGGACAGCAACTCGTACAACTTCTACCACATCATCGGACGGGAAAGCGCCGGAGGATATGCAGGAACCATGGAACCGGGAAGCGCAGCCAACGTGGTTGGCGGAGCAAGTCTTCTTGGAGGATTGGTAAGTGTAAGCAGTGACGTACTGACCGTCTTACAATCCTTTGTTCCGGCAGTACGCAACAGCGAAACGACCTGTATCCCATGTGGCGGTGTTGTAAGAGCAGATGCAAAAGGAAGAGATGGAATTCTTCGCGGCCTTGCAGGTGGCTATGCAGGATACAACTACGGCGGTCAGATTTCCGGAGAAAACGGGAAAAAATGGCGAGGGACAGAATACACCGGAACCCAGAGAGACTGTGCTGCTGTCCGGATCCGTTCCGTTTACGGTACGGAATACGGCGGCGGTTATACCGGACTCATGCGGTGTGCGAACGTGGCAGATACAGGAAGCTTAAGCGTTCTATATGGAGTCATCAAGTTAAACAATCCATTAAGTGCCCTTCAGGCGGTTTATCCGACAGAAGAACATACAGCCGTTTACGGACCGCTTCGTGGACTCGATGTGGATACCTGGAACAGTTGGGTAACCCATGTTGGTTCTTACGGAAGCTACGGAAATGAGATGCATAAACTAGGTCCGGTGCAGGATCAGGAAACATTAGACGGATATATCCGTAAATACGCATACGGTTATACAGTAACAGCTGGAAGAAACGAAGCGTCTGCCGCAGTGGACGAAGGCGGAGTTGCCGGAGGTTATGTAGGACGTATGGAAGGCGGCACGATCACAAGTGCCCATGCGATGGACCTTATGGATACGGAAGCCTTCCGGAGTGCCGGAGGTTTTGCGGGTGAGATGATCACCGGATCCGTAGCCAATACAGGCGGTATCGATCTTGGAAAGATTGAACTGGTCGGAACGGAAAGTCTGTCAGCATTGCAGACATTCGTACCGGTCATCAAGCAGTCTGATGTGGCAGGATATCAGTCCGGAGCTGTTGTAAAATCCACCGGAGTCAGTGAAAACGATCCGGCCGGTTATGCCGGAGGCTACGTTGGACGGATGATCGGCGGTCAGATCTGGGGCGATGCGGAAACTTCCTGCAGGATCAGCAAGCTGAGGGAAGTGGACGGAACGTCCTACATCGGAGGCTTTGCCGGAAAGGTAGATCCGGGAAGTGCGGTTGCACTGGATACGGCAACCAGTCAGGGACTTTTGAATGGTATTCTTCATGCGCTGCATCTCTTAAATGCTCCGGCTAATCTGGTACAGGTATTAAGCGCAACAGTATCGACGATCCGTTATGCGGATGTGGAATCCTGGGATGACTGGGGAATTATCGTAAACGGTATCTATCTGGATCAGACAAAAGCAAACACCTCTTATGCGAAAGCAGCCGGAGGATTTGCCGGAAGTATCTCGGGAGCTGTGCTTGGCGAAAAGAATACGGAAGAAGCCGGAATCCATGCGGAAGGGATCCGTACCGTAACAGGCGGGGAATATGCCGGAGGATGCTTTGGTATTGCCGATGTCTCTGCGGTTGCGGATATTTCAAAGAATGGAGAAACGGATCTTTTAGGACAGGTTCTTCAAATTGGAAGTGTCAATGTTCTGGACGCATTCCGGACCTACGTTTATGACGGAATTGTCAGTGGAAGCAAAGATGCAGGTCTGACAGTTTCTGCAAATACAGCGGTGAAATCCGGACAGAACGATGAAGTTACTTATAGCGGAAATGCCGGAGGTTTTGGCGGAAGCCTGATGAATGGCTCTGTAAAAAACAGCAGTGTTACCGGACTAAGAAGTGTCACGGCCATGAACAGTGCCGGAGGCTTTGTCGGATACAGCGGAAAGAGCGGTGTTGTTGGAGCTGACAAATTTAATGTACTGGGAAGCAGTGTAACGCAGCTTCTTGGCGGTTCTTTAGGAGTCCTGGATGTGTTTGGCTCCCACATTGAAAAGAGCAGCGTAACAGGCATTCCGGAAGGTTATACGGTACTGAGCAGAAACGGCGAGGAACCAATCGCCGGAGGATTTATCGGCTATGCAAACCTTGCGAAGGTCATCGACAGTACGGCTGGAGATCCGGATACGGAATCCTATGGATTAAAACAGGTGGCAAGCGGACAGGTTGCCGGAGGATTTGCTGGCCGGACAAGCTTTAAATACCTGGCTGACGTTCAGTTGGATTCCACAGCACTCAATGTTGTTCTGAAACTGTTGAATACCCTGATCAAAGCATTGTATCTGGATAAACTTCAGGATCTGCAGCTACTCAATATTGATCTTGGAATCATTAAGGTTCAGGCACTGTACGATGGAAATCTGCTTCATGTCAATCTTTTGGGACTCGATATTTCTGTCGGTCTTTCCAAAAAGACAGACGAAAATAAACAGAAGACAGACCTGGCGATCATTACGATCGGAGATTCCACCATTGAACTTCCTTGTACGGATAACGGAATCAGTGGGGATGACAGTACCCAGAACATCAACATTGCGCTGATCAAGGCAAACCGGACCAAGATTCAGGACTGTGCGGTATACGGGATCCGGGATGGATATGACGTGTACGGCGGCGGTGCCGGAAATACAGAAGATGGTGCCGGAAACGACGGACTCAGCGGCGGTTTCATCGGATACAATGATGAGGGTCTGCTAAAAGGCAACAATATGTATCGCTGTGATACGATCCGCGGTACGGAAAACAAAGTGGGACCGTTTACCGGAGTCAGTGATTTAAACAGTGTTTACGCATTCAATACAAAGAAGAACATCGAGGGAGATGCAAACCGTTACCGGATTTACCGGAAGCTGTCGGATGCATTTGGAAACGGATCGACTGAGATTGAGGGTACAAACGGAAGCCGTCTGGATGTGGCAGGTGAATTCCAGAAGGCAAATGGCAGGGACCAGTACAACATCTATACCATCCTACATATGAACACGGTGGAAGCGTATGATGATCTGGAAAATGCAAGCCTGAAAGAAGCGGGTAATTCCGCAAGTGGCAGTCTGGACGCCTACGTATCCAATGCAAAAGCGGTGCTGATGGATGATGTCCCGACAGAAACATCATCGGCCGGCATCACTCCGCCTCCGTCCCAGATGCAGGATCCGTGTGATGAGTTTTTGCATATCACAGTCAATAAGGTATGGCAGGATCTGTATAATATCGAGCATCTGAGACCGAATTCCATTACCCTGACACTTTGGAGAAAGTGGACGGATGGAAATGGAGTCGAACAGACGGAAGCCGTACAGGGATACGATCCGTTTGTCTGGACACCGGATGATTCTTCCGACAGCACATGGCAGACGGTATGGAATGATCTTCCGGCATATAAGTCAGAAACCATTACGGCGGAAGACGGAACAGAAACAACAAACACTTATTACTACACTTACTATATTACAGAGGCAGAAATATCCGATTACCTCACAAAGATCGCATATGGTGACGGCGATGAATTTACCGTCACGATCACGAACAGTCATCTCCGTGTACTGCCGGATACCGGCGGATACGGACCTTATATAAATTTCATGTTTGGTATGGCAATCCTGGTCATCGTGCACAGGACAGGCAGATCCGGCAGGAAACGGGAGGAGGATGGCGAACGATGAGAAAGGGGGACGGATATTTCCGGCGGCAGGCACGGCCACCGGATGTAGGAACGCGTGCAGAATGAAAAAGAAATCATAATTGAAAAGCGAAAGCGGAAAAGAGGACGCAGCATGAAAATGAAAAAGTGGATCTCAAGAGTTATGGCATTCGCGCTGGCCATGATGATGGTATTGGGAATGAACATGAGCGCACTGGCAGCATCAACATCAAACTTGAATATCAGTGGAACGAAGGCAAACGGAAAGGTAGAAGCCTTCAAGCTGTTTAATAGAACGGAATCAACTGTTAATGAAAAGAAAGTAGTCGCATATACCTTAAATGATAAGTATGCAGGATATTTTACTCAGACCGGTCAAGTCGGAGCAGGTAAAACAGGTGACGCTTTATCAGCTGCAGCATACGAATATGTATCTGGATTAAGCAGTGCTGAAAAAGCAACAGACTTATCAAATTTTGCTGCTGATATGTGGAAATGGCTTGCAAGTCAGTCTGGTATGACAGCAGATAAAACGGTTACTGCAACAGCAGGTACAACCACTCTTTCTCTGGAAGCTGGTTATTATCTGGTGTTTCCTGCAGGTGCAAGCGTGCTGAATGGTGCAGCAAAGTCCCCGGCTATGTTACTGGATGTGGATGGAACTTCCGATGTAAATGCCGACTTAAAGAGTGAATATCCGACGGTAAAGAAAACAGTAAAAACAACTGCAGATGGTACTGACGGAGCTGCCGGAACGGTAAAACCTGGCGATACGATCACCTATACCATTACTTCCAAGGTACCGGATGTCAGCGGTTACAACAAAGGTTATGTATTTAAGATTAACGATACTTTATCTGCAGGATTAACCTTTAAGGAACTGACAAGTGTAAAGATCGGCGATAGTGATCTGGAGAAAGCACATTATGAATTAATCAATCCGGTTGATGATGCACAGAAATTAACCCTGGAATTAAAAGATATGGCAACAGGAACAGCTGGTTCCATGACTCCGAATACTACAGTTTATCCGGTTGGTGCAACCATTACGGTTACCTACACTGCAACTGTAAATGAGAAGGCTGTTACCGGCATCAATCCGAATACCAATAAGGCAAGTGTTACATACAGCAATGATCCGAGTACAGATGGAACCGGTACTTCTGAGGAAGTACATGCAGATGTTTATACCTTTGCATTTGATATTTACAAATATACATTAACAAATGATCAGCAGGATGATGTAGCTGGAAATAGAACTGGATTAGCTGGTGCGCAGTTCAAACTGTATGCAGCAAAGGGCGATGCAAAGGGCGACGAAATCAGTCTGGTTGATGAAACGAACGGAGTTTACCGTCAGGCAAAGGATGATAAAGAGGATAAAGTTGAGTATATTACAACAGGCAATACTGGAATCGTAACCATCAAAGGCTTAAAAGATGGCACTTACTATCTGACCGAGACAAAAGCTCCGGATGGATTTAACAAACTGGTTGGCGATATCAAAGTAGAAATCAATCACTTAACATATGCTGCGGATGATACAACAAACCTGGAAAGTTTCGATATCACTTATACAATTCCAGGTGCAGATCATAGCACAACTGTTACGGTAAATGCTAATGATGGAAAAGCAGAAATTCCGGTACGAAACAATGCTGGTACCGTGCTTCCGTCCACTGGTGGTAATGGCGGTATCGTATTTACCATCGTTGGCGTTGCAATCATCGGTGTTATGATGGTAAGCAGCCTTGTAAGCAAAAAGCGTAAAAACGCAAAATAATCCGTTCGTCTGCTGATGATGGATTTTTATTCCGGGAGGGAGATTTGTTCCCTCCTGGAATATCAAAATAAGTACGACAACAGAGAGAAGGTAATGAAATGAACAAAGTGGTTGGAAAAATAATCAGAACATGCGGATATTTGATTGGCTTCTCTGTATTGCTGTACCCGACCGTCAGCAAATATGTCAATACACTGCACGGAACAAGTGTGGTAAGTGATTACCAGCAACAGGTTTCGCATACAACGGAAGATATGGAAAACCAGATGCTGGAGGATGCCCGTGCATACAATAAACGACTGATCGGTGCATCAGCAGGTGATCCGTTTGCGGGTGGAATTAAAAAGGAAAATGAAGAATATGAAACTCTCTTGAATCCAAGAGGGGATGGAATGATGGGATACATTGAGATCCCGAAGATCAAAGCACTGCTTCCAATTTATCATGGTACAACGGAAGAGGTTCTGCAGTCCGGAGTTGGTCATCTGGAAAGCACGTCACTTCCGGTTGGCGGGGAAAGTACGCATGCGGTGCTGTCCGGACACAGGGGATTAACGACGGCAAGACTGTTTACGGATCTGGACCAGATGGAAGAGGGAGATGTATTTTACATTAAAGTCCTGCATGAGACACTTGCTTATCAGGTGGATCAGATCCTGACGGTACTTCCAAGCGAAACGGAAGCTCTTGCAGTAACAAAAGGAGCTGACCAGGTAACGCTTGTGACCTGTACACCATATATGATTAATACACACCGTCTGCTGGTACGCGGAGAACGGATCCCTTATGAGGAAGCCGTTGAAGTTGCAGAAGAACTGGAAATCAAGCCACAGATGCCATTGACACAGAAACTGCTGATCATGGGTCTGGCTGCCGTATTCCTGATCTGGGTAGTTGTGACGATCATACGAATTGTTCGTTGGTTCCGCAGCCGGAAGAAATCGGAGGAGAATGATGAAGAGTAAGAGCTGGAAAGAAAAAATATGGATTTGTGGAATGTTCCTTCTCGCTTTGGCAGAACTCTGTTTTGGTGCGGTATTTCCGGTTTATGCAGACGATGCTCATCAGCATGGCAAAATCCAGATCGATGTCATCGTTGATGATGATAAAGGACATGAAGTCGGGATTAAAGATGTGGATTTTTTACTCTATTATGTGGCAGCTTGGGAAAACAATGACTGGATGCTGACACTGGATTTTGCAGATTTTAAGGGAAAGCTGGATTTCACGGATGCAAAATCTCAGGAAAAAACTGCAAAAGATCTTTATGAGTATGTTGTGGAAAAGAAGTTTCTGGAAAAGGAAGGAAGCAGCAACTGCGATGGAGTCATTGTGTTTGACGGTTTAGATCCGGGTATATATTTAATGATTCAGAGAGCCGACTTTGTGTATGGAGGATATACATATAGCAGCGCACCCGCAGTAATAAAAATTCCGTCGCATATTGGCGATAAGGACTACATGAACGTGGAACTGGAACCGAAGTTTACCAGAAGCAGTGAATCACGCGGTGATAAACCGACAGCTCCAGAAGAAACGAATCCATCTGAGACAAAACCGGATCGTCCTTCCAGTGGACATCATTCTTCTGATGGCAGCACAAAACCGCACACGACACCGGAAAGTTCCAGACCAGACATTCCGACGGAAAGTACATCAAGTACGGAAAGCGCCCCATCTGATCCGGAAGAAACGTTGCCAGATATTCCAACGGAATCTTCAGAACCTTCTACGGAAACACCGAAAACAGGAGATGATTCCCCTATCGGGGTCTATGTTGTCGTGATGGAGGTATCCCTGCTTGTTATCATCGGCTTGGTTATCCTGATTAAAAAACGGGAAAAGGACGAGAAGCATGAGGAAAAATAGAGGACTAATCGGACTTTTAATCATTTTTATAATTATATTTTTAGGCGCTCTTACGATGACCGTAAGGGCGCTCTTGCCGTATTTGGAGGCTGGAAGAGAATACAAGAAATTGGAAGAATTTTATGTGCAGGAAGTATCAGAAAAACAACAAAACGAGGCAGCTGAGAGCAATCAGGCACAGGAGATCTGCCCAATTGCGGTAAATTGGAAAGAACTGAAAGAAATGAATCCGGATATTGTAGGATGGATCTACGGAGAAGATACAAAAATCAATTATCCGGTTGTGCAGGGAAAGGACAATACCTTTTATCTAACCCACATGGCAGATAGGTCAAAGAATAGTTCCGGTTCCATTTTCATGGACTGCCGGAATACGGAGTGGTCGGAGTTTTCCAATGAAATCCTTTACGGACATCATATGAAAAATGGTTCCATGTTTGCGGAACTTCAGAAATACAAAAGCCAGGAATATTATGAAGCACACAGTTGTTTTTATTATTTGACGGAAACAGGGAATTACCGCTTGGAAATTCTGCGTGCAGGCATTCTAACAGGGAATTCAGAGCTTTATCATCTGGCGTTTGAATCACAAGAGGAACGGGAAGCGTATGTAAAACGGTGGGACGGGAAGAGCAAGATTGTACCAGTGTTTTCGGAAAAGAATGATACTCCGCTTATGACGCTGTCTACCTGTTCCTATGAAACGAAAAATGCAAGGTTTGTTGTGCAGGGGCAGTTGATTAGAATGGACTAAAAGATAGTTTTAGGTTTTGGAACCCTATCTCCCGGAAAATGACAGATATTTTCAGTGGGATAATGATTACAATACTAATATTATTAGCCATAAAAAATATATTATAATTTTGGTTGTTATCTTAACAGTTCGTATAATGCATAATATTGGTAAAGGTACAGGAACGTTGCTTTCTCCTACTGATAGGAAACTGGGAGATGAATATCCAGATGATCTTGTATTGACTATGTATAAAATTACTGGAAATAGGGATAAAGGATGGGACGGTTCTCAGATCTGGATACCAAACATAAAGTTTCCAGGCGATTGTGCATATTATAGCGGAGAAAATATTTAATAACGGTGAAAGTACTGCTTACAAATTCGCAGAAATCCTGATAAAGTAAAGTTGCTTAAATAAAAAAATCTCCCAATATATTTGTCTTTCTCCCAAATAAGTGTTATAATTGGGAGAAAGAATAAATGTATTGGGAGAATCTATATGAGAGAATTTGATTATGATAAACTTATTTCCAGGACCTGGGATAATGAAATTTTGTCATATGTTTCAAAGATCCATGAATTTAAAGGACGACAAGAACTTTATATCCGCCAAAAACCAGTTGAACTGGAACGTCTGATTGAAATTGCAAAAATCCAAAGTACGGAAGCATCGAACCAGATTGAAGGCATTGTCACAACCAAGAGCCGGTTAAAACAGATCATGGAAGACAAAACGACTCCTCGAAACCGAGATGAAAAAGAAATCCTTGGATATCGAAATGTTTTGAACTTAGTTCATGAAAATCATGATTATATATCTGTCACTCCGAACTATATCCTGCAGTTGCATGGGGAGCTACTCAAATATACATCATTTTCATATGGTGGAAAATTCAAAACAACTCCGAACGAAATTGCAAAGACCTTTCCAGATGGCACACGGGAAGTAATTTTCAAACCACTAGAACCATATGAAACACCGGATGCAGTAGCAGCTATCTGCAATCAGTACCAAACGGCCATAGCTGCAGAAATTGTTGATCCGTTGATTTTGATTCCATGCTTTATTCTGGATTTTTTATGTATCCATCCATTTAATGATGGAAATGGTCGCATGAGCCGATTATTAACCCTGTTACTACTATACAAGAATGGGTATATGGTCGGTAAGTATATTAGTATTGAAAAAGCGATCGCAGATACGAAGGAAAGTTATTATGATGCACTTGCAATTTCTGATCAGGACTGGATCCATGGAACAAATGATCCAAAGGAGTTCATAAAGTATATGTTAGGAATCATTCTTTCCTGCTACAGGGAATTTGAAACCCGCATAAGAGTTGCATGGGATAATGGTGCAAAAAGCACCTCTTATGATATCGTAAAGCAATATGCACTCAGCAGAATCGGAACATTTACCAAGAGTGATGCTTTATCCGGATGTCCGACCCTTGGCAGTTCTTCCGTTGAATCTGCACTGAAAAAGCTGGTAGGTGAAGGTGTGATTAAACGTCTTGGTGCTGGAAGAAAAACACATTATGTACGGAATGACGAGAATCAACCTTAGCAAAAACAGTTCGTATAATAGTTATTATACGAACTGTTTTTTATTGATTTTGCGTCATTGTTGTTATATAATATGCAATATACGAACTATTTAAGGAGAAATAACGAACTTTTATGGCAAATAAGACCACAGTAGCATTGACATTTGAACAATTCAGGGAAATCATAGATACGATGCGATCTGGAGGCTCAGGCTTCCGGCCTAATAACCGGATTGCCGCCTGCCTTGTCCTGGAAGCGAATCTTGGATTACGAATTGAGGACATCCTGCAGCTTCATTTATCCGATTTCATTAAAGATGGCTCCAACTATCGGATCAACATCGTAGAACAAAAAACGCAGAAGAAAAGAACATTCATTGTTCCGCTGGCTGTCTACCAGTTTATTTTCATGTACTGCAGTGAAAACAACATTGGAAAAACAGACGTCATTTTCCCGATCACCACGCGGGCCGTCCAGAAGCATCTGCAGAAAATTACGAATTATCTTGGGTATGAGAACATCGGCACACATTCTTTCCGTAAATTTTTTGCTACAGATCTTTATGAATCCAATGGTCGCGATATCGAACTGGTTCGAGAGCTCCTGCAGCACAGCTCTGCGATTACGACTCAGAGGTATATTAAGAGATCTTCTCAAGCGGTTGAAAATGCGATTCAGAAACATGTTTTTATCGTTTAAAAATCTTATCCAGAAAAAATGTGATAAAAAATGAAGATTACACATACTGTTGGCGAAACATATTTTAAGGAGGTTTTTGAATGACAAGAGAAATGATGATGGAGCGTTTGAAATCTGCTGTTGAGCGTTCAATTGTACCGTGTGAGAATCCAAGTAAGATTATTGTCTTTGATGTAGAAACAACTGGCTTATACTGTGATAATGATGAGATTGTCCAGTTTTCTGCAATTGATGGCACCGGAAAAGTACTGCTCAATACATACGTTAAGCCATATGTACAACAGAGCTGGCCGGAGGCTGCAGCCATCACAGGTATTACGCCGGAAGTTGTAGCGGATGCACCGTATGCTGACGAAATTATTCCGAAAGTACGAGGACTTTTCGAGGCGGCGGATCTGTGGATCTCTTATAATGGAATCTTTGACCTGGGATTTCTTCGCTATTGGGGGATTGTCAAACCGGAGTATAAGCGGCATTATGATGTAATGAGAGAGTTCGCCCCGATCTATGGCGAATACAATAGTTATTACGGCGATTATAAATGGCAAAAGCTTGGGACAGCTGCAGCGTATTATGGGTACGAATTTAAGGCGCACGATAGTTTGGAGGATGTACGTGCCACACTCTTTGTTTATCAGCAAATGGAAAAACATGATCGGAATGATTAGAGCTATCAAAATTAAAAATGATATAAAATGGTAGTACAGTCGGGGCGGCTATTTTTTTCGTGAATTTTTTCCAAAAGTATATCCAAGTTGAAAACACGTCAAGCATAAGCTCAACACCGCGATAAAGTCTGCAATACTCATGGCTTTCCCCTCCTTTCGGGAGGGTCATACGGGCCCTCCAATAAAGAAAGGACAACCGCTACCATTTTGGTAACACCCGGAACCAATTTTACCATGATTTTTCTGGGTTAGCAAGATTTATGAAAGAAACTATCAAAATTAAAATTGATAGTTTTTGTTATTCTATCAAAATTGATCTGCAGGTAACAATCAGAACCATCTTAAAACATAAAATCTCCCTCTACACTCTTCAGATATTCCAGGTCTCCCAGACGATTACGGTCCAATGATTTATAATAGGTGGTTTCCCTCATCTCTTTTTTGTGACGGTAAAAAGTTGCAGGTTTCATTTGTATTTTTTCTATGATCTCCTCGTCTTTCATGGTTTGACTCATATAGATAATGTCGGAATAACTATATATAATGATGTTTTTTCCATCCTGTGTGTAAGATCGAGTCTTTCTCCGTCCGGCACCTCGATTTTTGGCGCGTACGTATGGTCGTGGCATGATGGAGAGCGTTAACACTCCCTCGGAAACATCCAAGTAGACGCCGACAGCGTCCAGAGCCTCTTTTATTAATGGGAGGTTTTCTCCATTAATGTCATAGATATACTCATCTTCTGTAACACGATACTGCAGTCTCAAACGGTCATATTTTTTTGACAGTTGTCCTTCTTTATAGTAATCCATATACCCAATCCACGCTCCTCTCTTAGCTATCTCCATTATATCTCAAATAGAAGAAAAATCAATCAAAATTAAAAATGATATTTAAATATATATAATATGTATAATACTAATTTAATATATATAGTATGTAACATATATATGATATATATTAAATAAACTATCAAAATTAAAAATGGTATTTAAATGCACGTGATAA
>OGHJ01002762.1_pt1 | contig 14161 bp, 16 predicted proteins | sample 1571351 | NCBI WGS metagenome assembly OGHJ01 (sample SAMEA2582037, study PRJEB24529) | metagenome | biome: Human gut stool | place: China | collected 2011 | reverse complement strand
GAGGAAGGCGTTAAGGTAGTAACAACCGGCGCCGGCAATCCGGCCAAATATATGAGCATGTGGAAAGAAGCCAAAATCAAAGTGATCCCGGTTGTGGCAAGCGTGGCATTGGCAAAGCTGATGGAGCGTGGCGGTGCGGATGCACTGGTCGCTGAGGGAATGGAGTCCGGTGGACACATCGGTGCCCAGACGACGATGACACTCGTACCACAGGTAGTAGATGCGGTATCCATTCCGGTCATTGCAGCCGGTGGAATTGCAGATGGACGTGGATTTGCGGCAGCTATGATGCTTGGCGCAGAGGCAGTACAGATGGGAACCCGTTTTGTTGTTGCAAAAGAATCCACGGTTCATGAAAATTACAAGCAGCGCGTGGTCAAAGCAAAAGATATTGACAGTGAAGTGACCGGCATGTCCACAGGCCATCCGATTCGCGTTATTCGTAACAAAATGACCCGCGAGTACTTAAAGAAAGAAAAAGAAGGTGCACCGTTCGAAGAACTTGAGCAGATGACACTCGGAGCACTGCGCAAAGCAGTTGTGGAGGGCGATGTCATGTACGGCAGCGTTATGGCAGGCCAGTCTGCGGGTCTGGTAAAAAAAGAAGAGACCTGTGCGGAAATTATCCGGGATGTTATGAGTGGTGCCGAAAAGTTATTGGGACAGAAATAGGAGAAGACAGTGAAGAGAGTATTTATGTTCCCTGGACAGGGATCTCAGTATATTGGTATGGGAAAAGAGTTTTACGACGCCATGCCGGAAGCAAAAGCGGTCTATGATCTGGCAAATGAAGTGACAGGTCTGGATGTGGCAGCTCTTTGCTTTGAAGAAAATGATACAGATAGCGATTATAAATTGCATCTGAGCAAATCAAATTTTTAAACCCTTGATTGCAATACATTTCTGTGCCGGCAATCGCAACTTTCCCAATCGGCGCCCGTGAAGAAAACAACACCGTTCCTGCCGGAAATGATTTCAGGCTACTATCCACCACGGCTTGTTTTGTTATTTTCCTCTGACTTTCATAAATTACATCAGAATCATCGTTTAATTCGGCAGGTGTAACCCAGTTAAGATCTCCATCCCAGTATTCCGGGCAACTGCTTTTAGGCGTAGTTCCAGAAACGACCGTGCAAATATCTCCCAATCTTGCCATTAGCATGACCTCAAATCCATCATGTGATCTCTAAAGTAATCACCGCATTTTTCTCTCAGCGCATTCCGAAAGGCAACTAAAAAACCGAATTCGATTTTCATCGTTCCATCTTTTCCGAAATCGTGTTCGTAGTTATACCGCCACTGCACAAGAGCATCCGATATTTGATGTAAAAGGTTAAGTCCAAACATATCTGTCCAAGTACCACATTTCTGTATCGTACTTTTCTGGATAGCTGTTTTTACTTTCTCTGGTAGCTGATCAAAAAGCTCCTCTAACTGATGGCTTCTTCTAATTTCAATCTGCTCCATTTCCAACAGCAACTTGAGAAACACCTCGCAGGCAAATGCAGAATTCACAATTGCCGGAACGGAGTAAAATAAACCATGAAACGGCACGATATCCTGTGCCTTCATCGCAAAATCTGCACAGTCTGAAAACTCACACCCCGTTCGATACATGGATAAGATATCCGTTGATCTACTCACACCATCTCCTCCAGCTCCGACAGACCATTGGAGATCTCCATCTCCAGCTCGTTGAGGTCGGCCAGAATCTCTTGGGTGGAGGGGTACTCCACGGGGACATACTCCACCTTCTTGTACTTGTTGATGGACAGGTCATAGCCGTTGGCGGCGATCTCCTCCTTGGGCACCAGGAAGGACTGCTCGGTGCGAGAGCGCTCCTTCTCCCCTTCCCGGTTATGGAACCGCTTGACGATGTCGGGGATATCGTTCTCCTTCACCTCGGTGCGCTTGTCATCCAGGGAGAAGCCGTCGGCCTTCATGTCGTAAAACCACACCTGATCCGTGCCGCCGTGGCCCGTCTTGGTGAACACCAGCACCGCCGTGGACACCCCGGCGTAGGGCTTGAACACCCCGGAGGGCATGGAGATCACCGCCTCCAGCCGGTTGCCCTCCACGATCTCCTTCCGGATGGCCTTGTGGGCCGTGGAAGAGCCGAACAGCACCCCGTCGGGCACGATGACGGCGCACCGCCCGCCCCCTTTGAGCATCCGCAGAAAGAGGGCCAGGAACAGCAGTTCGGTTTTCTTTGTCTTGCACACCTTCAGCAGGTCGGCGGACACAATATCCGCGTCCAGGCTCCCCTTGAAGGGGGGATTGGCCAGGATGAGGGTGTATTTCTCCCGGTCGGTGTTCTGGTCACTGAGGCTGTCCCGGTACTCAATGTAGGGGTTGTCGATGCCGTGGGTCATCATGTTCATGGCCCCGATGCGCAACATGGTGCGATCCATGTCGTAGCCGTGGAACATGTGGTTCATGTAGTGATCCTTTTTCTGGCGGTCAAAGAAGATTTCCTCTTTTCGGTTCTCCTTCAAATACTCACCCGCCGCCACCAGGAATCCGCCGGTGCCGCAGGCCGGGTCGCAGACCACATCGTCCGCCCGGGGGGCCATCATGTCCACCATCATGCGGATGATATGCCGTGGGGTACGGAACTGGCCATTGACCCCGGCGGTGGCGATCTTGGACAGGAGGTATTCGTAGATGTCGCCCCGGACATCGGCATCGTGGAGCTTGTCCGCCTGGTCATAGATCTCGTCCATGGCTGTAACGATCTTATCCAGCATCAGGGGCGTTGGAATCTTGAAAATGGCGTCTCCCATGTACTTGGCGTAGGCGCTGTCCTTGTCGGCGTGGAGGTTCTTGATGAAGGGGAACACCCACTCCAGCATAACGGAATACATCTGCCCGGCGGGGAAGTCGTGAAACACCGACCACTTGAGCTGGTTACCAGGAATGGTCCGCTCTCCCACCTGTACCTCGCCGGCAAAGATGCTCTTGTGGGGCAGGCCCAGCATAGCACTCTCCTTGGCGCGCTGGTTGTCCGCGGCGTCCAGGTCGTGGATGAACATGAGATAGGTCATCTGCTCCACCACGTCCAGAGGGTTGGTAATGCCGCCGGTCCAGAAGGTTTCCCAGAGGCGGTCGATTTTGTTTTTCAGTTCGCCAGTGATCATGGTCTCTTACTCCTTTTCCCTGTTCCAGATATAGGCGGTATAGCGTCCGCCGCTGAGTTTCAGAATTTCCCCGCTCTTTTGCAGGTCGGCCAGGGTGCGCTGTATCGTGATCGTGCTGATATCAGGGCACTGCTCGATGATCTCCGCTTTGGTGATCTTCCCAAGGGTGCCCTTGATGATCTCCCGGATCCGGTCCGGCTTACTCATGCCGCTGATAGCCAGGGCCTGCACCCGGGTGGAAAAATCCCGGTAGGCCGCCGCCACCACTCCCAGGGTATAGCGCACAAAGGGAGCGTAGCTGTTGGTTCCCTCGTGCCATCCCTGGGAGCTCTGCTGGAGGGCCTCATAGTAGGTTTCCTTGCTCTCTTCAATGAGTTTTTCAATACTGATATATTTGCCCACGATATAGCCTGCCCGGTAGAGCAACAGCAGGGTCAGCAGGCGGCTCATACGGCCGTTACCGTCGTTAAAGGGATGAATACAGAGGAAATCCAGAATGAACATAGGGATCAGCAGCAGCGGGTCCATCTCTCCCTTCCCTACCGCCTCCTCATAGGCCCGGCAGAGCCTGTCCACCGCCTCTGGCGTCTCCCAGGCCGGAAGGGGCTGAAAGCGAACGGTTTTATTCCCCTGGGCATCTGTCTCAGCGATCACATTGTCTGAGGTTTTATAGTGTCCGCCGTAGGATGCGCCGCTGAATTTGTAGAGGTCCCGGTGGAGCTGCAAAATCATAGAGGATTTGGGCGGGATATAGTCAAAGCTCTCATGGATGGTGGCCAGCACATCCCGGTAGCCGGCGATCTCCTGCTCGTTCCGGGTGCGGGGAGTGGTCTTGTCCTGCACCAGCTTCTTGAGGCGCTCGTCCGAGGTATAGATCCCCTCGATTTTATTGGAGGCCTCGGTACTCTGGATCTTGGCGATCTCCACCAGCTTGGTAAGGGTATCGGCCTTGGCTTCGATAAACAGGGCCTGTTCTCCCTTGTACTCATGGATTTGAGTCAGAAGGGCCACAATGTCCGGCGTGAGCAGCTTCTCATAATTTTTGACAAAATCGTAGGTACGCATAATTGCTCCTCATCCATCTCAATTTTCTCATTAAGTCCAAAATGATATAATTAAAGTGTATCACATCAGATATACTTGTCAAGGCTCATTTATATCATTTCCGAAAAAATGATATAAATAAAGTAGTCCACCGGCCATAGCCGGTGGACTACTTTATCTCTTGTTCCAAATCTAAGAATAGGTCAGAATGAAAAAAGTCAACGATCGTAATGCCAAGTCCATCACATAGTTTCTTGATGGTCGAAACAGTAGTGCTGTTGTTGCGCCCACTGATGATATTGTTCACCGTAGACTGGGTAACACCACTGCGGGTGCACAAAGCATTGACAGAAATATCTTGCTTTTGGCATAGATCGATAATTCTCTGGCGAACGGCATCTCCTATAGTAATGGCCTGTCCCCTCTTTCTTTGTAATATGTAAAAAAAGAGTACACAAACCCTCTTGCCAAAGTTACCCCTTTTGAGTTAAAATAACTCAAAAGGGGTAACTTCACTTGTTCCCTTACCTGGATATCCCGCTCAGCATTTACTTAGAATACAAAAGGAGTGGAAGCTATGGGCAGTTACAGAGACGAATACTTCAGAAAAAATCCAAGCAACCATGGCTGGTATACGTGCGTTCGCTGTGGTCAAAAGTTCAGACGGGGCGATATTGACATCGATCACATCATTCCTCAAAGCCGAGGTGGTGGTGATGGAGAATTAAATCTGCAATGCATGTGTAAACATTGCAACCGTTCAAAGCAGGATGATACAAGGGATTCCATCCCGGATCTGATGAAAAATACTGGTCGAATCATATCCAGGGAGGGAAGAAAATCGCCTCTAGGTGGGTTATTCGGCAAGAAATAAGGGAAATTACACTGATAGGAGTGATCAACGTGGGATTTTTAGACGGAGTAAAGAAAGCGGGGCAATTGGGATACCAAGCTTTGCAGGAAAAGCGTGAACGAATTGAACAGTACAAGGCAAAGTTCGACCGTCTGGATGATGAGGCGCTCTATAGAAGATGGAAGTCTTCCTCTGGGGATGCTCAGCTCGCCTGTCTTTTTTTGCTGAAGGAACGCGGATATTTCGATCGTTCCCAAGATTCTTACAGACAATAATCCTGTTAAAATATTATATTTTCGGAATCATTTCTATTCCTGTGCCCATTAGAAATCCTTAGATCCACATACCATTGTGGCATCAGTCCCTGGATATACCCTCTTAACCGGTGCCAGTCAGATACCCCTTCGGCATACATCTTTCCATTTTTGAAGGAGACAGTATTGACTGCAAAATGTAAATGGATGTGATCTGTATCTGTGTGCAGCCCATAGACTGACTGATAGTCGGAATAGTATTGACAGATATCAAAACCAATCTGCATGGCTCTTTCATAACCAATTGACTCTGATCGATCAAATGACAAGATGAAATGACGGACTCTTCTTCCGCGGTCTTTTCCCCAAAGTTTTTTTACGAGTCTCATCTGTTCTGCAGCATGGCGCGGATCGATGCCATATCCGCCATAATATCCATACCCACCGCTTGCAACATAGTTTACTACATCTTCAAGCGCTCCATCGTCATTGTACGACTTATTCATCATGATAAGCATTGCCATAAAATCGAGACCTCCTCCTGAATTTCATCAATAAGTGGATCATCCATTTTGAATCTCGCTTCATTTAACAGCGTTTGTATCTGACAAATGTGTACGGATGCCTGCTGATAATTTGCATTGTTTGATATCTCAGTTTTCAGTACCGCTCGCCGGATGAGCTCACTTTCACTCAACCCGCTGCTTACTTTCCTGCGATTGAATTCTTCGTACTCATTTTCTGACATTCTGGCTTTAACCATTTTGCTTCTTGTCTCTTTGGATTTAAGCTGGTTCATATCGTTTTCCTCTCTTTTTGATGTTTTATATCCATATAACATATATATAAGCATCATATATCAGTGTCGTACTGACCATAGGTAATATAAATCTCTATGGTGAGATCACTAACTGGTTGTCTAAAGAGTATGGACAGACATCAGGATATATAAAGACAAGCCTCCCACAAGAGATATGCTTTGTGTCACATATCTCTTTACTCTATTGTTGTACCGCTGTAAAAAAGAAATTGCTCCGGCAGGTCACCCTGCCGGAGCCTCGTTATTTTCGGCTATTGTCGCTGCTAAAAAGCAGAAATATCAATAGAAAATTCATTATAGAATAGGGTTTTAAAAATCGAGGAAGTTATTTTTTAGCAAATCATTGCGCACTTTTCTTCCTTCTTTATGTCAGGTACACAGTTGACAAGCGGACGCCCATGTGGCCCGATGTACATAAACTCTCCTATTCTTAGCTCGTGAAGAAGTCTCTTATTTTGCTTTGCCGGTTATTGTTTCTCCTTTCTTTCTTCAACCATCCGAACAAACCATTCAACCATGGCTGGGTCGCTGTGAGAAAAGAAAGGACTTTGTTTTTTATCCAATGCAGTAATCTGATTTATGTCTGCCTGTTCCAATGCAAAGTCAAAAATATTTAAGTTTTCTGCCATACGTGTTTTATGGGTGGATTTTGGAATGACAATGATTCCACGCTGAATATGCCAGCGCAAAATGATTTGTGCTGTTGTCTTTTTGTACTTCTCAGCAATTTGGACAAGTACAGGATTTTCAAACATGCCTCCTCGCCCTTCTCCAAAAGGTGCCCAGGCCTCCATTCGGATTCCATATTTATCCATCCGCTTCTTTGCTTCTGCCTGCTGGTGGAAGGGATGGATTTCTACTTGGTTGACCATAGGCTTCACACGGCTAAAGGAGACTATATCTATCAGTCTGTCCGGATAAAAATTTGAAACACCAATTGCACGCAATCTTCCGTCATCATAGAGATCTTCCAGTGCCTGATATGCCCCATAGTAATCCGAAAACGGTTGATGAAGGAGAACAAGATCCAGATAATCTGTTCGCAGTTTCCGCATGGATTCCAGAACAGATTTTTTCGCCTCCTCATATCCATAATGTTCAATCCAAACCTTTGTTGTAAGAAAAATATCTTCTCTGGAAATGCCTGATTTGACAATGGCATTCCCAACCTGTTCCTCGTTGAAATAGCTTTGTGCCGTATCGATTGAGCGGTAACCCACGGCAAGGGCGTCTAGTACACAGCGTTCGCATTCTTCTTTAGATATTTGATAGACTCCATACCCTACGATCGGCATTTTTACTCCATTATATAAAGTAATCTGTTCCATCTTTACTGCCTCCATTTCCATTGAGCTGACAAAAGAATTGTTACTTTGTGTGTTTTATGCTACCATACAAAGTGTAACACCCGGTTGTAACTACCGGTCAATAGTCTTTTTGAAATTTCCCAAAAGTTTTGAGGTGCTTTCTATGCAATACAGTATGAAACAGACTTGTCAAAAAGTTGGGATGACCTATGAGGCATTAAAATGAACTGCACCCAAAATATTGGACAAATATAACTGATTCAAGCAGCACCACGGGCATTACGCCTATGAACGGCAGGAGGTAGGCCTCCCAGATTCAATTTGATCCTTCGGTTGTTGTAGTATTCAAGATAGGCGACCAGTTCCGTTTTAAACTGCTCCATAGACTCAAACTTTTTCAGATAGAGCAACTCCGATTTGAGGAGCCCAAAGAAATTTTCTGCGACAGCATTATCCAGGCAATTTCCCTTTCGGCTCATGCTTTGCCGAATGCCCTTGCCTTTCAGCATTTCCCGATACTTTCTATGTTGGTAATGCCAGCCTTGGTCTGAGTGAAGAATCAGATTTGTTCCATCTGGAATTTTATGAAATGCTTTCTCCAGCATGGATGTCACCATCTTTAGTACCGGACGATCTGAAATCGTGTAGCTTACAATGTCCCGGCTGTACAAATCAAGTAGAATAGATAAATAGAGTTTTTGCCCGAAAAGATGAAATTCCGTGATGTCCGTTACCATTTTTTCGTTCGGCCGTTCTGCTGCAAAGTTTCTATCCAGCAGATTCGGCGCAATTCGTCCCACCTCGCCCTTGTAAGAACGATATTTTTTCATCCGAACTCGGCAGGCCAATCCAAGTTCCTTCATCAGTCTGGAGACCACCTTGTGATTACAATGAATTGACCTGTTTTTCAGCTCCGCTGTGATCCGCCTGTAACCGTATCTGCCCTGGTGTTCTTTAAAAATTGCTTGGATTTCTCTTTTTACTGATGCGTACTTGTCCCCCTTCTTTATCCGCTTTATCTCATAATAAAATGTGGACCTTGACAGGTGAGCAACGGACAGCAGCATCTTCAACGGGATTTCCGGCCTCAGTTCTTGAATCACCCGCGCTTTTTGCGTTGGCGTTGCTCGTCTTCCAAAACCAAGGCCCGCAATTTTTTTAGGTATCGATTCTCTGCTTCTAATCGCTGTACTTGAGCCAGCAGTTCTTTTTCACGATCTGGGCCCACCCTTTTCAGTGGGTGCCCTGGCGTGCTGTGTCCTCGCCGCTCAATGGTAAATCCTTCTGAACCCTCTGCCAGATAAATCCGCTCCCATATCTGGAGCAATGTATGAGACTCAATCCCAAACCGCCGGCCCGCTTCACTGTAGTTCAGACCTTCCGCCCGCATTGTTTCGATTACCTTTACTTTGAATTCTGCACTGTATTTTCGATTTGGTACTCCTTTGGGCATGCTTACTCCCCCCTTTTTTATTTTATCACTTTTGTCTACCTCTGGGGGTGCAGTTCAAAATTTTATTGCAATCAAGGGTTGGTTCCCAATGTAAAACGTGACAAAAACAATTACAGGGTATTTGACGACCACGATGTCGAATGGATCAAAGGATTGATTTGCTTAAAACGCTGTGGAATGAGCCTGGAGGACATGAAACACTATCTTGCCCTTTGCTTAAGGGGAAAGTCTACTATTCCCGAAAGAAAAAAAGTCCTGGAAAAGCAACGGGAGTTTCTCCTGAAGAAGATGGAAAATCTGCAAGAAGATATTGCATATATTGATCAGAAGCAAAGCTATTATGACGATGTTTTATCTGGAAAAACCAAATATACCAGCAATTTAATTGACACCGACGAAGAATAGCGCCAGCTGTTTATACAAGTGTCGTTAAAATTTCTCCAATATCTCCGTCAATGCAAATTGCCTGCTTTTGAATTTCTCTCGGGCAGTATGCCTCCGACAAGTTGATGCAAACGTAAGTTGCCTTTGGATTTTGAAGGATCATTTTCCAAAATGGGTATTTGATAATGACCGGCGTATTGCCGCCTACGCCCAATTCCAGGAAGAGAACATGCTGACCCTGACAGCAAAGGAGGAAATCCTCGTAGTGCTGGGCTGCCTCATACCAACCTTCATCTTCCACAAAGGTATCATCCGCCCGCATATTAATGGACATAGGCGCACCGCAGACAGGACAGCGGGGCACCAGTTCGGTGGGGACTATCCCGTTTTTTTGTTCAACTACCATCTTTTTGATAATGTTTTCGTTGTCATAGGTCTTTGGGTGACAGGGCCTGGAACACTGCCACAGGCCGTAGTCACCTTGGGTATAGAACAGCCGCTTCTTGTCAAATCCGGCTTTCTGAAAACAGTAATCCACATTGGTGGTCAGTACAAAATAGTCTTTGTGCTGAACCAGCTTTAAAAGTTCCTGGTAAACCGGCTTTGGCGCATCCATATATCGGTTGATGTAAATATACCGACTCCAATATGCCCAGTGTTCTTCTAAAGTGCCAAAGGGATAGAAGCCACCGGAATACATATCGTGAAAGCCATACTTCTCGATAAAATCTGCGAAATACTGGTGGAATCGTTTTCCGCTATATGTGAATCCGGCGGAAGTGGAAAGGCCCGCTCCAGCCCCGATCACAATCACATCCGCCGTCTCCACTTCCCGTTTCAGCCGCGCAGTGTTATCGCAACAGGCGCTTGTAGATTGCATAGTCGCTGTCCTTGAACACATTGAAAATCACCTCGATTTTATCCGGATTGCTCTGTTGCCATGTCTGTACCGTCCGGATGGCAATTTCCGCGGCAAGTTTACTTGGAAAGTGATACTCTCCCGTGGAGATGCAGCAGAACGCTACGCTGTGCAAATCGTTGGCTGCTGCCAGTTCCAGGCAGGAAGAGTAGCAGCTGGCCAGTAGTTCCCGGTCTCTTTCTGTAACGGTACCATGGATGATCGGACCTACGGTGTGCAGCACATAGCGGCAGGGCAAATGATAAGCTTTCGTAATTTTTGCCGTGCCGGTGGGTTCTGCCTCCTTCTGTTCAGCCATGACACGGGCACACTCCAAACGAAGCTGTACCCCTGCATAGGTGTGAATCGCGTTGTCAATGCAGCCGTGGCATGGAACGAAGCAGCCCAGCATTTGGCTGTTGGCTGCGTTGACAATCGCGTCAACCTCCAGCGTGGTAATGTCGCCTTGCCAGAGATACAGGTCTGGGTGTATAGGTATCAGGTCATTCAGGCTTGTCACACCCCGTTCAGCCAGCCGTTCCCCAAGATAAGCGTCCTGCACACTCAAGAAATCTTCACTGACTGGGACAGGCGGACGGGCATTCATCAGGCTGCGAAGAAGCCGCCTCTTTCCCACGAGACCGGAAGGCTGTACAATGTCCTGATATTCCTTTCTTTCATCCAGCAGATAGCGAACCATAAAGTCCAGCCGTTGTTCCTGTGTCATATCACTGCCTCCGTTCAATGGCCTTTGCAGGGCAGATTTCAAAGCAGTTTCCGCAGCGCAGACAGTGCTCCTGCCGGATGACCACAGGTTTCTGCGTGATATCAATGCATTTCTGAGGACATTTGGAATAGCACAATTTGCAGCCGATACATTTGTCTGTCACAAAGTAGCCATTTTCTTCTGTCTGTGCGCCGCCAAAGGAAAAGCTCGCCCGCTCGATTGGAAGTTTGGAGAGGTCGAACCATTCGCCGGTTCCTTCATATATTTTAAATACCGTGACAGCGCTGCGTGAGCGCACATCGGGATAGATTCTCTCCATATAGGGATTTTTATTAAACAGAGCCGGCAACTTTGCTGGGCCGATCTCCTTCGCCTTTCCCTGTACTGACACCGCCACGCAGGAAAGAGTATCCTCTCCCTTCATAGCCGTAAACGCAATGTTTTCGTTGGCTTTCAGGCGGTCATAAAAATTTTTTCCCTTTGCGGTCAAAAAATAAAGACCATTTTCATCATAGTCCATAAGGTCGATGGCACAGGTAACAGGTCGCCCTTCACAGTCCACAGTCGCAAAAACGGCAGAATGAATTTGGTTTACGATGAAATCAAAATACTCCTGGACATTCATTTCGCGTTCTCCCCATCAAACTGAGTAAAGCCCTGCAAGGCGGCAACCTAGCAGGGCCCTTCTTGTATTACAGATCGTACTCCTTGGGCGGGTTGCCGGAGAAATCAGCGATCACCGCATGAGCGTCTTTCAGATAGAACACTTCAAAAATCGGGTTGGTGGCCTCCCCGTACTGCCCCTTGACGATCGGATTCTGGAGGCACATCTCTTTGGCGGCCATGTTGTTCTCAAAAACGACTACCCCGTTCAGACGGATCCACGCATAAGACGGGCTGGAGACGGAGATTTCAATGTTGGGATTGGCCTGCATATCCTTGTAGACATCCTTCAGGTTGTTGGTGCAGAACCACAGCTTACCGTCCATCTCCCCGCTGAACATAAAGGGCCGGCACTTTGCCTTTCCATCACGGCCAACGGTGGCAAGATACTGTACGGGGTTTTCCTGCAAAGACTTTACGACTTCGTTCATGACGTATACCTCCTGATGCAGAAATACTGTTTTGCGTCTTGCAATTTTTACCTTGCAAAACCATAATAAATTCATCGATTTCTTTTGTAAAGTAAGCACTTTTTTGTATTGTAGTTACCAGAAGGATACTATTAAAAGGGCGCGCGATGTCATGCGGCAAAGCAAAGAATTGCTTGTCTGTCCGGTGAAGGCAATGCTCAAGCTCATCGGTGATAAAAGGTTTATCCGGTTAAACAGTAAGGGGACGGGCGAAGTTGCCCGTCCCCCTTTTGCTACCAGCCTATTGCATGAAATCATGCAGGCGCATCATGGTCACAATATACTTCTTTTTCCACGTTTGATTTTTTTGCAGGTGCGTCACCATGAGGTTTTTCCCTTTTTAGGCGCGTGTTTGGAATATCGCGTCAGATACCCAGCAGGACGCAGACTGCCGTAGCCACGATCACCACCAACACAGGGATACACACGCTACATGCGAACACATGGCGGTATGCGTTTTTGTGGTTGAGGCCCAGTACACTGAACATAAGGAAGAGGCCGGGAGAGTGGGGCAGGGTATCCAGGCCGCCAGCGGCAATGGAGGTCAAGCGGTGGAGGATCTCCAGATTGCAGCCGGAGCTGAGGAAGGTATCGGCCAAAGACTGGTACATGAGCCGCAGGCCGCCGGAGGAGGAGCCGGTAATGCCGGAGAAGACGCTGGTGGCGAAGACGCCCCGGACATAGGGGTTCATATCCAGGCTCAGCACCCAGTCCACAATGCTCTGGAAAGCGTTGGAATTCTGGACTACAGTACCGAAGGCCAGCACCGCGGCCAGACCGCCGATGCCGGAGATGCCGCCTCCCAGACCGTCGGTGAGCAGACCCTTCCAGTCCTTGCCCTTCAGTCGCCCGAAGTTGAGCACATAGGTGAGGACGGCGCCCAGCAGCATGGCGCAGGTAGCCAGCATGGTGGAGTTGGAGACAAACTTTCCGCCTACAATGATGACCAGCAGCAGCACCACGATGGGCAGGAAGGCCTTCCAGGCGGGGGGCAGAAGGCTGCGGTCCTTGATCTCAAAAAGGGCTGGGTCCACGTTGTCGGGATAGGACCAAACCTCGCCCCGAGCCACCGCCTTGTTCTTGGCCCAAGTGCAATAGAGCATGCACAGGGCAAAAATAGCGATGGTGCAGATGATACTGAACAGAGGCGCAGCAACCATAGTCGTCCCCAGATACTCCGTAGGCACCACATTGGTGAGTTGGGGGGTACCAGGCAGCGTGGTCATGGTATAGGTGGCGGAGCCCACAATGAGGCAGGCCATGGTCAGGTGGCGGGGCAGATTGGCCTCCTTGAACAGCAGGAACATGATGGGCGCCACGGCGTAGACCACCACAAAGAGGCTCACGCCGCCGTAGGTCAGCACCGAGACGATGAGGATGGTGACCAGCATGATATTCTTTTTGCCGAACCAGTCAATGAACTTGTAACCGATGGCAGTGGCGGAGCCGGATTCATCCATCAGCTTGGCGTACAGGCTGGAGCAGGCAAACATGAGGAAATAGCTCATGTAAGCGCTGGTATAGCCGGACATGTAATGGGTGGCAAAGCCCTCCCACAGAGGGATTCCGTTGCAGACAATTGCCACCAAAGCCGCAATCAAAGTCAGGGGCAGGGCGCCCAGGCCCTTGTAAGCGCCGAAAATCAGGACCGCGATGGCCAGGATAAGGCCGATGATACCGATCATAGGTCTGTGTCCTCCTTCTTCATCTCTTGTGTGTGCCCTTCTCAGGCCTTGTACAGATCATAGGTAAAGAGGCTACGGTCAAAGAGTTTCACGTTGTCCATGGACAGGGGCAGCTCTCCCCGCTCGATCTTGGTGACGATCTCCACCACCTTGTCGTTGAAGGGGGTATCGATGCCGTACTTGTCGCCGGTCTCACAGACATAGCCGTTGATCATCCGCACCTCGGTAGGCTTACCCTTCTCCAGGTCCTGAAGCATGCTGGCCTTAGCGGTGCGCATGTCGGAGTACATGGTGAGGAACATCTCCTGGTCCGCGTTGAACATAGCCTGGTCCGCAATGTCCAGAGTCTCGGGAGACTGCTCGTGGAGGAGAATGGGCAGCTGGTAACCCGCCGCCTCGCAGCATTGCTTAACCTCCCGGCCCAGATAGCTCAGGCAGGCCCTGGCCACGTCGTTGTCCAGTACGC
>OGHJ01002755.1_pt1 | contig 14190 bp, 14 predicted proteins | sample 1571351 | NCBI WGS metagenome assembly OGHJ01 (sample SAMEA2582037, study PRJEB24529) | metagenome | biome: Human gut stool | place: China | collected 2011 | reverse complement strand
GCCGATGCTGGTGAGAAAGTCCTCGATGCGGTCGCTCTGCTTGAAGTAGATGACCGAATTGCCCTTCCGCCGGGCGTCCTTGGGGGAGAAGTCCTCCTCCCGCATAAGGGCCAGCATCTCCCGGCTGACGCTGTGGTGGGAGGTGGCCAGCTCCAGGTGGTATCCCTTTCTCGGGTCGGTCACCGACCCCCCGGCCAGGAAGGCCCCCCGCAGGAAGGAGGCCCGGCAGCAGTCCTCCTCCAGCACGGCGAAGTTGATGTGCAGGGCCAGGGCCGTCCGGTCCGCGCCGTAGGTCTGATGGATGGTCTCCAGCTTGCCGGGGTCCTGGATGGAGAAGATGTACTTTCCCTCCCCCTGGGGCAGGCGGTCGAAGGTGAGCCGGAAGGCTTTTTTGAACAAAACGGGCAGCCGCTGGGCAAATGCCTCGTGCTCGGTGACGATGCGCACCTCGTCCCCGCTGAAGGTGTTGCAGTAGAGCAGCACCCCGTAGGCCTCCGCCTGGGCGCAGCACTTCTTGTGCACCTCCAGACGGCACAGCTCGTTTTTTACCTCTCCTCCAAAGGTCATGCCCTCACTCCTCTATGATATAGCGGTTCTTGCCCCGGAAAATGCGCACGGCCCGCTGGCGGTAGAGCTCCAGCACCGCCGCGGCCAGCTTATCCGGGTCGTGGCGGGCGTAGTCGCCCCCCTCGGAGGCCACCGGCCGCTCCACCAGCTCCAGGCCCATGGCGGAGATCCGCTCCCGGTCCACCACCAGGGGGGCGGCGTCCTCCGCCCGGTAGCGCTCCACCAGCCCCTCCCCCACCGGGGCGGAGTTGGCCAGGCACAGGTCCACCCTGGCCCCGTGGTCCATCAGAGCCTCCAGGTGGTCGGCGGCGGTATATCCCTCCGTCTCCCCGTCCTGGGTCATAATGTTGCAGATGTAAATTTTCAGGGCGTCCGACTCCCGGATGGCCTCCGGCACCCCGGCCACCAGCAGGTTGGGGATGACGCTGGTGTACAGGCTCCCCGGCCCCAGCAGCAGCAGGTCGGCCTCCCGGATGGCCTCCAGGGCGGCGGGCAGGGCCTTGGGCTTGGCGGGGATCAGCTCCACGTGGTGGATACGGCAGTCCTGCTGCTTCTTCACGTCGCAGATCTTGGACTCCCCCACCACCCGGGCGCCGTTTTCAAAGACGGCCTCCAGCTGCACGTCGGCGCTGGTCACCGGCAGCACCCGGCCGGTGATGGCCAGCACCTGGCTCATCTGGGACACCGCCTCCTCAAAGGAGCCGGTGACCCCGTTGAGGGCGGCCAGGATCAGATTGCCGAAGGACTGGCCGGCCAGCCCCCCCTCGGTGAATCGGTAGGTGAGCAGCCGCTGCATGATGGGCTCCACGTTGGCCAGGGCCTCCATGCAGTGGCGGATGTCCCCGGGCGGGGGCATGCCGATGTCCCGGCGGAGCACGCCGGACCCCCCGCCGTCGTCGGCCACCGTCACCACGGCGGTGAGGTTTCGGGTATATTTCTTCAAGCCCCGGAGCATGGTGGACAGTCCGGTCCCGCCGCCGATGGCGGTGATCTTGGGGCCGCGCTCCCACTGCTGGGCGTTGGGCAGCATCTCCAGCATAGCGATCTCCTCTCTTGCTTGTGTCAGGCTTCAAAACAAAAGGCTCTACGTCCGCCCCATGTCCCGGTGGCTCTCGGTCACCGGATAGTTCAAACCGCGGATGGTCTCCGCCAGGGCGTGGGCCACCGCCACCGACCGGTGGTGTCCCCCGGTGCAGCCCACGGCGATGACCAGGGCGGCCTTGCCCTCCTCCAGGTACCGGGGCAGCAGGTAGGTGACAAAGTCGGTGAGCTTCTTCAAAAACTCCTGGCTCTGGGGGGAGGACAGGGCGTAGTCCCGCACCCCCGCGTCCAGGCCGGTGAGGGGCCGCAGCTCGGCCACGTAGTAGGGGTTGGTCAGGAAGCGCACATCAAAGACCAGGTCGGCCTCGGCGGGGATGCCGTGCTTGAAGCCGAAGGACATCACCCGCACCTCCATGGACCGTTCCGCCGCATTTTTGGAAAACATCCGCAGCAGCTCTCCCCGCAGGGCCCGGGTGGACAGGTTGGAGGTGTCGATCACCCAGTCGGCCCGCTCCTTTAAGGGGGCGAGCATGTTCCGCTCCAGGGCGATGGCCTCCTCCAGAGAGCCGCACTCCTCCGCCAGGGGGTGATTCCGGCGGGTCTCCTTGTACCGGCGGATGATCACCGGGTCGGAGGCCTCCATGAACACGATGCGGTAGCCGCACTTCATGGCCTTCAAACCGTCCAGAGCCTGAAACAGGCCGTCAAAGTTGGTGCCTCCCCGGACGTCCGTGACCAGGGCCACCCGGTCGTACTCCCCGTTGCCCCCCATCCCCAGCTCGGCGAACTTGGGGATCAGGGGGGCGGGCAAATTGTCCACACAGAAAAAGCCCATGTCCTCCATGATGGAGGCCGCCCGGCTCTTGCCCGCCCCGGACAGGCCGGAGATGATGATAAATTCCATGGCTGTACACCTCTATTTCTCTCTGCCGCCGTCCCCGGCCAGCTCCCGGAGGATCAGCGCCCGGGACAGATACATGGCCTTCAGCCGCCGCTCCAGCAGGGTGTGGTGGGAGGCGCCCGGAGAAAACTTCTTCTGGGCCGCCTCACACTTGTGAATGATCGACTCAACGGCGGTCAACGACTCGGACAGGTCCTCTCTCGTATATCCGTCCATTTTACCGCAGTACCCGCACTTCCATCTCCAGCTCCACGCCGGTCTGCTGGAGCACCCGCTCCTTCACCTGGTCCACCAGGGCGAGCACATCGGCGCAGGTGGCCCCGCCCCGGTTGATGACAAAGCCCGCGTGCTTCTCGGACACCTGGGCCCCGCCCACGGTGAGGCCTTTCAGCCCGCACTGCTCGATGAGGGCGGCGGCGAAGTGACCCGCCGGCCGCTTGAACATGGAGCCGGCGCTGGGGTATTCCAGGGGCTGCTTCTCCTTCCGCCGCCGGGCCAGATCGTCCATGCGGCCGCGGATGGCGGCGGGGTCATCCGGCTCCAGCTGAAACTTCGCCCCCAGAATGACCCGCTCCCCGTCGGAAAATGCGCTGCGGCGGTAGGAGAACCCGCACTGCTCCGCCGGAACCGTCTCCACGCCGCCGTTCCGACCGGCGGCGGCGACCTCCTTCACCACCTGGACCATCTCGCCCCCGTAGGCGCCGGCGTTCATCAGCACGCCGCCCCCCAGGGTCCCCGGGATGCCGTGGGCAAACTCCAGGCCGGCCAGCCCCTCCTGGGCGGCAAACGAGGCCAGCCGGGCCAGAGACACCCCCGCCCCGGCCCAGATCTCCCGCTCCCCCGTCCGTTCCAGAGCGTCCAGGCCGGTGAGTAGCACCGCGAAGCACGGGATCTCCCCGTCCGCCGCCAGCAGATTGGAGCCGTTGCCCAGCACCACCAGCCGGACCTGGGCCCGCTCCGCCTCTCTCAGGCAGGCGAGCACCTCCCCCTCGCTGCGGGGCATGGCCATCAGCCGCACCGGGCCGCCGATGCGGAAGGTGGTGTGGCGGGCCATGGGCTCACGCTCTCTCAATTCCAGGGCGGGGCAGGACTGTCTCAGCGCCGCCGCCAGCTGTTCAAACCGCTCCATAGAACCTCCAAATAAAACCGGGGGCGCACGCCCCCAGAGTATGATCGTACCGTTATTATAACAAATCTTCCCCGGGAATAGAATAGTCCGGGGAAAATTTCAGCCCACCCGGCGGACACGGCCGCCGGGCGGCCGGTCATGCCTCCCAGCCGGCCAGATAGTCCTTCTGCTCCTGGGTGAGGGTGTCGATGGACAGGCCCATGGCGGCCAGTTTCACCCGGCCGATCTGGTCGTCGATCTCCTCGGGGACGTTGTAGACCTTCTTCTCCAGCTGTCCGGCGTGCTTGGCCATCCACTCCAGGGACAGGGCCTGGACGGCGAAGGACATGTCCATGATCTCCGCCGGGTGGCCGTTGCCCGCCGCCAGGTTGACCAGGCGGCCCTCGGCCAGCACATTGAGGGTGCGGCCGTCGGGCAGGCGGAAGCCCTCGATGTTCTCCCGGCGGGAGAAGCGCTCCGCCGCCAGCTCGCCCAGGCGCTTTACGTCCACCTCGCAGTCGAAGTGGCCGGAGTTACACAGGATGGCGTTGTCCTTCATCACCTGGAAGTGGCGCTCCACGATCACGTCCTTGCAGCCGGTGGCGGTGACAAAGATGTCCCCGTACTTGGCCGCCTCGTCCATGGGCATGACCCGGAAGTTCTCCATGGTGGCCTCCAGGGCCTTGAAGGGGTCCACCTCGGTGACGATCACGTCGGCCCCCATGCCCTTGGCCCGCATGGCGATGCCCTTGCCGCACCAGCCGTAGCCGGCCACCACCACCGTCTTGCCCGCCACCATCAGGTTGGTGGTGTGCATGATGGCGTCCCAGGAGGACTGGCCCGTGCCGTACTTGTTGTCGTAGTAGTGCTTGGCCTTTGCGTCGTTTACCGCCATCATAGGGCAGGGCAGGATGCCCGCCCGCTCCCGGGCGTACAGGCGGTGGATGCCGGTGGTGGTCTCCTCACAGCCCCCCAGCAGCCGGTCTCCATACTGGGCGCACTTGCCCCCCATCAGGGAGATCAGGTCGCCCCCGTCGTCCACGATCAGGTGGGGGCGGCACTTCAGGGTCTCCACCAGCAGGTCCTCGTACCCCTGCATATCCACCCCATGGACGCCGAAGGTCTCCACCCCCAGGTCGGCCATGGCGGCGGCCACGTCGTCCTGGGTGGACAGGGGGTTGCAGCCGGTGAGGTACACCTGGGCGCCCCCCTCCCGGAGGACCAGCCCCAGGTTGGCGGTCTTGGCCTCCAGGTGGACGGAGACGGCGATGGTCAGCCCCTGGAAGGGCTTCTCCCGGCAGAAGCGCTCCTCAATGCCGCTGAGGGCGGGCATAAAGTCCCTCACCCACTGGATCTTCTGATGGCCGGAGGGGGCCAGGGACATATCCTTTACGATGCTCATAGATACCGTTCCTCTCTCTTCTCGAAAAATAAATCTATTTTTTGAGCCGTTCCGGCCCGTTTTTCGCGGATGCTATTGTATCACGATTTGCCGCCCAGGGGAAGGGCAGGTTTGTTCCCCGCCGAAAATGTTTACACTTTGGTTATAGACATTTCCCCGGAAAGCGGATACAATGTTACTTGTATGCTCAATTATCATCACAAAAGGAGGGCTGTCCATGAAGGCCATTTCCCGCTGGCTGGACCGCTTCTGTTATAATCACCCCAACTTCGGCATCCCCAATCTGATGAAGTTCATCGTCATCGGCAACGTGCTGGTGTTCTTCCTGGATATGTTCTCCAACGGATATGTCTCCTGGCTGTTTTCCTTCTTCAGCCCGCTGATTCTGCAGGGACAGATTTGGCGAATCATCAGCTTTCTCTTTGTCCCCACCAGCGGCTACGGCGGCATGTTTTCCATTCTATGGTTTGCCATGACCACCCTGTTCTACTACTACATCGGCAACGCCCTGGAGCGGCAGTGGGGCACTGCCCGCTTCACCGTCTTTTACGGCCTGGGCGTGGTGCTGAACATTCTGGTGGGTTTCCTGATGGGCTCCACCTCTATGTATTATATCAACATGTCTATGTTCTTCGCCTTTGCCACTCTGTACCCCGACCTGCAGGTGCTGCTGTACGGTATCCTGCCCCTGAAGGTGAAGTGGCTGGCCTGGATCGACGCGGCGCTGTTTGCCTTTGACTTCTTCTTCAGCATCTTCTCCCGCCAGTGGATCACCGCGGTTCTGCCCCTGGTGGCCATTCTCAATTACCTCATCTTCTTCTGGGATGACCTGATGGGCGTGGTCCGCCGCACCGGACAGCGGGCCGCCTACCGCGCCAATCCCCAGACCATCAACTTCAAAAAGGCCCAGAAGCAGGTCCGGGAGCACAAGGGCTATCTCCACAAGTGCGCCGTGTGCGGCATCACCGACGCGGACGACCCCAACATGGAGTTCCGGTACTGCTCCAAGTGCAACGGCTACTACTGCTACTGCATGAAGCACATCAACGACCACGTCCACGTGCAGTGAGGTTGTGCTTCTCCCAAAAGCGTGCTACAATGGGAACGAATGAATCGGGCGGTCTCCGCCCAGGAAAGGAGGACTTCCGTTTATGAGCGATTGTCTGTTCTGCAAGATCGCGGAGGGACAGATCCCCTCCAACAAGGTCTATGAGGACGAGGTCTGCTACGCCTTCTACGACATCGATCCCCAGGCCCCCACCCACTTTCTGGTGATCCCCAAGATGCACATCGCCTCGGTGGCCGAGGTCACCCAGGACAACGCCGCCGTGGTGGCACACTTGTTCGCGGTCATCTCCAAAGTCACCAAGGAGCTGGGGCTGGAGAGCTACCGGGTGGTGTCCAACATCGGCGAACAGGCGGGCCAGAGTGTGCCGCACCTGCACTTCCATGTGCTGTCCGGCCGGGATATGACCTGGCCTCCCGGCTGAGCCGTTCTTTGATTTCAATGCCTTTCTGACGCAGTTCGCGTCAGAAAGGCGTTTTATTTTTCCCCGGCCCGGCGCACCGAACTTTCCCTTTTGACAAACCGGGACAAAGTGTGTACAATAGAGCTCTAAATGTTAAATATATGTTAAATGCAGGAGAGAATTTATGAAGTTCAGAGCTCTTTTCACCAGGGAGCGCCTGGAGCAGGCGGCGCTGCTGCTCCTTCCGCCCCTGACAAGTTTTTATTTGATGCAGTTTATTCTGGGGGTCCTCCCCTGGGAGCTGGCCCCCGGTGTGGTGCTGGCCAACAGCCTGTGCATCGGCGCGGTCTATTTTCTGCTGTGGGCGGCCACGGGCTACCCGGCGGTGTGCTGTCTGCTTCTCCATATCCTGTGCGGGGTGTGGGGAGCGGCCAACTACTTTGTCGCCCTGTACCGGGGGACGCCGGTGCTCCCCTGGGATCTGACCGCCCTGGGGACGGCGGCGGCGGTGTCGGGGAGCTACTCCTTCTCCCCCACCGCCCCCATGCTGGCCGGGATCGCCCTGGTGGCCCTTCTGGCCTGGCTCCTGCGGCACAAATTCCGGGAGGGCCGCTTTCTCATCGACCGGCGCACCGCCCCCCTCCGCTGTCTCTCCCTGGTCCTGGGCGTCTTCTGCCTGAGCCAGGCGGTACATACCGAGTCCCTGAGCCGGTTCGGCGTGGAGACCGACGTGTGGGATCAGCTGAGGGCCTATCAGAAGAGCGGCGCGGTGGCCGCCTTTCTGCGCAACACGGAGTTCATGGAGGTGGAGGAGCCGGAGGATCTGTCCGCCCAGCGGCTGAGCTGGATCATGGATCAGGTGGAGCTTCCGGAGGAGACGGAGGTGAGCGCCGACCACCCCAATATCGTCGCCATTATGAACGAGTCCTGGGCGGACTTTGAGGAGTTCGGCACCCTCTCCCTCTCAGAGAGCGTCACCGACTACATCCGCTCCCTGGACAACGCGATCTGGGGCCACGCCTACACCTCCGTCTTCGGGGCGGGCACCAGCGCCAGCGAATTTGAGTTTCTGACGGGGAACTCCATGGCCTTCCTGCCCTCGGGCAGCATCCCCTACCAGCAGTACATTCTGGACGACTCCCCCTCCCTGGCCTCCCTGCTGCGGGAGGAGGGGTACCGCACCCTGGCCTTCCACCCGGGGGAGCGCACCTCCTGGCAGCGGAACCAGGCCTATCCCCGGCTGGGCTTCGACGACTTCAAGTGCGGCGAGGACATGGACGTGGAGCAGACCCTGGAGCACGGCTACGTGAGCGACCGGTCCGACTTTGCCCAGATCATCTGGGAGTTTGAGCACAAGGAGGCGGGTGAGCCCCTGTTCCTGTTCAACGTCACCATCCAGAACCACGGCAGCTACACCGTGGAGGACTACCCCGCCCAGGTCCAGCTCACCGACGAGCCGGGCAAGTACCCCATGGCGGAGCAGTACCTGACCCTGGCCAACGAGACGGACCAGGCCTTCCAGATGCTGGTGGACTACTTCTCCCAGCAGGAGGAGCCCGCCATCATCCTCATGTTTGGGGACCACCGGCCCTCGGTGGAGCAGGAGTTCCTGGACAAGGCCTACGGGGTGGCCCAGGCGGATATGACCATGGAGCAGTACATGGACAAGTACCGGACCCCCTTCGTCATCTGGGCCAACTACCCCCTGGAAGCGGAGGGCCCGCAGGAGTCCAGCTTAAACTTTTTGGGGCAGTACCTGCTCCGGTACGCCGGGATTGAGACCGACCCCTACGGCCAATTCCTGTGGAGCCTCCAGAACACCATCCCGGCCCTCACCTTTGTGGGGTACACCGACGCCCGGGGGAACGCTTACAGCCACCTGGAGGACACCGTCTATACCGGAAAGATCGAGGACTACCAGCGGCTGCAGTATGTGCGGCTGTTCAGCGGCGAGGAACTTACCGCCTAGGTCCTGTTTGAACATCGGAAATGTGCCAGGCCATGCCAGTTTATCCAAGCAAGGCCCAGCGGCCTTCAGAACTTAAACCGGGCCGGCCGGCCGCTCCAGCGGATGGCCGGCCCGGTTTTTCTGAAAATTTGCAAAAAATTTAGATTTTTCCACTTCTCTATTTACAATTACCCCTTATGCTGGAAGATGTATAGAGATCGGAGGCTGGAGATGAAGCGGCAAATTTTCTTCTTCCACATGGCGACCCTGATTGTGGCCCTGCTGACCCTTCTCGCGGTAAGCGGCGGCGTGCTCCATCTGGTATTCCGCGCCTATCAGGACCAGGCGGTCCCGGCGGCGGACAGCCGCTCCGACCAAGTGCAGAGCACTCTGGCCAACTGGCCGGAGGAGGCCAGAGACTGGTGGGAGCTGGACCAGAGTTTGGCCAAGCTGGACTACCGCCTGGCGGTGGAAGAGAACCACCAGGTGGTCTACTCCTCTCTCAACCGGTTTCAGGAGGATCTCTACAACCACATCTTCGCCGACGCCTCCTGGCCGGAGTTGGGCACTCTGGCTCTCCAGGACCAGGGAGTCTTAATCGTGGGGCGCCGGTGCGGAAACGCGGTCCTGGTGGCCATGATGGAGCCCCAGACCCCCGAGATGTTCGGCCAGCAGCGCCCCCAGAACGAAGCGGCTCTCATCTCTTTCTCTGTCAGCGGACTGGCGGCCATCGCAATCATCGGCGTCCTCAGCTTTCTGTTTACCCAGTACCAGGTCCGGCGGATTCTCAAGCCGGTGAACGCCATCATTCAGGCGGCGAAGGTAGGCGTGAGTACGGAGGGGGCGACGATTTATATTACTTTGCAGCCCTGTGTCATCTGTGCGAAAATGCTGGTTAACGCAGGCATCACGCGTATTGTGCACAGGGGCGAATACCCCGACCCCCTTTCGCAGTCCATTCTGGCAGAGGCAGGGATTGAGGTTATGGCAATGGACTGATTTTTCGGGATTTTTCCCAGTTGCATCAGAAAAAATTTTTGTGGTATACTTATATCAGAAAAGCTTATGAATATGGAGGATGCAGGAGGGAGAACGATGTTTCGGAAGGGTGAATATGTCATTTATGGAAATAACGGTATTTGCTGCATCGAGGAGATTGGTGTGCCGCGCGATACGCCGCTGGGAGACAGCGGGAAGGAATATTACACGCTTGCGCCGGTATTTTCCAGTGGGAAAATTTATGCGCCTTTGGATACGAAGGTATTCATGCGCCCGATTCTGACAAAGGCGGAAGCGGAGGAGTTGATTTTGCAGATTCCCGAAATTCGGGCAGAGGAGGTCATCGGGCAGGATGTGCGCGCCCTTGGAGAGAAATACAAGGGCTGTCTGGATACGCACCGATGCGAGGATTTGGTCAGGCTGATTAAAACCGTTTACCGCAAGGAGAAAAGACTGGAGGAAAACGGCAAAAAGCTTGCAAAGACTGAACGGGAATACAGCAAGCTGGCGAAGGAGCTGCTTCACAGAGAATTTTCTATGGCACTGGAGGTTCCTTATGATGAGGTGGAGAATTATATTACGGAAAAAGTGGCGGCATTGCAAAAGTAAGATGAGGAATAACCCTGAATCGAGTGGATTCGGGGTTTTTTGTTTGGCTTGCGCTTTCTTTCCGCTTTGGGTATAATGAAGCTAAAAGAGAAACGAATGTTCTCTTGTATTCTGAAGAAATTTGGTGAGAATATGATTTCCTATATCAAAGGCACATTGGAACGGCGCGGCGAGAATGACATTATTGTGGAGGCAGGCGGTATCGGCTACCGTATTTTTGTTTCCCCTGCCACATTGGCGAAGCTGCCGCAGACGGGCGAAGCGGTGCAGATTTTTACATATTTCAGCGTGAAGGAGGATGGTATGAGCCTGTACGGCTTTGCGGCGAGAGAGGAGCAGGAGATGTTTGAAAAGCTGCTGCTGGTAAACGGCGTAGGCCCGAAGGGGGCATTAGGCTTTCTTTCGGTGCTGAACCCCTCCGAAATTGTGATGGCAATTTTATCGGATGATGTGAAAACGCTTTCCAAGGCACCGGGGGTCGGCAGAAAAACAGCACAGCGCGTGATTCTGGATTTGAAGGATAAATTCAAAACAGAGGATGCGGTTTCCTCGTTTGAGGGGGCGGCAGGTATTGCGGAAAGCGTTGGCGGCGGTGATGCGAAATTTGAAGCGATTGATGCTATGACGGCGTTGGGCTACAGCCGCAGTGAGGCGGCACAGGCGGTCAATGCGGTTGCGGCAGAGGGCATGACAACAGAGGATATTTTGAAGGCGGCGCTCAAGCGCATGATTACCTTCTGAGGATAGAGGACAGGTGTTTTAGTTGGAAAACAGACGAATTTTGACAACCGGCTTACGGGAGGAAGACCGCGAGCTGGAGCCAAAGCTGCGCCCTGCCACGCTGGAAAGCTACATCGGGCAGGAAAGCGTAAAGGAGAATATGCGTGTATTCATACAGGCGGCAAAGCAGAGGAAAGAGGCACTTGACCATGTGCTTTTATATGGCCCGCCGGGGTTAGGGAAAACTACGCTCTCGAATATCATTGCAAACGAGATGGACGTGAATATTAAGACGACCTCCGGCCCTGCGATTGAACGCCCGGGGGATATGGCGGCGGTGCTGAACAGCTTAAATGAGGGGGATATTCTCTTTATTGATGAAATTCATCGGCTGAACCGCATGATTGAGGAGATTCTTTATCCTGCGATGGAGGATTTTGTGATTGATATTATGATTGGCAAGGGGCCGGGGGCGCGCTCTGTGCGGCTGGATTTGCCAAGGTTTACGCTGATTGGCGCAACGACTAGAATCGGGCTGCTGACTGCCCCTTTGCGCGACAGATTCGGCGTGGTGCAGCGGCTGGAGCCATATAGTGTGGAGAATCTGAAAATCATTCTGAAGCGCTCCGCTGCGGTGTTGCAGGTGGAGATGGAGGAAGGCGGTGCAGAGGAGATTGCGCGCCGTTCCCGTGGGACACCGCGACTGGCGAACCGTATGCTCAAGCGTGTGCGTGACTTTGCACAGGTGCGCTATGACGGCGTGATTACGGAGGAAGTGGCGAGATTCGCACTGGATTTACTGGATATTGACAAGGTGGGGCTTGACCAGACGGACAGAAAGATGCTGCTGACGATGATTGAAAAATTCGGCGGAGGGCCCGTTGGGCTGGATACCCTTGCGGCATCCATCAACGAGGAATCCGAGACGATTGAGGATGTGTATGAGCCGCATTTGCTGCAGCTTGGGTATATTCAGCGCACCCCCAGAGGACGCGTGGTGACAAGGCTTGGCTATGCCCACTTCGGCATGACACCGCCTGAGGGCTGAAAGGAGAAAAACGCATGAAATTGAAGATAAATGAAGTGATTGAGGACGTAAGAGATGAGCTGCTTTGCTACGAGGAGGGCGAAGCGGTGGTAGATAGCTGGGAAAAGGAATTTCGGGAATGGATTGAGAAAAACAAGGGCAAGCACAAGGATATTGTTGCGGATAAGAACGGCGTTTTTCTGAAAATCAAGGATGAGGAAGAAATTTTTGAGATTGCGGATTCCTATTTGGAGGCGATTGCGGAGGGTTCTGTTCCGAAATATTGGGAAAAATTTTGAGGGAAACACGGACTTTCTAAGATTTTTTTAAGATTCTTAAGAATTGGGTTGTGCTATTGTGTCGAAGAAGCTCCTTTGCTATACTGAAGGAAACAAAGGTCAGCTTTTGAAAGGGGGACACAGCATGAAACGTGCGGCGGATTTTCGGGCAGAGGCAAGAGCGGCGTTAAAGGGGCATTGGAGGCTTGCGGTTGGGGTAGGCTTTCTTGCGATGGTTCTGGGCGGTATTGCCGGTGTCGGTGGGCTTGATGTGAATTTTGTAATGGTAGAAGGCAATTTTCAGATGACCCTGGATGTTTTCGGGCAGAGGCTGAATCCGGTAGAAATGATGCGCAATATCGGTGTGGGCAGTGCTTTTCTGGTATGGCAGTATCTTTCTGTGGCTGCTGCTCTGGTTGCGATTGTACGATTGATTGTCGGATCGTTTGTCGGAGTTGGCTATATGAAATTCAATCTGGATCTGATTGACGGCGAGGAAGGCAGATTGGAAACGCTGTTTCGATATATCAAGCAGTGGGGGACGATGCTTGCGGCAGTTTTATTGCAGACGGTGTATATCATCGGTTGGACGCTGCTGTTTATCATTCCGGGACTTATTGCGGCATATCGTTATCAGCTGACAGGCTATATTCTGGCGGAAAACCCCGAAATGGGTGCAAATGATGCCATTACCCGCTCCAAGGAGCTGATGAAGGGGAATAAATGGCGGCTGTTCTGTCTGGATTTCAGCTTTATCGGCTGGGATATTCTTTCGGTTTTTACATTAGGCATTGGGGATTTGTGGCTGACACCCTATCGAAGTGCGGCAGCGGCGGCGTTCTACAGAGAGCTGGTGCCCTTGGAAAAGGGAGAGGAAACAGAGGAAATGCAGGAAACACAGACAGAAGAAGATGTTATTTCGGAAGAATAAAATAGAAAAAGGAAAGTCCTTCCCATGGGGGTAAGCCTGTGGGAGGGACTTTTTTGCATGATTATTCGGTTTCGGGGGGCTGTTTGGGGGTGATGCTTTCCCAGAAATCCGCCTTATCGATTTTCTTCAGCTTGCGCCACCTTGGTGCTTCCCCGTAGCTATGGCGGCATAGGGAGCGATAGCTGCAATAGCTGCAGGGGGTGCGCTGCCCATCGCGATAGGGGGCAGGGGTGATGATGCCTGCCTTCATGGCATCGCCGAGTTCCTGCGTGCGTGTGGCAACGAAATCCAGAATGGCGGCATACTGCTCCTCGGTTGCGAGATTTGAGGCGGCAGTAGGGTCGCCTTTTTTCGTATAGCCGACAGGCACGATGGCGGAGCTGCGGCTTTCGGCAAGGCTATGGTCTAAGCCGTGGATAAGGACATCCTCCTGCAAAAGCAGTCCCGACATTCGCATTTTTTCATAGAGAATTTTTTCGATTGTCTCGGCGGAAAGCTCCTCATCAAGGGCAAGGGTGGGGTCTGTGATGCGGAAATAAAAGACACCGCCCGGCTTGAAGGATGCGCCTGTTTTTTTATAATACTTGAGATACGCATCCAGATAAACGAGAAGCTGTAATTGCAGACCGTAATAAATATCCTGAAAATGGAAGGTCTTATTGCCCGATTTGTAGTCGATGATTTTGACATAGCGTGTGCCGTTGGCATCGAGCAAATCCACGCGGTCGATTTTACCGTTAAGAATCAGACTGCCGCCATCCTGTAGGCGAATGACAATCGGGGGGAGGGCTTCATGTGCGCCGAAGCCGACCTCATAGCCTGCCGGAACGAAATCTCCCTGCTGTAAATGCTGCACCAGCGTCCATGCGGCACGGGTGGAAATGCGTTTCAGGCGGCGGATAAGGTATTGATTTGCGGCAGAATCCAGAAGGATACGATTGCCCAGACGAGGGGCGGCATCCTCTACGGCGGCATGGATACGGGCAGTGGTTTCTTCCTTCGTGAGCGATGTCCAAGGGAGATTGTCCTGCTCCAATTTGTTGGAGAACAGCTCCAGAACCTCATGGAACAGAGACCCCAAATCGGGGGTATTGAGCTGATACAGCCGCCGTTCCTCCGCCTTCAGACCATATTCTGCGAAGAAGGAGAAGGGACAGCCTGCGAAACGCTCCAAGCGGGAAACGCTTGAA
>OGHJ01002752.1_pt1 | contig 14215 bp, 11 predicted proteins | sample 1571351 | NCBI WGS metagenome assembly OGHJ01 (sample SAMEA2582037, study PRJEB24529) | metagenome | biome: Human gut stool | place: China | collected 2011 | reverse complement strand
GGGGGCCGTCCGGGGACACCACGGCTGCCACAACTAATATTTTCCAGCCCGGAGGAGATCTATGCGCAGCGAAGCGGAAGTGGTCAGAGCCATATCCCTGTACGCCGACACCGTACGGCGGATCTGCTTTGTCCATCTGAAGAGCTATGCCGACACCGAGGACATATTTCAGGAGGTCTTCCTGAAATATGCCCTCAGCTCCGTTGTATTTGACAGCCAGGAGCACGAAAGAGCATGGATCATCCGGGTCACCATCAATGCCTGCCGGGATCTGCTGAAAAGCGCCTTCCGCCGCAGGACGGTCCCTATGGAGGAGCTGGCCGACCTGCCCGACCAAACCACCCGGGAGCATCGGGAGGTGCTGCAGGCGGTGCTCTCCCTCCCAAAAAACTACCGGGACGCAGTATACCTGCACTATTACGAGGGCTACTCCGCCCCGGAGATCAGCCAGATCCTGGGCAAGAAGGTCAACACCGTCTACACCCTGCTGTCCCGGGCCAGGGAGCAGCTGCGAACCACTCTGGGAGGTGACGGATATGGAGAATAGGATCAAAGAGGCCCTGGACCTGGTCACCGCCGAGCAGGCCCTGAAGGAGCATACCGCCCAGGCCGTCACCCGGGCCCTGAAGCGGCGGGAGCGGCCCAGAGCCGGGCGCCCATGGGCCATGGCCGCCGCGGCCGCCTGCCTTGTCCTGCTGCTGACAGGGGCGGGGAGCTTTTGGGCCTACTTTACCCCTGTGGCCACCATCAGCGTGGATGTGAACCCCTCCCTGGAGCTGGACATCAACCGCTTTGACCGGGTCATCCAGGTGGAGGCCTTCAATTTGGACGGTCAGGAGGTGGCCGACTCCCTGGAGCTGCGCAACCTGCCCTATCTGGAGGCCATGGAGCTGCTGATGAACAGCCAGAGCCTCCAGCCCTATCTGGAGGGGGAGGCGGTGGTCTCCATCACCGTGCTGGGGGAGACCCAGGCCCAGAGCGACCAGATGCTCCAAGACATCTCCAGCTGCTCCTACGCCCAGCAGGGGAATGTGTACTGCCACACCGGCCACCATGAGGATGTACAGGCTGCCCGGGAGGCGGGCCTCTCCCTGGGCAAGTACGAGGCCTACCTGGAGCTGTACGCCCTGGACCCCACCATCACCCCCCAGGACGTGCAGGGCCTGACCATGTATGAGCTGCGCCAGTGGCTCCAGGACCTCCAGCAGGGCGTTCACCGCCCAGATCTTCTCCTCCGGCTGAATCAGCTCCTTGTCCAGGGCGTAGGAGATCAGCTTGGCAATGGCCTGATCCCGTTCCATGCTCATCCCTCCTCAAAGCCGTGGGGGTGGCTCTTGTGCCAGGCCCAGGCGGAGGCCACGATGGTGTTCAGGTCGTTGTACTTGGGCTTCCAGCCCAGCACCTGGATGGCCTTCTCCGAGGAGGCGATGAGTTGAGCCGGGTCGCCCGCCCGGCGGGGGGCGGTCTTGGCCGGGATGGGGTGGCCGGTGACCGCCCGGGCCACGTCCACCACTTCCTTCACCGTGAAGCCCACGCCGTTGCCCAGGTTGAACACATTGTTGTCCCCGCCATTGAGCAGGTAGTCCAGGGCCAGAATGTGGGCCTGGGCCAGGTCGGTGACGTGGATATAGTCCCGGATACAGGTGCCGTCCTTGGTGGGGTAGTCGTCGCCGAAGATGGACACCGCCTCCCGCTGTCCCAGGGGCACCTGGAGGATGATGGGGATGAGGTGGGTCTCCGGGTTGTGGGCCTCGCCGATGGCCCCGGAGGGGTGAGCGCCGCAGGCGTTGAAGTACCGCAGAGCCACATACCGGAGGCCGTGGGCCTTGGACACCCAGCCCATCATGTGCTCCATGGCCAGCTTGGTCTGGCCGTAGCAGTTGGTGGGGACGGTCTTGTCGTCCTCCAGGATGGGCACCCGCTCGGGCTCGCCGTAGGTGGCGGCGGTGGAGGAGAAGACGATCTTATCCACCCCGTGCTCCACCATGGACTTCAGGAGCACCATGGTGCCGTGGAGGTTGTTGTCGTAATACTTCAGGGGATCGGACATGGACTCGCCCACCTGGGAGGAGGCGGCGAAGTGGATGACGCCCTCGATGTGCTCCGCCTGGAACAGGGTGTCCAGGGCGCCCTTGTCCCGGATATCCAGCTGATAAAACTTTGCCTTGGGGTGGACGGCGGCCCGGAAGCCGGTCTGAAGGTTGTCGGCCACCACCACCTCGCGGCCCGCGTCGATGAGTTCATATACCGTGTGGGAGCCGATATAGCCGGCTCCGCCCAATACTAAGATCGCCATAGTTCTATGCGCTCCTTTCTTCCATTCGGATCGAAAATCAGCCCCAGAGGACGGTGCCGCCCACGGGGCGGATGCTCAGCACGTGGCAGCTGCCCGCGCCCAGCGCGCCCTCCACCTGGGATTTGAAGGACTCCAGCAGGTCCAGGGGGACAAAGGCCTGGATGGTGCCGGCGAAGCCGCCGCCGTGGACCCGGCAGGCGCCCCGGCCGTCCAGGGCCCGCTCGGCCACCGTCAGGGCCACGGCCATGGCCTGCTCCTGGACCGCCCCGGTGGGGGTGATGTTCTGGAGCAGCTCCCAGGAGGAGCGGCCCGACTGCTCCACCAGGGTCAGGAATGCCTCCATGTTTTCCTGCTCCAGGGCGTCAGCCTCCTGCTCCGCGCGCCGGTCGTCGGCGAAGAAGTGGAGGGCCCGGAGGACCGCCCGGTCCCCGGCCGCCTTCCGCAGCTGGGGCAGATGGCTCAGCACCTGGGCCTCGTCCACCTCCCGCAGCACGTTTTTGCCGAAGAAGGCGGCCACCGACCGCATCTCCTTGGGGATGGAGTCGTACTCGCCGGTGAGGGCGGCGTGGCTGGCCCCCGAGTCCACGATGCACAGTGCGTAGCCCAGGGCGTTCAGGTCCACCGCCACCGACCGCACCACGGGGGCGGCGGGGTCGGCGAAGTCGATGGCCACCGCGCCCCCCACGGAGGAGGCGGTCTGGTCCATGAGGCCGCTCTGCTTGCCGAAATAGAGGTTCTCCGCCTTCTGCCCCATCTGGGCGATCTCCACCGCCGTCAGCTCATCCCGGCAGAACAGGTGGTTTTCGATGACGCCCAGCAGCACCTCGCAGGCCGCCGAGGAGGACAGGCCGGAACCGGGCAGCACGTCGGAGAGGGCGTAGGCGTCAAAGCCCGCTACGGGGTAGCCCCGCCGGGCGGCCTGGGCCGCCATTCCCCGCACCAGGGCGGCGGTGGACTCCTTCTCCTCCTCCTTGGGCTCCAGGGTGTCCAGCTCCACCTCCACCAGGGGCCAGCCCTCGGACTGGAAGCGGATGGTGTTGGTGCCGTTGGGGGCGGCGCAGGCGGAAAAATCCAGGTTCACCGCCGCGGCCAGCACCCGTCCGTGCTGGTGGTCGGTGTGGTTGCCGCAGATCTCCGTGCGGCCCGGTGCGGAACACAGCGTCACAGGGGTGTCCTCCCTCCCGCCGAAGGTCCGCTGGAAGCCGTCCAGCAGCTGAGTGACCCGCTGCCGGCCGGGCGCGGGGTCCCCGCACATCAGGCGGGCCAGAGCCTCGTCCAGCTCGCCGGCCGCCAGCGCAGTGCGTACTTCGCCCAAATTATGCATGGTCATCCGAACTCCTTTTTCTCTCCGGGCGGCCGGTCTGTTGCTTCCGGCCGGCCCGGTCTTCTGTCTTTTAATCATAGCACAGCCCGCCTGCTTTTCCAAGCATTCTGTGGGGCCTTCTGACGCGGCGCTGCCTCGGCCGCAGAGCCGGGGAAAAGCCGCCGCAAAGCAGACGGATTCCTATGTCTGCCTTGCAGCGGCTTTCTGCACAAATGAGAAGAATTACTTCTTCTGGACGTACTTGAGGCAGTCCAGCGTGACAGCCACAAGGATGATGATGCCGGAGAACACGAACTGCAGGTTGGTGTCAATGCCCAGCACGGTCAGGGAGTAGGTCAGAGCGGTGAAGATGAACACGCCCACGACCACGCCCGAGATCTTACCGATGCCGCCGGTGAAGGAGACACCGCCCACCACGCAGGCCGCGATGGCGTCCATCTCCCAGCCCTGGCCGTAAGCGGCGGAGCCGGAACCCACCATGCGGATACACTCCAGCCAGGAGCCGAAGCCGTACAGGATGCCAGCCAGCACGAAGGCGCCCACGGTGACCCAGAATACGGAGATACCGGAGACCGACGCGGCCTCGGGGTTGCCGCCCACGGCAAACAGGTTCTTACCGAAGGTGGTCTTGTTCCAGATGAACCAAACCACGACCACCGCGGCCACAGCCCACAGAATGATGGTGGGGAAGCCGTTGATCCGGGGAATGATCATGCTGGGGATGTTGGTGTCAATGCCCCCGAAGGAGACGCCCTTGGTGGAGTAGGTCACCAGGCCGAAAATGACCAGCATATTAGCCATGGTGGAGATAAAGGGGTGCATCTTAAATTTCGCTGTAAAGAAACCGGCAATGGTGGTAAAGATGGTGCACAGGATGATGCAGACCACCAGGGCCAGGAGCACCCGCGCCAAGACAGGCATGGTGCTGAAGTCGAAGATGTGTCCAAAGACGCCGCCGGTGTTGGGTCCCTGGTGCATCACGATGGTGGCGGCGGTCATGCCCATGCCCACCATACGGCCGATGGACAGGTCGGTACCGGCCAGCAGGATCAGGCCGGCCACGCCCAGAGCCAGGAACATTCTGGGGGACGCCTGCTGGAGGATGTTCAGGATGTTGTTCATCGTCAGCAGCTGGGTGCCGCCCTTGAGGATGGGGGTGGCAATACAAAGGCCGATGAAGATGATAATGATGGCGATATACAGGCCGTTCTTCAGCAGGAAGTCCCGGCGGTTGAAGGTGTATTTGTAGTTCTCCCAGCGCTGGGCCATCGTCTCAGCAAAGGTGAACTTGGACATGCGCAGCATGTCGATCAGGTGGTACTTGTGATCAAAGGCGGCATGCTGGCGGTCCTTGATCTCCTGGAGGTCCTTGTTCAGGTCCATCTTCGCGTCAAACAGGCGGTTCTTATAGACGTACTTCTCGTCCTTGATCTCCTGCTGGTCGCTGAGCTTGGCCATGGTCTCCTGGTGCTCCTTGTTGAGCTGAGCCACGGCGGCCTGGTACTTCTCCTGAGCCTGGACCTTTTCCGCCTTCCCGCTCTCCACCACGGCCTGGTAGTACTCGCCGAAGTGGCTGTTCAGGTAGCTCTCCGCCTCGGCGATGAGCTTGTCCACCTCGCCCTTGTTCTGGCTCTCCACGGCCTTGGCCTTCTCCAGATCGGCCTTGTACTGGGCCAGCTTGGCCTCTTTCTCCTGCTGGGTATAGATGCGGTCGCGCTTCAGACTGTCCATGCTGCTCTGGATCTCGACCACCTGATCGGTGCCGTCCTTGCGCAGGGCGTCAATCTTTGCTTGGATGCCGCCGACATACTCGTCGATCGGCTGGCGGAGCTGCTGTTCCTGTTCCGCCGTGAGAATCTTTGTGTTTTCCGTTGCCATATGCAATTTCTCCCATTATAGGTATTTTGCACTCAGTCGCAAAAGTTCTTCCTGATCGGTCTCCTTGGTATTCACAATCCCGGAGAGGCGTCCGTTGGACATGACGCCGATGCGGTTGGTGATACCCAGGATCTCGGGCATCTCAGAGGAGACAACGATGATCGTCTTGCCCTGCTTTGCCATCTGAATGATCAGCTCATAGATCTCATACTTGGCGCCCACGTCGATGCCGCGGGTGGGCTCGTCCATCATAAAGACCTGGGGTTCCCGCTCCAGCCACTTGCCGAAGATGACCTTCTGCTGGTTGCCGCCGGACAGGCTGGTGATCATGTCGTCCGGCCCCATGCACTTGGTGTGCATGATCTTGATCTCCTTGTTGGTGGCCTTCACCATCTTGGCGTCGGACAGGGCCAGGCCCGTCTTGTACTGCTCCAGACTGGCGATGGTGGTGTTGAAGGTCAGGTCACATTTGAGAAACAGGCCGTTGGCCTTGCGCTCCTCGGTGATCAGGGCGAAGCCGTGCTCGATGGCCTCCTTGGCGTTGTTGAAGTTCATCAGCCGGTTTTTAAAGTAGACGCGGCCCGCGGCTCGGGTGCGCACGCCGAAGATGGTCTCCAGCAGCTCGGTCCGCCCGGCGCCCACCAGGCCGTACAGGCCGAAGATCTCGCCCTCTCTCACGTCGAAGGAGATGTCCTGAAGATGGGGGGCGTACTTGGTGGAGAGGTGCTGGACAGAGAAAATGGTGTCGCCTGGTGTGTTGTCCACCGGAGGGAAGCGGCTCTCCAGTGAACGGCCCACCATGGCGGTAATCAGCTCGTTCATGTTGGTGTCCTTGGCGGCCTTTGTCATGACCAGATTGCCGTCCCGCAGGACCGAGATCTCGTCGCAGATCTCAAAGATCTCGTCCATTTTGTGGGAGATATAGATCAGGGCGATGCCCTGCTCCTTCAGCATCCGCATCATTTCAAAGAGCTTGTCCACCTCCTGGACTGTCAGAGAGGAGGTGGGCTCGTCCAGGACAATCACCTGAGAATTGTAGGAGATTGCCTTGGCGATCTCGCACATCTGCCGCTGGGAAACGGACATGTTCCGCATCGGCTGGGTCAGGTTCACGGTCATACCGAGCTTTCGGAACAGCTCGGAGGCCTTCTTTTTCATGCCACCTTCATCCACGACCCCCATGGAATTGGTGGGGTAACGTCCAAGGAACAGGTTGTCGATGACGTTCCGCTCCAGGCACTGGTTCAGCTCCTGGTGGACCATGGCGATCCCGTTTTCCAGGGCGTCTTTCGGACCGGAAAAGCTGATTTCCTTTCCGTTCAAATAGATCTTTCCCTCGTCCTTCTGATAGGTGCCGAACAGGCACTTCATCATGGTAGACTTACCGGCGCCGTTTTCGCCCATCAGTCCCATGACCGTTCCACGCTTTACGTCCAGGTTGATATGGTCAAGCACCCGGTTTCGGCCGAAAGACTTGCACATACCGCGAATCGACAGGACGATATCGTCTTTCGTATCTGCCATTCTCGTTACTCCCGTTTATGTAGTAGTAGTTTCCGTAAAAAGTCCGGCTCTGCCGGAGCTTTCGCTCAAAAAAGCGCTATTAGGGAGAATTCCTTCTGCCGAACGGAGTGATGTTTCTCCCGAACGGAGAATTCCTTCTCCCTAATAGCATGTCAGTTATACCTTATTTGGAAAATCCGGCCGCGGGTCCGATTACTGGCTCAGCAGAGCGGTGTAGGAGGCCGCGTTGTCGGTCTTCACCATGTTGATGGCGAAGGCGTCATAGGCGCTGGGGTTGCCCAGACGGTTGGTGATGTTGGCCTCGGTCTGGCCGTCGCCGCCGATGTACTCCACGTTCAGGTTCAGCAGATCGTCATACTTCTGCAGCAGGGGCTGATAGGTGGAGCCCAGGAAGTTGTCGGCGGCGTTGTAGATGTTCAGCCACACGTTCTTGGTGGGGTGAGCCTCGGCATCCAGCTGGTTGGACACGGGGGCGTAGGTCACGGTGGAGTCCAGGAAGTCCTCATAGTTCTCCTCAGTGACAGCCACGTTCAGAGCGTAGTAGGAGCGCTCCTCATCCACGTACTTGTACACGTCGGAGCTGAGGACGTTGCCCGCGTCGTCGGCGGTGCCGATGCCGGTGTCGATGTCTACGCCGTCCAGGGCGTTGCGCAGCACACGCAGGGTCAGGTAGGCCTGCACGTCGGCGTGCTGGCTGATGGTGCCGCCGTAGCCATTGGCGATGGCGGCCACGGCGTCGGAGTTGGCGTCATAGCCGAAGGTGGGCACGCCGTTGGCCTGAGACCAGCCGGTGAACATGGCCATGCCCATGCCGTCATTGTTGGAGGCGATGACATCGATCTGATCGCCGAAGGAGGCGGACCAGGTGGTGATGGCGTTGCCGGCGGTACCGGCGTCCCAGGTGGCGCCGGCGGAGTTCTTCATCTCCTGAGAGGCCAGCTCACGCACGATGTAGGTGGTGCCGCCCACATCGATGGAGCCGTCCTGCACGATGGTGGAGGAGCCGTCGGTGTTGGTGCCCACGGGGTTGGAATCGATGGCGCCGTTGGCCTCAACGCCGGTGCCCAGAGCGGAGCGAACGCCGCGGGTACGGGCGATGGAGTCGTTGTGGCCGATGTCGCCGATGGCCAGGACGTAGCCGATGATGCCGTCGCCGTTGCGGTCGATGGTGTCAATGTTGTCAGTGATGTACTTCAGGACCATCTCGCCCTGCAGCTCGGCGCCCTGGTTGGCGTCGAAGCCCACGTAGTAGGTGTTGTCGTTGAAGGACAGGGCGTTCATGTCCAGCTCGCCGGTGGAGCTGTTGGAGGGCTGGCGGTTGAACCAGACCAGGGGCTTGTCCTTGTTGGCAACCTCAGTGGCGGCGTTGGAGCCGCTGGTGCTGCCGGAGCCGGAGCTGGCGCTGGAAGTCCCGCCGCTGCTGCCGCAGGCGGCCAGACCCAGGGCCATAGCGGCGGCCAGGGTCAGTGCAAGAGCTTTTTTCATAGCAATTCTCCTTTTCTCATGTTTTAAATAGAGCACAAAAACTCTATTCAAGATATGTTAATAGTAGAGGAAAATGCACAAAAAAGCAAGGGAAAAAACCACTGAAAAAAAGTTAAAATTTTATCCAGGGCAAATAATATGCAAAAAAGTTTCACCCCATTTTTGTGGAAAACGCATAATTCAGGTGCTCCTCGAAGGAAAACAGGGCCTTCTGGCTGTCCAATGTGAACAAGTTGTCCCGGTCTACGATCCGGGTGGAGGTATCCACCGTCTCATCCAGAGCCCCGACCTGCCCGGCAAGGAGCTGATAGGCGCTCTCCACCCCCAGATAGCCCATGGCATAGGGGTTCTGTACCACAAGGGCGTCCACACACCCGTCCTGCAGCCCGTCCACGGTGACCACATTGGAGTCAAACCCCACAAAAAACACATCCTCCGAGCGGCCCAGCGCTTTCACAGCCTGGGCCGCTCCCACGCTGGTGGGCTCATTCAGGGCCAGCAGCACGTTGATCTCCGGGTGGTCGGTCAGGAGGGCGGCGGTATCCGCCTGGGCCCGGCCGGCCTCCGTCAGGGTGTTGACCACCGCGGTGATCTCCGCCCGGCCGCTGGCGGCGAAGGCGTCGGACGCCCCCCGCTCCCGCTCCTGCCCGTTGGCGGTGCCCACGTCGTAATTGACCACCCCCACATACAGGGGCCCGGATACCCGATCCAGAACGGCATCGGCCGCCATCTGCCCGGCGGCGTAGTTGTCGGTGCCGATGTAGGTGCTCACCTGGTCGGAGTCCACGCTGCTGTCGATGGTCACGATCTGGAGCCCGGCCTGGGCGGCGGCGTCAATGGCGGCGGCATTTTCTTCCTGATCAATGGCGGAAAACACAATGGCCTCCGCCCCGGCCCGCACCGCCTCCGCGATCAGCCGGTTCTGGGTCTCGTAGTCCTCCTCCGTCTCCGGGCCGGCGATGCTCAGCTCTATATTGTACTCCGCGGCCGCGGCCTCTGCCCCGGCAAAGACGGAGCGGAAAAATTCCGACTGAGTGGATTTGACCACCAGAGCCACCGAGTGCCGCTGGGACGCGTCCTGCTCCCCGCCGCAGCCGCACAGAAGGGTAAGGGCCAGCGCCCCACACAGCACTGCACACCTATTTCGCCTCATACTCCCCCTCCTTCACCTTGGGCATCCGGATCTCCACGCAGGTGCCCACATCCAGCTCGCTGGTGATGCGCAGGCCATAGGGCGCTCCGAAATAGATCCGAAGGCGGTCGTTCACATTCCGGATGCCGATGCCCGTGCGGTCCTCCGGGTCCTGCTCTAAAATAGCGTCCACCTGCTCCTGGCTCATGCCCACGCCGTTGTCCCGGACCCGGAACAGGATGTCGTCCCCGTCCTGGAGCACCTCCACCTGGATACGCCCCTCCTCCACCAGAAGATCCAGGCCGTGGTTGATGGAATTTTCAATGATGGGCTGCAGAGTGATTTTGTTGCAGTAGTAATCCAGGCACCCCGGGTCCACATCGAATTCATAGGTGAACTGGTTTTTGTAGCGGTACTTCTGGATCTGGAGATAGCTCTCGGCGTGCTCGATCTCCTTGGCGATGGGGATGAGCTCGTGGCCGCGGCTGATGCTGATGCGGAACAGCCGTGCCAGGGCGTGCACCATATTCACCGCGTCGGCGTTCCGCCCCCGCTCGCACATCCAAGCGATGGAGTCCAAGGTATTGTACAGAAAATGGGGGTTGATCTGGGCCTGGAGGGCCTTCAGCTCAGTCTTGCGCAGATTGATCTCCTCCTGCCGCACAGTGGACATGAGCTGCTGAATCCGCAGCACCATGTGCCCGAAGGACTGGGAGAGCTCCCGGACCTCCCGGGTGCCCCTCACCGGGCGGTAGGAAAAGTGGTCGGCGTCCCGCTCAAAGCGCTCCATGGCGGAGGCCAGCCCCCGCAGGGGACGGCTCAGCATCCGGGACAGAATCCAGCTGGTCAGCAGGGCAGCCGCCAGCACCAGACCCGCCAGACCGGCGGAGATCCCGATCATCTCCCGCACGCTGCGGTTGACCAGCTCGTCCACAAAGCTGACGCCCACCACCCGCCAGCTGCTGTCCTCCACGCTGGTGACGGCGTAGATCACGGTATCCTCCACATAGGTGCCGTCCTCCAGGGCGGCCAGGGCCGCGGTGTCCTCCGACTTCAGCCCCGCGTACAGCAGCTGCTGCTGGGGGTGGTACATAATGTTCCCCATGCGGTCCATCAAAAAGCAGTAGCCCCGCTGGCCGATGCCAACATTGTTGATGTGGTTGGAGATATTGGAGAAGCTCAGATCCAGGGACACCCATGCGGCCTCTCCCCCCTGTTCCAGCGGGGCGGTCATGGTGACCACCCAGGGGTAGTAGCTCTCAAAGATGGTCTCCACATGTGGGGTGCTCATATAGGGGCCGTCGGAGGCCCGGGCCGTATCCAGGTCAAAGGAGAGATTCTGAAACATCTCCTCCCGTGGCTCCCGCCCCAGAGACCAGCAGTCCAGCAGCTCCCCCTCCTCCGAATAGCTGGTGACGGCCACCACGTCGGGGCGGAACTGCAAAAAGGCGGACAGCAGCTCGTTCCGGCTGTCCTCCGGCTCCGACATGGATCGCACCACCAGGTCCATGGCCTGATTCATGTCCCGCAGATAGTTGCCCACTGTGCTGGACACCTGGGAGGCCGTCTGGGCGCTGCCGGTCCGGGCGTTCTGCACCATGGCGCTGCGGTAGCGGTCCAGGAACAGCACAATGCAGCAGCACAGAATAATGGCCACCACCCCCACCACCATGGAAACCAGAATGGTGGTGGTGCGGGGCCCCATCCGGGACGCATCCCTTTTCAAGGCCCCTCACCCGTCCTTTCTCTGTTCCGCCTTGCGGCGCATAGCATTGGGGGACTCGCCGCAGTACTTTTTGAAGCAGTAGCTGAAATAGTGCTGGTCGGTATAGCCGCACCGGCGGGCGACCTCCTGCACCTTGAGCTGGGTGGTGGACAGCAGCTCCCGGGCCGCCTCCATCCGCTTGCGGATCAGGATGTTCATAAAGGTCTCGCCGGCATATTTTTTAATGCAGGCACTGAGATAGTTGGGGCTCACGTCCAGCCGCTCGCTCAGGGAGACCAGGGACAGGTCCGCGTCCATATAGAGCTGATCCAAGGCGTTCAGGGCCCGCTGGCACAGCAGAGAGCCCCCCTTTGCGGCGGGGGCCAGATCCCGGCTGAAGTGCGCCCCTCCCTCCGCGCCGTCCCCCTGGCGCAGGGCGTCCATCGCCTCCCGGTAGGCGTCGTGGAGGGCGGTCAGGGTGTGCACCATGCGGCTGACGCCGATGCGGCACTGACTGCCCAAAACCCGCTCCGCCATCTGCGGGATCTCGTCGGCCAGGATATGCAGGTACTGGCTGAAATCCGAGGGACTGCCCATCAGAACCGAGACCACCTTCCCGGAGGTGTAGAAGCTGACGCAGCGCAGGTATTTGGCGGCCAGCTGGTCCACCGACGCCACAAAGGCGGGGGTGGTGCAGTTGGCCCCGCTCTCATTCAGCAGGATGGACACCATCACCGTACAGCACGGCCGGTCGTCCAGATCCCGGAGCAGGCCGCACTGCCGCGCGTACTCCTCCGCCTGCACCGCCCCCTCCGGATCGGCGTAGTCGTCCAGCACCAGGGGCATCAGCATGGCGGCCTGCAGATCCACCCCATGCATCTTGGAGGGCGCCTGCCGGAACCGGGCAAACTGGGCGTCGATTTTCTCCCGGATTCTCCGCAGCTCCGCCGCCATCCCCTCCATGGTCAGCGGCTTGAGCATATAGCTGATGATGTTGTACTGGATCGCCTGCTGGGCGTACTCAAAGTCGTCGTAGCCGCTTAAAAAGGCGATGTTGGTGGCGGGGCGGATCTCCCGCACCTGCCGGGCCAGCTCGATTCCGGAGATGAAGGGCATCCGGATATCCGTGATCAGCAGGTCCGGCTCGTGCTTCTCCACCAGCTGAAGGGCGTCCAGCCCGTTGCTGGCGCTCCCCACCAGACAGAAGCCAAAGTCCTGCCAGGGCGTCATCATGCAGACCGCCTCCCGCAGCTCGTCCTCGTCATCCGCCACAATTACCGTGTACTGCGTTTTTCCAGCCATGGGGCGTCCGTCCTTTCCCACATGAGAGTGCGCCCTACGGAAACTGCCTCGGCGCAGACCCGGCTCCAGGCCGGAATCTCCCATCCGTTTTCTGACTTTATGTTGGGAATATTATAGCAGATGATTCCATGGGGCTCAAATGTTTCTTGCCGCGGAACCCCGTCATCTTCGGCAGAAATAAAACAGGACGGACACAAACATGTCCGCCCCAGGCTGTTGGAAATTATAAATAAAAGCACAGGCCGGGAGAGCAGCGGCGTTTTCAGAACCGCGCTCCGTCCAAGACCCGGCGGTAGTTCTCCCGGTCGGTGTCCCCCTCGGTGCTGATGCACAGCACCCGGGAGTTCTCATTGAGCCCCAGGGTCCAGCGCAGGTCCTCCAGCCCCTCCTCGCACAGGATGGCGGCCAGCACCCCCACGCCCACCGCCCCGGACTCCCCGGAGATAATGGCCGGGTCCCCCGGCTCGGGCCGGCCCAGCAGGCGCATGCCCCGGGCGGCATACTCGTCCCCGCAGGACACAAAGGCGGCCGCCCCTCTCTGGAGGATGGGCCAGCTGACGGTGCAGGGCTCGCCGCAGCACAGGCCGGCCATCATGCTGTCCAGATCCCCGGTCACCGGGGTGATGGTCCCCGCCCTGGCGCTGCGGTAGAGGCAGTCCGCCCGGTCCGGCTCCACGATGCAGGCGACGGGGCAGTCCCTGCCCCACCGGGCGGCAAAGCTGCCCAGCATAGCCCCCGCGAAGCTGCCCACCCCCGCCTGGAGAAACAGGTGGGTGGGCTTCTCCCAGCCCCGCTCCTCCAGCTGGTCCGCGATCTCCTGGGCGATGGTGGTGTAGCCCTGGATGATCCAGGCGGGAATGTCCTCATACCCCGGCCAGGCGGTATCCTGGATCAGGGTCCAGCCGTGCTCCCGGCCCATCCGGTCGGCCAGGCGCACCGCGTCGTCATAGTTCAGGCCGGTGATCTCCGCCTGGGCCCCCTGGGCCCGGATGTTCTCCAGCCGCTCCCGGGCGCTCCCCTTGGGCATGTACACCACCGCCCGGTGGCCCAACTGCCGGGCGGCCCAGGCCACTCCCCGGCCGTGGTTGCCGTCGGTGGCGGTGACGAAGGTCCGCTCCCCCAGCTTCTCCCGGGCCTCCGGCGTCCCCAGCGCCTCAAAGGTGAGCTGGTCCCGGCCCAGTCCCAGCTGTTCTCCCAGGTACCGGGCCATGGCGTAGCTGCCCCCCAGGGCCTTGAAGGCGTTCAGGCCGAAGCGCTTGGACTCGTCCTTCACCAGCACCTGGGACACCCCCAGCCGACGGGCCAGGTGGTCCAGAGCGGTGAGGGGGGTGGGCTCATAGCCTGGGATGGTGCTGTGGAAGGTCTGGGCCGCCTTCTGCACCTCCAGGCCGGTGAGGGCCAGCTTCTCCGGGGGAATGGCTCCCGTCCGGTTCACACAGTATTGAAGCTTCACGGTATGCCTCCTTTTTCGTTGGTTAGGCCATGTTTGAAACATGTCAATATGCCCAAACTGCGGGCCTTTTCCCGCCATACTGCGTTGATTTTCCCTGCAATACACAAAGTATTGCC
>OGHJ01002751.1_pt1 | contig 14217 bp, 14 predicted proteins | sample 1571351 | NCBI WGS metagenome assembly OGHJ01 (sample SAMEA2582037, study PRJEB24529) | metagenome | biome: Human gut stool | place: China | collected 2011 | reverse complement strand
TAGGGTTCCATCTTCTGGTCTGATGTCCAAAATGAACACCTGCTTCAAGTAACTGTTTCATAGAAATAACGCTCATGTCTTTACCTCCGTTTGGTTAAAATCTTCCGCTTTTCTTTTCTGCCGGGACGCGTTAAGAACCCGGTTAGCTCTGACAAAGACTTCTGTAAAAACAGTAAGCACCATCGTCAAATCGAAAGGCGTGTTTTTTGTCACAACAGTGCAATTATAACATAGGAAAACCCCTGTGACAAGGGGTTTTTAATGTTTTCCTGTGATTATTTTGGCAATTTCTTCTTCCGAAGTCCCGGGAGCTATTTCATAGATGCCGGGATTGATGCTGCGACTGTATCCGTTATTACATAAATAATTGTCAAATGCTTTCGCATTCTCCACCAGACCTGCCTCATAGAACATCCTGCTGACACTTCCGGAATCAGAGCCTTTCTTAATAGTAATGGTTGTCTGTGACTGTTCCGGTGCTGTGATTAATTCAGGCTCTTTTGTTGCCTCAGGCTCTGTTGTTATTTCAGGCTCTGCGGTTGCCTTAGGCTCTGTCGTGGTCTCCGGATCCGCAGTTAACTTTGGCTCTTCTGTCACTTCCGGCTCCATCGTTGTCTGCGGCTGTGCACTGTTTTGTAGTGCCGCCAGGGTCAGTTCGCTGCTGTCCACCATCCCCAGCTCCGAAGCCCTCTCTCTGATCTGCTCATCTGTCAGTGTCTGCGCCTCTTGTCCTTGTCTACCGGAAAAACTGATTCCTAAAATCAGTGCTGTTACAGCCATTCCTATCCCGAGACCGCGCAGATAATATTTTAACTTCATTATTGTATTTCTCCGTCCTTATCCTTGCTTCGCACGATTCTTATCAGGCCTTGTACAGGTCGATCACAAGCTTTACCTCTCCGACACCCAGTCCCAGTTCTTTGGCAATTGCCACTGTGGATTTGCCCTGTTTGTGCATTTCAAGGATCTTCTCGTTATTGTTCTGTCCCTCCTGCACCGTCTCCCCCATAAATCCGATCTCTGGAGAATTCTCCGGCTGTATAAGAGTTTCTGTCTGGGAAGCATCCGCTGTTTTCTCCTCCGCCACCGTCCCGGCGGTCTTATCTGTGGCGGTCTTCTCTGCGGCTGCTTTATTTTCCGCCGTTTTATTCTCCAGCGTTTTATTTTCCGCCGCTTTGACCGCTTTATCCATTTTGGATACAGTGTCCTTGATATTTGCATGCTTGCTGTTCAGCATATCATATAAGAACATTGCTTCTTCATGATTTTTATGAATCTCCTGTAATACCGTGTCGGAATATTCATTAACTGCCATGATCTTCTCATTGGTCAGACGTTCCAGAGCGCGTTCTGCTTTCTCTATCGCGTCCTCAGAGGTCTCTTCCATTTTGTCCTGCATTTTACTACGGACGTTATTCATTTCCTCTTCCACCAGACCGTGAATCTCTTCTTTTGCTGCTTTTTGATCGATTCCTGTGTTTTTTTCCCCGCCAAGCGGCAAAAAGAAACTTCCTGTAAATATTATGACTCCCGCAATCAGCAGGACGATCTCCAAAATACCCATGTTACTTATTTTTCCTTTGCATTGTCAGATCTTAATATCAAATCCCTGATGCTCTTTTTTCACCACAACACCATCTTCCGGCTGCTTTTTGCGGCGTTTGCCGCCGTTGCCCGCATACTCGTTATTTCCCTTTTCTTTGGCGTCGTATTGTCCGGTGTACCAGTCCGCATTGTCACTGCTGTGCACCTCTTTGGTGAGCTGCTCTGCGTGCTTCTGCGTCTGCTGTCCCAGAGTCATCTGTTGGAATGCCCCCTTGTTGTCTTCATTCTGCTTCATCACAGTATAATCCTGTGTCCGGGGGATCGAAGCAATCTCTAAAGAGCCAAATGCCATATCTATGCCTCTTTTCTGTGAACTCTTACAGGGGAGTGGACTTCACATCACCGTCGATACGTTCAAAACGACAGTAATGATAAGTGCTCTTCACCTGCATGGAAGAGTCTCCGATAATGATCGTAGTGCCGGGATATACCTCTCCTTTTACCAATACCATTGCTCTGTCCTGGGGATTGAATTCCAGCTGCAGCTCCTGCATTTGGCGGTTCTTCTCTTCCAGACTCTTTTTCTGTGTCTCCAATATAGCTGCAGAGTTCCGGATATAATTGATCTGATCCGGTGTAAAACGGACCCCTTTGCTCTTTTTTTCCGCAAAGCTGGTCAGAATCGGCTGAATGCCCCGGATGGTTTTAACAATCTCGGAGACTTCCTTCTGAAGTCTCATATATTCTGCCTTTTTCTCGGGATCCACACCTACTTCCACCACCGTAGGTGCTCCCAGGGTCGCTCCTAAGGTCTTCACTTCGATCTTCTGTCCGGCACGTACATGTCCGCCGGTGATGAATCCTCTCTTACCGGTTACCTGAATCTCCGTAGATGCCGTCACATTGCTGTGCAGGATGGATTCGGTACTGACATATCCTCCGGCTGTTGCTGTGGAATTCTCCAAAAACTTCGCCACAATATTGCCGCCGGCTTTCAATATTCCCTTGGACATGCCGTTCATGCCTCTTGCAATGATAATGTTGCCGCCGGCCTCGATATGCGCGCCTTCCACGACACCGCTGATGATCACGTTGCCACCCGCCCGGATGACAAAATTGGATGACACATTGCCCCTGACCTGTACACTTCCTTCAAAATCAATATTACCGGTAGACAGATCCACATTTTCCACTTCGTAGACATCGGATACAAAAACCTTGCCTTCTACCAGGGATACATGTCCGTCTACCATGGAAGTGATCCTCCTGCGGTCTTCGGAGATCTCAATGTTATGGCCAAATTCCAGATGCGCTCTTTTCACCTGTCTCGGCTTTATCTTAGCGCCCTGTACCGTGGTCCCGTACTCACCCTCATCCTCCGGGATGATTTCCGCCAAAAGCTGCCCCTTCTTGCAAGGGTTGATCATATTCAGGTGGAAATAGTCCACCGTTCCGTCATCTTTTAAGGTAGGTCTGGCATGAACATCGGTGTTGAAATAATACTTAATAGATGCATCCGTTCCGTGTCTTGGTTCTTTTCCTTTTGCCACCACCAGATCTGTGCAATAGATTCCCTCAGACATAAAGTGATCCTGCAGAACACTCATCTGGATTCCATAGACTATGTTCCGGAACCTCAGATCTTTGATCACACTGTCCATAGTCACTCTTTTCCCGGTCTGTGATGCAGGATAAAAGCGTAAGGTGACCTGCATGTTGTCCTGAGCAACTTCGATACTGTATGTCTCCTCCAGCTCCGGGCAGTCTTTTCTCTCTAAAAAGCAGACGGTGTCTTCACCGTCCAAAATTGCTTTTTTGATCATCATGGGATCGTAAGGCACCGATTCTCTGTCAAGGTATAAGAGAAGCTCCTGAAGGTTTATGCCACTGCCCCCGTCCTTTGGCTGTACGAGCCGCAGTCCATAGCCTCCCGGTGCTTTTACTATCTGAAAATATCCGTTCTGCATATGCCTTTCCTCTGCCTTTCCTTCCTGCATTCTGTGCAGATCAATAAGGTTCTATAAAAGCCCCATGTAGTTCCCCATTTTGGTCTTCATCTTCTGTAAAGCACGGGTATGCAGCTGTGATACCCTCGATTCCGATACTTCCAGAATATTACTGATCTCTTTCAGTGTAAGATCCTCATAATAATATAAAGTAACTACTTTTTTCTCTTTTTCTGTCAAAAGCTCCAATGCTTCTCCGAGTACTTTGGTCAGTTCTTCTTTTTCTATGCTCTCTTCCGGACTGTCAAATCGTGCCGTCGTATGTCTGCTGTAATCCTGTGAGACATCACTGCCCTGTTCCATGTATTCATTTAAGGATACTAACCCTGTGACTTTCATCTGGGACTGCCAGTCCAGGTATTCCTCGGAGGATATTCCCAATCCCTGTGCTATATCTTCGTCTGTTGCAGTGCGTCCGGTAGTCTGCTCCACTTCCTTGATGACAGCATCGATTTTTTTCTGCCGCTGCCTGATCGTCCGGGGAATCCAGTCCATTTTTCGGATCTGGTCAAGAATCGCGCCCCGGATGCGCAGACTGGCATAGGTCTCGAACTTTACTTCCTTCATACAATCGAACTTGTCGATAGCATCGATCAGTCCAAAGATACCATAACTTACCAGATCTTCATAATCTACGTTGTATCCCAGGTACATACTCAGTCTTCCGGCTACCACTTTCACGAGCGGAGCATATTCCAGTATCAGCTGTTCCCTGGTCTCCGGTCGCTTATTAGCAGCATATTCTTCTAATAACCTTTTCTTACCGGTTTCATCCATTCGATTCGCTTACACCCTTCTGCCCTGCGTCTTCTTCCGTCGCAGCTGCTTCTTCCGCCTTCGCTTCCTGCTCCTGCTTTTCCTTCTCCTCGTTCTGTCTGTCAAATCGGTCCAACAACAGACGAATCGCACTTCCCAGGCAATAGAATAAAAGCATCACCGCAAAAAGCACCACCAGGCTTGACAACACCGAGTATGATCTTACCAATGTAATGATACAGGTGCATGCACCCGCGATCAGCATCAGAAGCAATGGCATGTTCTTTCTGTTCATAATCTTCTTCCCATCTAAACCCTGTCAGATCACCGATTCATCTCTTCCCACAGCACGGATATGAAATTCTCCGGTCTCAGGATAGAAGGTTACGGTTCTTCCGTAGTTTTTACCTGTATCTTCCGCAAGAATGGGGATACTGATCTCTTTCAGCTTTTTCTTGACCGCTTCTACGTTGCGTTCCCCCACCTGCATCATATCGTTACGTCCCTGGAATGTGAACATGGTGGCGCCGCCGGCGATCTTGGCAACCATTCTTGCTTTCCTCGCACCGAGCTTTTCCATCTGCCTGACCAGTTCGTCGATTCCTGTATCTGCAAATTTTGCGATATTCTGGTTACTGTTGCGGATCGTAGTGCTGTCCGGCAGCATAATATGTGCCAGACCGCCTATTTTCGTCACCGGATCGCGGATTGCTATTCCCACGCAGGATCCCAGTCCCAAAGTCGTCACTCCGTCAGGACTTACGCAGGTCTTCAGATCCGCCATTCCTACTTTAATTATCTCGCTCATTCTGCTCCCCTTCTTCTGCTTCTACCTTCCTTATTCCACCGATATTCCCAAAGATGACAGGATCTTGGGATAGGATTCAATATCAGGAACCAGAATGAAATAACCGTCGATTTCTACCTCATCATAGAACTGTGACTGAATGAGTAAAATCTTATCTCCCAATGTTCCGAATTCAATGGCGGGCACACTTAAGATCGCACCTGCCATATCCAGAGTCAGAGAGGGAGGAGTTGGGATGATCGTCAGATTCGTCAGCATAGACAGGGAATTCAGATAGGCACCTGTAATAATGTTGCCGATCTCCTTCATGGCAGAAAATTCAATCTCCGAAAATCCATCCTGCTGTACCATATTCCCCAGGATCTTATGGAGAAGATGTTTTGCACTGTTCTGTTCTACCAAAAACATCATGCTGCCGGTAATGTCACCTTCCACTCCTAAGAAGACTCCGACCATTACCTGCTCTTCTCCGCCCATCAGGGCTCCTACTTCGTTAAAATCCAAAAGCTTTACCTGCGGTACTTTCATGTCCACCTTGCAGTTAAGCATCTGGGAGAGTGCTGTCATAGCGTTGCCCGCTCCAATGTTGCCGATTTCCTTTAAAACATCCAGATATGTTTCCGAAACTTTTTCTAAACTCAGGTCTCCCATGGATCCATCTCCTTTATGCATTTTCCTCCAGTGTAATGGAATTCAGATCCAGTAAAGAGATCAGCTCCCCATTGTGTTTACCGACACCCGTGATGAAGCTTTTCCTGATTTCGCCGGTATTCTGAGACATTTTTTCAATCTGACTGGTGCCGAGAGCAACAACCTCCTTCACTTCGTCAACAATAATTCCTACGCTTCCCTGCTGTTCCTGCTTCAAAATAATGATTCTGGTAGCACGGGTCATTTCATCTGCCTCCAGTCCCATTTTCAGTCGAAGGCTCATAACGGGCAATACTTCTCCGCGGAGATTGATCACGCCCTTCAGATATGCAGGCACTTTGGGAACTCTGGTGATATGCTGCATTCTTACAATATTATCGATATAGCGGATATCAATGCCGTACTGTTCATCTCCGAGACGGATCACAATATACTGGAAAAATTCCTCCTCAACCTTACGCTCGTCTCCGGCTTTTAATGTTTCTCTCATGCTAAGTTCTTCCATAACTGTCATCTCCCTCCTTACAGTAATGCATTGGCATCCAGGATCAGTGCTACCTCACCGTCTCCGAGGATCGTTGCGCCACTGATGAATTTGCACTGCTTGATGTATTTTCCAAGAGACTTGATAACGATCTCCTGCTGTCCGATCAGTTCGTCGATGACAAGACCTGCCATCTTGTCGCCCTTCTTGACGATAACAACGATCAGGTTGTCCTCCGGGGATCTGGTACTCTCGACATCCAGCACTTCTGTCAGACGGATCAGAGGGATTACAGTTCCTCTTAAATTGATGACCTCTTTATTCTCTACCAACTTGATGTCCTTCGGGGAGATATCTTCAATCGTCTGGATAGATCCCAGAGAGATTGCATACTTTTCTCCGCCTACGACTACCATCAGAGCCTGTATGATCGCAAGGGTTAACGGCAGACGGATCGTCCAGGTACTTCCCTCGCCCCACTTGGATTTCACTTCCACTTCACCGCTTAAGGATTCGATCTTGGACTTCACGACATCCAGTCCCACACCTCTTCCGGACACATCGGTTACCTTTTCGGAAGTAGAGAAGCCTGGCAGGAACAGCAGATTGATAATATCCTTCTCCGGCATGTTGGCTGCCTGCTCTGCGGTTACCAGATTGCGCTCGATTGCTTTATTCTTAACAGCTTCCACGTCAATACCGTTACCATCATCTCTTACTTCGATGACTACGTTATTGCCATCCTGATATGCATCCAGGAAAATAGATCCCTGCTCGGGCTTTCCACGCTGTGCACGCACTTCTGCGGACTCCAGACCATGATCGGCGGAGTTACGGAGCAGATGCATCAGGGGATCTCCGATCTCATCCACCACGGTACGATCCAGTTCAGTCTCTTCACCGGTCATATACAGTTCCATCTTCTTATCCAGCTTTTTGGACAGATCGCGGATCATTCTGGGGAACTTCACAACAACACTCTCAATAGGTACCATTCGTACCTTCATCACGGATTCGTGGAGATTCGTGGTAACATTCTCCAGGTATTCAATCTGCTCATTGAAAGCAGTATTGTTGCCCTGGTCGCTGCTGGATGCCGATACCAGAGAGTTCTTTGCAATGATCAGTTCACTTACCAGATTCATCAGGGAATCCAGTTTTTCAATATCCACACGTACGGTACGGTTCACTACCGGCTTATTTGCAGGCTTCTTCTCCGGAGCCTTGGCTGCAGCCGCAGGTTTTTTCTCTTCCTTCTTAGGCTCTGCCTTGACTTCCGCTACGACTTTCTTTTTCTCCTCTACAGGTTCGGCTGTCTCTTCTTCGGAATGATAATTCTTCGTCTTCTCCAGCTCCAGAACACCACCAGTTACCTGTGCAATCTCGGATACGCTCTCGGCTGCCTTGATGATTTCATCCAGAGAATAATCGGATAATACGATCAGAGTGAAATCCTTATCGAATTTCTCATCTTCCACATCCTGTGCGCTGGGCATGGATACGATGATCTCACCTTTTTCTTCCACTGCCTTGAATACCAGAAAAGCTCTTGCTGCCTTCAGTATGCAGGTCTCCTGTACCACCACGTTGATTCCGTATACATTTTTGCTCTGCTTCATAGCTTCTCTGATCACACGGATCTGGCTGTCATCAAAAGCAATGTCATTCCATTTTTCAGTACCTTCTGTGCCGGCTTCCGCTGTGGAAGCTGCAGATGCGGGTGCGAGTGCCTCTTCCTTTGCTGCAGGTGCTTCGGTCTTGCCGTCGTTTAAGATATCGTTCAGTGCTTTGATGAGGTTCTCGTTGTCATTGGTTCCCTCATCAGAGGTCTCCTGAATATTATTCTTGTATTCCTCCAAAGCATCCAGGCACTGGAACAATACATCGATCATCTCCGGCTTTACTTTAATGTTGCCGTTACGTACTTCCGAGAACACATTCTCCATATCATGAGTCAGATTCTGCATGCGCTTGTAACCCATAGTTCCCGCCATTCCTTTCAGGGAATGTGCCGCACGGAATATCTCATTGATATTGTCCATGTTCTCAGGGTCTGACTCCAGTTCCAGAATCTGTGTGTTCAAGTTCTGCAGATGTTCATTTGTTTCATCCAGAAAAATTTCAAGATATTGGCTTACGTCCATCTCTTCCTCCATTCTGCCTGCCACGGTATCGCCGAAAGCGGCATATATTGCTTACTTACTTACTCCTACATGAAGTATGATCTCCTGGGCTATCTGGTCTAAGGGTACTACCTGATCGGCAAGCCCTGCCTGGATTATACTTTTAGGCATTCCAAATACTACACTGGTATCCTGATCCTGAGCGATCACATATGTCTTCCCGGAAGATTTTAATTTGCTGATTCCTTCCGTTCCGTCTGCTCCCATGCCCGTCATTACGGCACATACTACCGTATCAAAACGGCTGTTTTGCAATGATTCATACATATAATTGGCACAGGGTCTGACACCCTCTCTGTAAGGTTCCTCCGACAAATGCAGGGTATGTCGTCCTGCCGGAGAAGTGACGACATTCAGGTGTTTACCGCCCATAGCGATATAGACCCATCCCTTTTTCAGTTCTTCTCCCTCTGCTGCTTCCTTTACATGAAGCTGACTTAAATTATCCAGTCTCTCTGCCAGGGATGCTGTAAATCCCACCGGCATGTGCTGTACGACTAACACCGGTGCGTCTAAATTGGCCGGTAGAAGAGGGATCACGGACTGAAGCGATTTCGGACCTCCCGTGGAGCTTGCGATCGCTACGATCTTGCTGCCGGACACACTGACCGGATGATGATTGATGATCTTCATCATCTCTTTTACGGTGCCCTTCTCTTCGGAAAGCTTCTCCTCCGCAGCAAATGTCGGCAGCTTACTGTTTGCTACCACATTCAGTGTTCGCAGGAACTCTCTTCGGAAATTCTCGCCCCGGCAGTCCACTGCACTGTCCGGTTTATGTACAAAATCCAGTGCTCCCAGTTCCAGAGCATCCAGAGTGGTTCTGGCTCCTTCCTTTGTGTCGGTACTCGCCATCATCACTCGTGCCGGAATCTTGTATTTCCGCAGTTCCTGTAACAACTGCAATCCGTTCATTCGCGGCATATTTACATCCAGGACTACCGCATCATAGCTGTTTCTGCTCAACAGATCAAAGGCTTCCAATCCGTCTTTTGCTCTGTCAGTCACCTGGAATCTTATGTCTGAATCTATTATATCACACAGCACTCTTCTCATAAGTGCAGAGTCATCTACAAGCAGTATTTTTTTCGGCATTAATTCATTCTCTCCTTTTTGCGGCTCTTACGCTCTTCTTCAAATATAAAACGTATGATCTCTTCCCGGATATTCACATCCAGATTGTAGTACTGGACTCTGTGTTCAAAGGTTCCCTTTCTTTTCTCCAGTTCCCGTACCTCCAGCACCTTACCTACCACATCGTATTTTTTTCTCTCACCGTCCTTCGTGAGCAAATGATAACTGCACAGGATCAGGCTGCCCGGTTCGTATCTCTGCGTTGACATGAACCGTAACCCACCACCGCTGATATCTACAATAATACTATGCTTTAAGGGAAGTCCCGGCTGTAATTCATAGGGAGAATTCTTCTCCAGTGCCTCGATTTCTTCCTCCTCCAGATTCCTGGCACACATGTCCAGAGCACAGCTGAAACGGTAGTATTCTCTTCGCTGATATTTTCTGAGATTGCTGGTCAGCTCCATTACCAACACGTAGACATTGTTGCTCTTATAACGGTCCACTATTCTGGCAAAACACTGATACAGGCTGTTCTCCTCAAAAAACACCATATCATATTCGCTCTCCACCGGCAGAAGGATCAGTCTGGTCTGTTCCATTGGCATGGAAATCTCCAGTGTATCCTCCGATAGGATCTGCAGTACACGGCTCTGGTAAACCTTTGTCGTATTTTCGGCTCCGGATTCTCCCAATCCATGTTCCAGCGCCCGAAGCTCTACTTTAGAACCTTCTTCCACAAATCTGGACAACATATTTTTATACCTCACTTATCTGGATTGTTTTGCAGCCCCATTCCTGGTTCCTATAATGTGTGAGAAAAAAGCTGCCATTCCGCGTCTTTTCTGCTCCTCCTGTGTCTTGTCGCACAGTCTTCGCGCGATCCGCTCATATGCCTGACTGGATTTTGCCCCAGGGTTCTGTATGGATACCGGTACCTGCTGCATCACCGCCTGCACGACCTGCGGATCCTGCGGCACACATCCCAGATATTCCATAGGAGTCTTTAGGTATCTGGTGACTACCGCATTCAGTTTATCGAACAATATCTGTCCTTCCTTCACATTATCCACCCGGTTGGCTACCATTTTGACCTTGGTATAATCTTCCTCGAACCTCGGATGTCTGTACAAAGCCTTCAATAACGAATAAGAGTCTGTGATAGAAGTCGGTTCCGGCGTGGTCACCAGAAGTACTTCTCCGCTGGCTACTAAAAATTCCAGCACACTTTCCGAGATTCCTGCACCGGTATCCACAATGATCACATCTGTTATGGCATCCAACTCGGCCAGATTCTGTATGATGCAGGTCAGCGCATCCCGCCCCAGGTTCGACATGCCGGCGATTCCCGAGCCACCGGAGATAAAGCCTACCTCCATGGGCCCCCAGGTAATGATGTCACTGATGCTCTTGCCCTCATAGACCAGATCACACAGATTGTGCTTCGGTACCGCTCCGAACATGATCTCAATGTTAGCCAGTCCGAAGTCCGCATCCAGAATGATCACTCGTTTCCCCATTTTACGGAATTGAATTGCCAGATTGATGGACATATTGGATTTTCCGACACCTCCCTTGCCGGAGGTGACGGTAATGACTCTTGCAGTAGGTCGTATCTGCTGATTTGCTTTAATGATCCTTAACTGTTCCGCCTGATCCATTTTCCCGCGCCTTTCTGTAAAAGCTTATTCCTTTCCGCCAAGGATCTGCTTTACTGTCTTCTGTGGATTGAATGCTTCCATATCGTCCGGAACATTCTGTCCGCAGGTCACATAAGCGATCGGCGCATCGGTATAAAGCTTCATATTCAGCAGATTCCCCACTGCCTCTGTTTCATCCAACTTGGTAAAGATCAGCTCAAAGTCTGCGATCTTACCGTAACAATCCGCGATCTTCTGAAGATCCCTGTATTTGGTAGTTGCACTTAAAACCAAAAATACCTGATAACTTTCCGGTCTCTTCAGTGCTGCCACCATTTCCTTCATTTTCTCCAGTTGATCCGTATTCTGATGTGATCTCCCCGCTGTATCTATAAAAATATAATCACAGTCCCAATAATCATCCACCGCTGCCTGCAGCTCCTCCGGGGTATAGATGATCCGAAACGGAGTCTCTAAAATATTTGCATAGGTTCTGAGCTGTTCCGCTGCAGCAATACGGTAAGTGTCTGCCGTCAAAAGTGCCACTTTCTTTTTCTCTTCCACACAATATCTACCGGCAAGCTTCGCTATGGTAGTCGTCTTGCCCACTCCCGTAGGTCCGATGAACAGTACGATTCTGGGGCCCTCTTGCGATGGAGTGATTCCTTCGGATTTTCCGAATTTGAGTACCATCTTCTGATAGATATTTGCCAACAGATAGTCAAATGGCAGATCTGCTTTTTTCGTCTTCGAAGCATCTTCCAGAATGCTGTTGACATATTTTTCATCCATTTCATTGTCCAGCATCTTATTATACAGAAGTCGTATGAATTTATCCTGTTCGGGATTTTCCTCTTCTTCCTTTTTCTCCGCAGCAGCCATATCTTGGGTCTTATCCTCTTTTTCTTCGGCATCCGGTACATCCTGCGTCTTTGCGGATTCTTCTTTTTCGGACTGTCTGTTATTTAACTGGCTCTCCAGCAGCGTCTGTAAACTATCCAGCTTTTTTTCGATGTTCTCTGTGCTGTTTTTTACTAACAGATTCTGTTGCTCCGTCCGGATCTCCTTATCCGCTGCTGTCCGGAGTATGCTGCCGTATTGCGGTCTCGCCGGTGCTTCCTCCTCCAGTGCCGCGGTAACCTCTATCTGCTTCGGTAACAGGAAAGCAAACAATCCTTTCTTTTTTACCTCACGCACATTCATGATCACAAGGGTACTTCCCAGTTCCTTTTTCGCAGCCTCTGTGGCTTCCGCTTCTGTCTTCCCCGTAAATTTTTTGATTATCATACTACTCTCCATTCCGCAGACGGTTCCTTTTTATTTTTCACACTATCCCTGGCTCCTGTGGCGGTTCACTGTACCTGTTCTCAGGCTGTGACCATTCCCACAGACTGTAATTCCACATTGGATTCCACTTCATTGTAGGATACCACGACCAGATCCGGATAGTAATCTTCCGTCAGTCGTTTAAAATACATTCTTACAATGGGAGATGTCATAATAATGGGAGTTTTTCCCATATTTTCCAGTTTTTTGATCTCCTCTCCCACCGCATTCAGGATGGCTTTGCTTCTGGCAGGATCTAGATTTAAGAAAGCTCCCGTCTCCGTCTGCTTTACGCTTCCCATCACCTCCTGCTCGATCTTCGGATCCAGCGTCAATACACTGGTAGTCTCATGAGAAGGAAAATATTTTGTGGAAATTGCTCTCTTCAGACTCTGTCTGACATACTCCGTAAGAATATCCGTATCTCTCGTCGTCGGTGCATAATCCGCCAATGTCTCTAAAATCGTCAGCAGATCTCGTATGGAAATACCCTCTTTTAAGAGATTCTGCAGTACTTTCTGAATCTCACCGAGCCCAAGCAGCTTCGGTACCAGTTCGTCCACCAGAGAAGGATTGTTCTCCTTGACATTGTTGATCAGGTTCTGAACATCTTGTCTGGTTAGTAATTCTGCAATATGCTGGCGGATGATCTCCGTCAGATGCGTGGCAATAATGGAAGGCGGATCCACTACGGTGTAGCCCAGGCTCTCCGCACGCTCTCTCTGTCCCTCCGTGATCCAGATCGCCGGCAGATGAAAGGAGGGCTCAAAAGTAGGAATACCCGTGATCTCCTCTTCTACGTATCCGGGGTTCATCGCCATATAATGGTCAAACAGGATCTCGCCTTCGCTAACCTGAATTCCCTTAATCTTGATAATATACTGGTTCGGATTCAGCTGAATGTTATCACGCAGTCGGATGATCGGCACCACTGTACCAAGTTCCAATGCGATCTGTCTTCGTATCATAACAACACGGTCTAACAGGTCGCCCCCCTGATTAACATCCGCTAACGGAATGATACCGTAGCCGAATTCCAACTCGATAGGATCCACCTGCAACAGGCTGTTGACATTCTCCGGCTGCCTGATTTCTTCCGCCGCAGCCTCTTCACTGTCTACCTCCTGCTCAATCTTGGCTGTCTCGATAGTTCCCTCGATATTTCTGGCCACAATGATAAATACCAGTCCCAGTCCCACGAACAGGATCGTATTTAACTGTGTCACAAATCCAAGGATCGCCAGCATGGCTCCTACCAGATACAGTGCCTTCGGCACACCGAATAACTGGCTGACCAGTGTGGTTCCGAAATCTGCGTCCTTACTTCCTTTGGTCACCAGGATACCGGTGGACAGAGAGATCAACAGTGAGGGGATCTGGCTCACCAGACCGTCACCGATGGTTAGGATCGCGTATTTATTCAGAGCTGCGGTGATATCCATGCCCTGTCTCGTCACTCCCATGACAATACCGCCCACGATATTGATGGTTGTGATCAGAAGACCCGCTACTGCGTCTCCTTTTACGTATTTCACGGCACCATCCATGGAACCGAAAAAGCTTGCTTCCTCCTGGATCTTCTCTCTGCGTCTCTTTGCTTCCGCATCCGTGATCGCTCCTGTATTCAGATCGGCATCGATTGCCATCTGTTTACCGGGCATGGCATCCAGGGTAAATCTCGCCGTTACCTCGGATACACGTTCAGAACCTTTATTGATGACCATGAACTGGATCAGGATCAGGA
>OGHJ01002749.1_pt1 | contig 14221 bp, 11 predicted proteins | sample 1571351 | NCBI WGS metagenome assembly OGHJ01 (sample SAMEA2582037, study PRJEB24529) | metagenome | biome: Human gut stool | place: China | collected 2011 | reverse complement strand
TTAGGAGGATTATTATGCCAAAGGTAAAGACAAAAAGAGCAGCTGCAAAGCGTTTTAAAGTAACTGGAACAGGTAAATTAAAGAGAATGAAAGCTTACAAGAGCCATATTCTTACAAAGAAGACTACTAAGAGAAAGAGAAATCTTAGACATGCAGCTATGACAGATGCAACTAATGTAAAGACAATGAAGAAGATTATGCCATATTTATAAGATATGGATGTCTGTGATTGATTATTAGGAGGAAATTAAGAAATGGCAAGAATTAAAGGCGGTATGAACGCAAAGAAGAAGCATAACAGAGTATTAAAGCTCGCTAAGGGTTATAGAGGAGCTAGATCTAAGCAGTACAGAGTTGCTAAGCAGTCTGTAATGAGAGCTCTTACAGAGAGCTACAAGGGTAGAAAGCAGAAGAAGAGACAGTTCAGACAGTTATGGATCGCAAGAATCAATGCTGCAGCAAGAATGAATGGTCTTTCATACAGCAAGTTTATGTATGGTTTAAAGTTAGCTAACATCGACCTTAACAGAAAGGTATTAGCTGAGATGGCTGTAAACGATGCAGAAGGATTTGCTAAGTTAGCAGAAGTAGCTAAGGCTAAGCTTGCTTAATTAAGATTTATATTGGTATTAATACCAGTTATATAAAAGGCAGAAAGCGAATTGATGTGTTCCAGTAATTCGGGAGCATATTAGATTGGGCTTTTTGCCTTTTTTTGTGATAATATTGTGAAACATTTGCATAATACTGGTTTTAAATGTGATATTGTGGTATAGTTTATAAGTCGGTGTTACGGCAATATTTAATGTGGAGACAGGTTATGAGAAAAGTATTAAAGAATAAAGTTGTAAAATATGCTGTTACAGCAGCTATGGTTATGTCGGTTATGATGACAACAGCCTGTAACAGTAAGATAAAGGTAGATTATGGATACAATCCAACTGATTATGTAGAGCTTGGAGACTATAAGGGAATTCAGGCTGAGGTTGATGTAACAGCCATAACTAATCAGGTTATAGATAATAAGATTGCAGAACAGCTTGAAAGTGAGACAACATATACAGATGTTAACAGGGAAGCACAGAAAGGCGATAAGGTTACATTTGGTTATACTGGTACATCAGGCGGACTTTCAATAGATGATTTTACTGGTTCTGATTATAGTATGACACTTGGTAAGGATGCTTTCCCTGTTGCGGGAACTGGCTTAGATGAAGAATTATATGGAATGGCTGCAGGACAGACTAAGGTAATAACAGTCACACTTCCAGAGAATTCAAAGTATTCTGATTATGCTGGTAAGAGAGTGGTATTCGAGCTTACAATGAGTTATGTACAGCAGGCTAATGTTCCTATGCTTACAGATGCTTTTGTTAAGAGTGCGTTCAACTGCGAAACAGTTGATTCATATAAGGCACATGTTAAGAATGATGTCAGTGGAACAATAGAAACTAAGATAACAGAAGCTAAGAATGAAGCAATACTTACCCAGCTCCTTGACAAATGCAAGGTTACAGGTTATCCAGAGGAATTCCTTGCACAGCAGTCATCAAAGCTTGAGGAATCAATAAGCTTTTACAGTACACTTCAGGGTAAGACTAATGATGAATATTGTCAGAATCTATATGGTATGACATTTGATGAATTCGTTAAGGCATCAGCAGGACAGCAGCTTGTATATCAGGCAATTGCAGAAAAGGAATGTCTTACAATTACAGATTATGAATACAAGGATGACCTTGAGCAGTTTGCTAAAGACAGTGGTTATTCAAAGGTAGATACATTTACAGATAAATATGACAAAGAAACTATTGTTAAGTCTATGCTTGTTAAAAAGGCACAGAATTTAGTAATGGATAATGCAGTCATAACAGAGAAGTAGGATATATAAGAATATATTTGTTCAATATATGTAAAATGTATTGTTACAGAATATATAATAAAGTATATATTATAAATCAGAAATCATAACTGGGTAAATATATTTAATGATATACTAATTCAGGCAATGGTTTCTGATTTTTTGCTTTTAAAAATATCGAACATTTGTTATACTGAATTATAATACTGTGTATGCACAGTATGTGAAGGTTAAGTTTAGATGCACTGTTGATTTTAATTAAGTGCATTTGTAAGTTAAAGTGGAGATAGTGTGAGTATAATCACACATTGGATTGGAGAGTATATGAATTTAGATGGTTTAAATGACTGCCAGAAAAGAGCAGTTAAAAGGACAGAAGGTCCGCTTCTTATTATAGCGGGTGCAGGTTCTGGAAAGACAAGAGTTCTTACTAACAGGATAGCCTATCTTATAGATGATTGTGGTGTGGCGCCATATAATATACTTGCTATTACATTTACTAATAAAGCGGCAAGGGAGATGAGAGAGAGAGTTGATGCCACAGTAGGACAGCAGGCTGGCGAAGTGTGGGTAAGTACTTTCCACTCCACCTGTGTGCGGATTCTCAGGCGTTATATAGATAGAATTGGTTATTCCAATACATTTACAATATATGATACAGATGACGTTAAGAGTGTTATAAAGGATATATGTAAGAAGTTCAATATAGATACGAAGATGCTCAAGGAAAAGACAATTATGAATGCGATATCGCACGCCAAAGATGAGCTTATGAGCCCGGACCAGATGGAGCTTGAGGCTGGTGGCGACTACAATGGCAAGAGAATTGCCAATGTATACAGGGAGTATCAGAAGACATTAAAGCTTAATAATGCACTTGATTTTGATGATTTAATATACAAGACAGTAGAATTATTGGAAAATGATGCTGAAGTACTTAATTATTATCAGGAACGATTTAAGTATATTATGGTTGATGAGTATCAGGATACTAATACATCGCAGTTTAAGCTTATATCAATGCTTGCCGCCAAATATGGCAATCTCTGCGTTGTTGGTGATGATGATCAGTCAATATACAAGTTCAGGGGTGCCAATATTACCAACATATTGAATTTTGAGAATACATTTGCAGGAACTAAAGTAATAAAGCTTGAGCAGAATTATCGTTCAACACAGACAATTCTTAATGCAGCCAATGCGGTCATAAGCAATAATATAGGAAGAAAAGCAAAGAGCCTGTGGACAGAGAATGGTGAGGGTGAAAAGGTTAATTATACACTTTATGAAAATGGATATGATGAGGCACAGGGTGTTGTTGACAGCATAAGTTCTATGGTAAGGGACGGCTGGAATTACAACGATATTGCCATATTATACAGGACTAATGCCCAGTCTAGAGCGTTGGAAGAAAAGCTTATGTTAAAGAATATACCATACCGTATATATGGTGGAATAAGTTTTTATCAGCGTAAGGAAATAAAAGATATACTTGCATATTTAAAGACTATAGACAATGGTATGGACGGACAGGCAGTAAAGCGTATTATCAATGTTCCAAAGCGTGGAATTGGTGCGACAACCATTGAACGTGTTCAGGAATATGCAGACCAGAATGACATAACATTCTGGCAGGCTCTGTGCGATGCTGAGCATATCGATACGATAAAACGAGGTGTTGGAAAGCTAGAGCCATTTGTTACACTTATAGGTTCACTTAAGGCAAAGCAGGAATTTATGAGCATAAAAGAACTTGCCGAAACCGTTATAAGTGACACAAGATATATAGAATGTCTTGCAGAGAGCGAAACAGCAGAAGAAATAGAAGCAAGACAGGAAAATATAGATGAATTGATTAACAAAATAGTAAGCTATGAGGAGAGCTGCCGACAGAAGGAAGAAACTCCTACATTAAGCGGTTTCCTTGAAGAAGTTGCACTCATAGCAGATATTGATAATCTTAATGAGTCAGATAAGCAGGTAATGCTTATGACATTACATAGTGCCAAAGGTCTTGAATTCCCTATTGTGTATATGACAGGAATGGAAGATGGTCTTTTTCCAAGTTATATGACAATAGTGTCAGATGACCCTGCAGAGATAGAGGAAGAAAGACGACTTTGCTATGTAGGAATAACAAGAGCAGAGAAGATACTTAACTTAAGCAGTGCGAAGATGCGTATGGTACGCGGTGAAACACAGATGAATAAAGTATCACGCTTTATTAAAGAAATTCCCGAAGAATATATGCACATAGAAAATAATAGTTCAGGATATAATAAAGGTAAGATTGCATATGGAGGAAAAGATGACTCAGAGGAAACACCTTCGTATAATATCAGAGCTAATGCCAAAGCCGCTCTTAACAGATACGGTTCAGGCAATGTGAATTATAAAGAACCAAAACGTGTATCAATCGGCGGCTCAACTTCAGCAGGCTACAGGTCTTCTGTGAGAAAGGCGAATACTAAGGTTGGTTTTGGTAAAGAATTTCCTATGGATATATTTGATTTGAAGAAGCCATCGAAGGCTGATGGAGTTGGAGGCAGTGGAATTGGCAGTAAATTGACAGCTGGTGGAAAATCTGTATCAGGCGGAAGTTATGCAGGTACTTCATATGGCGCGGCGGGTTCGACTGCCTTTGCTGGCAGTGCTGGAGGAACATCTGGACTTGGATATGGTGTTGGCGATACCGTGGTTCATGCCAAATTTGGAAAGGGAAAAGTAATTTCAATTGATAATGGCACAAGAGATTATATGGTAACTGTAACATTTGATGAGTATGGTTTAAAGAAAATGCTTGCAGGCTTTGCAAGGCTTAAAAAAGCCTAAATATGGTGACAAATAAAATATGTTGTGATACAATATATTTACTTTAAAAGTGTTTTGAAAGGAGCGGTTGTTATGAATAAGGATAAGATTGAAGAGCTTATTGCGGCAAGCAAGCTCAATGAACTTCTTCACAAGAAAGATGTAGAAGAGAGCAAGAAGAAAAGTAATGTAATTATCATAGTATTAGCAGTTATTGGAGCGGTTGCAGCATTAGCAGCTATCGTATATGCAATCTATAGATACTTCACACCAGATTATCTTGATGATTTTGATGATGATTTCGATGATGACGACTTCGATGAAGACTTTGAAGATGATGATGATGAATTCGAGAACTAATTATTCTGCCAATTAAAGAATGATTAAGACAAAGACCACTGGCTGGCTTACAGCCAGTGGTTTTTTAGATGTTCGGTGATGTGGGAGGAAGGCTGGTTAGTTTCCTGATTAATTATATAGAAGGATTGGAGATAAAAGATGAAAAAAGGCGGCATATATACAGGTTATGTAGAAAGCGTGGATTTTCCTAATAAGGGAAATGTAATAGTTAAGACAGAGGAAGACGGACAGACTATAGAGGAAAAGGCTGTTGTAAAGAATTCAATACCGGGACAGACAGTTAAATTTATGGTAAACAAGAAGAAGCACGGCAAATGTGAAGGAAGGCTTCTTGAAGTTGTCTGTCAGGCAGATACAGAAACTAACGAAAGATGTGAGCATTTTGGTAAATGCGGTGGCTGCGTATATCAGACTGTAAGGTACGAAGAACAGTTAAAGATGAAAGAAAATGCAGTGAAGAAGCTTCTTGCTCCTGTTATTAATACAGAATATGAGTGGGAGGGAATAATTGGAAGTCCTGTATCAAGTGAATACCGTAACAAAATGGAATTCTCATTTGGCGATGAGGTAAAAGATGGTCCGATAGCCCTCGGTTTACATAAGAGAAACAGTATGTATGATATAGTAACAGTAACAGGCTGTAAGATTGTGGATAATGATTACAGAAAAATACTCAAGTGTGTATATGATTATGCACTAGAGAAAAATCTCACTTATTACCATAAAATGAAGCACGAAGGGTATCTTAGACATTTGCTTGTAAGAAAAGCTGTAAAGACAGGACAAATCCTTGTGGATATTGTGACAACTACAATTAATGATATCCCTATGGACGAACTTGCAGACAGATTAAAAGCACTGTCACTTGACGGAGAGATAACCGGCTTCCTGCACACCTACAATGACAGTGTTGCCGATGCGGTAATCAACCAAAAGACAGAGATAGTATTCGGAAGGGATTATATTGAAGAAGAGCTTCTTGGACTTAAATTCAAGATTACAACATTTTCATTCTTCCAGACTAACTCACTTGGTGCTGAAGTACTGTACTCAAAGGCAAGAGATTATGTAGGAACAACCAAAGACAAGGTGATTTTTGATCTGTACAGTGGAACAGGAACAATTGCACAGATGTTAGCCCCGGTTGCAAAGAAAGTCATCGGCGTTGAGATAATTCCAGAAGCCGTAGAAGCAGCCAGGATTAATGCCGGCATAAATGGACTTGATAACTGTGAGTTCATCGCAGATGATGTGCTTAATGCTCTCGATAACATTAAGGACAAGCCGGACTTTATCGTCCTCGACCCACCAAGAGATGGTATCAATCCAAAGGCACTTAAGAAGATAATTGACTATGGTGTGGAGTCAATGGTGTATATTTCCTGCAAGCCTACAAGTCTTGCAAGGGATCTGGTTATGTTGCAGGAGAGCGGGTATGAGGTTAAGAAGGGGTGCTGCGTGGATATGTTTCCAAATACGGGGCATGTGGAGACGTGTTGTCTACTCGTTAGGAAATGCGCAAACGATGATGAGATGGTATCCATAAAGGTTGATTTAGAAGGGATACAGTTGAATCAATGTGAATATAAGCCGGAAGAAAAGCCGACATATGGAAACATCAAGAAGTGGATTAAGGAGAAATACGGCTTCAATGTAACAAACCTTTATATCGGTCAGATTAAGGCTAAGGTAGGTATGGAGAAGCGTAAGAACTACAATATCGGCTCCGGAGAAGGTAGGGTGTCTACTTGTCCACAGGAGAAGGAAGAGACTATTATAGAGGCATTTAAATACTTTAGATTGATATAAAAATGAAAGGAGGTTGATTATGGCATTATCTTGGAATGAATATTATGAGTTGTTAAAAGAAATTAAAAAGAACAATGGTACAATCAATCTCCCTATAAAATATGAATATAAAGGAGAACCAATTGGACGATGGCTATCAAGACAAAGAAATAGAAAACAGAAAGGTATTTTGTAAATAGAAAGAATCGCTTTGCTTGAGGAATTAGATATTGAATGGAACTTAAATAACATTATCAAACAGAATTTAGATGATTATTGGGATAGATGTTTTGAACTGGCAAAACGGTATTACGAAGAGAATGGAAATCTATTAATTCCTGTAAAGTATTCTGTGGATGGTATTAATTTAGGCGTGTGGCTATGAGGCCAAAAGGGCGCATATCGAGGGAAGAATAGAAGAAAAATAACCAAGGAGCATATTGCTCAACTTGAGTCGATTGGAATTATATGGGACTACAATGATGTTATCGAAGATAATTGGAATGCTATGTATGAAGTAGCAAAACAATATTATTCTAAATATGGGAATATACATATTCCACAGGGGAAGAAGTATAAAAAATATGAATTAGGATCATGGATTCATACACAAAGAAGAAAAAGAGTTGATGGGGGACTTGCGAAGGAAAAAATAGAAAAATTGGATATGCTTGGTATTCGGTGGAATCCAGAAAAGGACAGATGGGAAGAGTACTATCAAGCAGCAAAAATGTTTTACGAACAGATTGGTAATCTTGATATTCCAGGTTCTTATTGTGTAGATGGGTTGCAGCTAGGGCGATGGATTAGTGTTCAACGACAAGCTTATAATGGTCGTGAAGATTGCAATTTAGATGATGCGCAGATAAGACGACTTGAAGAGATTGGTATGTTATGGGAAGTTTCTTCAGGTTTTCAGACATCTTTCAATGAGCAAGCTATTTACTATTATGTAACACAGATATATCCAAATGCAATTAATCGATATGCTAAGTTAGGTGTAGAAATAGATATTTATATTTCTGAACTAAAACTAGGAATAGAATATGATGGAGAGCATTGGCATCGAGATAAAATATTAGAAGATAATCAGAAGGATGAAATTTGTAATAAAAATGATATAAAACTAATAAGAATCAGAGAAGCAAGGCTGGTTGAAACGTCACATGCAGATAATTATGTACTTTGTGATACAGAATTAAAATCATTAGAAAAAGTTTTGACTGATATTTTTGTGAAATATTTTTCTTCTGATATCACTATAGACATTTTAAGCGATTCAGGTTCAATTATTGAATATAAAAATTATATCAATGATCCTTGGTATATTAATTATAATGCTGCTCGAAATTACTTTGAGACTTATGGCAATCTTAATGTAAAAAAGGGATATAAGACGGAAGATGGATTAAATTTAGCACAATGGTTAGCATATCAAAGACAATCAAGAAAAGGGAATAATAGTTCAATTTTGTCGGATGAACAAATCAATATGCTCAGTGAAATAGGGATGATTTGGGATAAGAATGAATTCAGATGGGAACAAGGATATGAAATTGCCTGTGAGTTTTATAAGGAATTTGGTCATCTTGAGGTTAAACAGGATTTGATTTATATGGAATACAAGTTGGGAAAATGGATAAATATGCAACGATTGGCATATAATTCAGACTCAAGTCGTAAAAACTTGTCTCAGATTCAAATAAATCGTCTTGAAAAAATAGGAATGATTTGGCATGCAGATGAACTTAACTGGAATCGAGCATTCGAATATGCTAAAGAATTTTATGAAGAATACGGACATTTTAATATACCAAGAAATTACTCTGTTGGAAAGTGGAATGTAGGTTATTGGTTGAAAAATCAAAAAACGGCAGATAAAAAGAAGACATTACGAGAGGATAGAAAAGAAAAATTGGTAAAAATTGGATTTAATTGATTGGCAAATAAACTTGTATATATCTTAACCGATAATTCAAAATATACAAAGGAGGCATTGGTATATGGGTTTATTTGATTTTTTTAAGAAACAAAGTAATCAACAACAGAATATAGGAATGAAAGTGGAAATCAGTACTCCAAAGGTTTCATTTGAAACGGATGAGGTTATTCCAATTGAAAAGAGAATAAAAGGTCAGCCGCCAACTTGTGATGGTTTGTATCCGCATGAAATACTTGTCCTTAGCTATTCACCACATTTTGTTATAAATGGAGAAAACTCTTTTGCAGGATTTTGGTGGTATAAATATGGAATTAAGGATGTAATGAAAATAGTTGAATCCTTAAAAGGAAAAAGGCTTATACAAATTGGCTCAGTAAAAGATGCCGTTAATATGGAAAAGCTTCCTGCTATAAAAGAGGAACTGAAGAAGCGCGGTCTTAAAGTATCTGGAAAGAAGGAAGAATTAGTAACAAGGCTTTTAGAAAATGCCACAGAAGAAGAGTTAAATACAGTGTTTCCTAAAAGATCATTTCAACTTACAGATACAGGAAGTGAACTATTAAAGAAGTACGAATGGATACCATTTATTCATTCAAACAATATTGAGGATTTAGATATATGGAATTTGGCAGCTATTGTTCAGCAACCACCTTATACCAAGTATCGTGACAAAATATGGGGCTATCTTAATCAACGGGGCGGTGTTCATATGAAAGAAGGAAACTTCGGATTATATCGAAATAGCAGATTTACTATGTCGGAGTTTGTAGCAAGTGAAGGTAAGAAGGATATTGCTTTTGGTCTTTTATGTGAAGTTGTAGCCTATGACTTGAGTGGATTGTCTAATGGATTTAGAATGGATTTTTTGGATATGTATTCAAAGTTCTTTTTCCCTTATGAAAATTCAAATCACACGATAGCTCCAGAAATAACAAAGCGAATACAAGAATATGGAGAAGAATTTGGATGGTCTTCAGATGAACTCCGTCAACAGTTAGTAACAGGAATTTCTAAAATCAAGCTTCCTTTTAGGCTGTTTACCAATGAAGAGTGTGCGGATATTATAATGGCAGAAATTGTTGGTGATAAGGATAAACTTAATGTAATTTATCACCAAGCAGAGGTTAGATTTAAGCAGCAATATAAGAAAAAGTAGTATTATTTGAGCAGCCCTCTTCGGAGGGGTGTTTTTATTTACAAATATTGAAAATATCTCTTGATAAAACGCTATAAAAACGCTATAGTAATGCTACTAAAGGAAGGTGAGAAAAATGGCATTGTCGGATGAGATAATATACATAAGAAAAAAAGGGTTTTACACGCAGGTTGAGTTCGCTGAACGCATTGGAGTATCTTATTCAACTGTTAACCGATGGGAAAATGGAAAGATGAATCCTAATGTTTCTGCAATGAAGCGATTAAAAGCATATTGTGATGCCTTAAATATAGAATTTGGAAATGTTGAAAAAGCATGGTTAGATCGGTCTTTGGAAGACGAAAAGAATGAGAAAAACAAATGAAGTATGCTTACAAATACTTTTGTCTACGACATAATGAGTTTTGGGAAAAGTATAAATATTCCTGGACTTTTATTGTTGGCTATGGTACGATTAAAATGAAATAATAAGGAGGTGGCTATATGCCATATGCTATAGATTTATTTTGTGGAGCAGGAGGATGCTCTGAAGGACTGATACAATCAGGATTTCATATCCTTTTCAGTTCGGATATAAGTGATATGGTAGAGGTGACGTATAAATATCGTCATACACAGTTAGGACTTATACAAGGTCAAAATACTTGGTTTGAAAGAGCGGACATCAGAAATCTTCATGGAGATTTTATCAATCAAAAAATCAGTGAATTAGAGATTTTTCGTAATCAAGATGTTCCAGAAATTGACTTGATGATAGGAGGACCTAGTTGTCAAGGTTTCTCTCGCGCAGGAAGGCGAGATAAAGAAGATCCGAGAAATTTATTATTTGGAGAATATGTTAGAGTAATAAGCGAAGTAAAGCCTAAATACATTGTTCTTGAAAATGTGGAGGGCTTTATGGATATGCAGTTTTTGGGCTATAAAGGATTAAACTTATATGATGAGGAGGGAAATCTTGTTGAGGAAGGACCAGTGTATCCAGATGGTTCTGTTACACCGAATATATTAACAGCTGAGTTAAATAGAATTGGTTATAGCACTTTGGAACCAAGGATTTTGAATGCAGCAGATTATGGTGTTCCACAGAGAAGAAACAGAGTTATTTTTATTGGATATCGAAATAATCTGCCTGCCCCTTCATATCCAGAGCCTACAGTTGAAGCCGGACATCATCTATCCTTAAGGGATGCTATTGGTGATTTAGTAAATGATGTCAATATAAGAAATAGAGTTAATCAGAGACTATCTGATTATCAAAGAGATAGTAGAGCAGGTAGAACACCATCATTTGTTACAGGACAGCCAATTCCTTGTGATAGAAGGCATCTTCAAAATCTTGAACTTCCTAATGCAACAGATGTTGTTTTGGAAAGATTTGACTTGTTTAATCAAGGTGAATCGGGTTCTATGTTGAGAAAAAGAATAAAAGAGCAGGGAATAGATATTACAGGCAAAAATGCACTGATTCAACTTTGTTGTGAAAAACTAAATATGCAAGCGGATGAGGTTGATAATTTGTTTAGAAATGTGAATGCTCCAGATGATGCTATCGATATACTTCTAACAAAGAAAAATATTCGACAGAGATTAGATTCTACAGAGCCATCACCAACCGTAGTTACACTTCCAGATGACTATATAAATCCGTGGGAGGCAAGAACAATTAGTGTTAGAGAAATGGCTAGGTGTCAATCATTTGATGATTCTTTTGAATTTCTTGGGAAGAGAACTACCGGGGGGCTGAAAAGACGTGTTGAGGTGCCACAGTGCACACAGGTTGGAAATGCAGTTCCGCCTTTATTAGCGAAAGCAGTTGCAGACGAAATTATGAGAGTTTTATAAGATAAAGGGTAGCCCATTAATTGGACTACCCTTTGTTTGTTCAGTGAATGTGAATTATATATCAATATGATTACAGTTCAACAACTTCGATTTCACCAAATAAATCTGATTTTGCATACGGTTTTATACGCCATGCATTACCGTGATTTTTTCCTATGTAACGACATTCTTTTGTTGTGTAGCCACGCCAATCATAAGTGATAATACCAGACTTGATTAATGAAAGAAAGGTTGTAAACTGTGGGGCTCTAGAAAACTCAATTTCATTGTATTTGAACTGAACCATCCCATCAATTTCTCTGCTTTCAGCTTTGACCCATAGAGTTGATGGATGTTTTGCATATAATTGTTGACGTAAGTCATCAAAATGCCAATATGCAGCAACTTCAGGTTTTCCAGTATTTGGATTACGCCAAACAAGATTTACTGTACGTTCTTCATCATTAACATGAAGATAAAAGCCTTGATTGTTTTGTGGGGCATCCATTGAACCGATGGTAATGTAAAGGCTATTGGCACCAGGATGCTTATCTGATTCATAGCCATATATTCTAGCAAATGCAGATACTCTGTTTCTATCTGATGGTTCATATTCTGCTACTCTAGTACCTTCAAATTGTGGACGCAAAGTGAAAAGAGTATCTAGAGTATTGCTACCACCTTTGGATTTTACTTCAATTAGTCCATTGTAATCTGCGTCAACACGGTTATTTGTATTTATTCCTAAAAGACTTTCTAAAGTGTCTCCGACATCCTTTGGTGCTATTGGACCGTATCCTTTTGAATTATCAAAGAAACCACCATGAATAATTTCATATAAGCGAGGTTTGATTCGATAGAACAAATCGGTAATGGCATCCATACCAATGGCATTGAGTAAATCATTTTCGGTTGGAATATTGTGAGTAAGATTGATTATGTATATTACAGGAGTGCCATCAGTTTGTTTGAAAATGGAAATATAGAGAAGATCGCCTTCATTGATTTCTCCAGATTCCATTTTGCGTTTTATTGTTTCGATGGAAAAACGTCTATCACCACGATTATTTGATACACGATAGAACTTTAATTTGATAACATCAGTTTTACCATGCTGAACAAATAATGCATCATATGTCACACCATATTTGCCACCATGCTCTAACTGCTCATAGTCGACAAGTCCATTGTCAAATAATAAATCTCTTAGAATACCATTAGCATCTAAATTGTTTTTGTCAATCATTGTATAAGTCATACGGATTAAAGCATAATCTTCATTGCGATATTTACGTATCATGTTAATCACATTTGTTTCATCTGAATAAGGTGTAAAAATCATATTTTTTCCTCCGTTCTTGAAAATAAACTGTACATATCTGCACCAACTGTGTAAGCCATTGCATATAAGGTCCTAATTGTTGGATTTTGTGCTTTACGATGCATAATTCTACTTACAATTGCGGTTTGAATATCAGTTGCTCCATAAAATTCAATCTGTTTAAGCTGTTTGTTTCTCATAATTTTTTGAATATTTTCAATGAAAACAAGAAGATAATCATCTTCAGTAAAAGTTAATGAGTTGAATGAATTGTCACTTAATAAATCATTGAAATAATTTCTTGAAAACAAAGCAGGAAATGGTGCATTTAATTTACGAGCAAGGTTAAGTGCTGTTATGTATTCGATATTTTGTTCGCCGTATTCTAATAATGAAAGGCAACCACGGTCGTATTTTATTGAAGAGGCTAATTCAGCAATACCGAGTCCTTGTGCTTCGCGAGTTTTTCTAATATTGGCACCAAATACTAATAAGATATCCTTTGGGTTAAATTCTGAATTCAAACTGATCACCTCCTGACATTATTTATTATATTCGAATATGCCCTCTTGTTCTTGACTTGTAACCGTCAATACAGAGGGTAAATGATAGCGACACCAGACAGATCACCATATTGAAATCCGCATTAGAGGAACTTGTCATTTCATTCGGAGAACTTCTGATGCCTGCCATAAAACAGATTGTTGGATGGGTACAGTCATTTGTTGATGTATTAAACGGACTGGATTAAGGGACAAAGAAAACGATTGTCACAATTGCACTTATCGTGGCTGCCCTCGCCCCGGTTCTTATCATTGTCGGAAAAGTCATCTCCGCTGTTGGAACAATTATGACCATTGTTCAAAAGATTGCCGGAGTCATCAATACAGTTAAGGGGGCATTTGCAGCACTGAATACGACAATGCTTGCAAATCCTATCGTTCTTATTATTGCAGCCATAGCAGCACTTGTGGCTGCCTTTATTTATCTCTGGAATAATTGTGACGGTTTCCGTCAGTTCTGGATTGACCTTTGGGAGAATGTGAAACAGGTTGCGGTTACGGTATGGGAGGCAATAAAATCATTCCTCTCGACAGCATTGGAAGCAATAAAGACTACGGCAACAACCGTGTTTGGGGCAATCAAGTCATTTTTTACAAC
>OGHJ01002745.1_pt1 | contig 14243 bp, 10 predicted proteins | sample 1571351 | NCBI WGS metagenome assembly OGHJ01 (sample SAMEA2582037, study PRJEB24529) | metagenome | biome: Human gut stool | place: China | collected 2011 | reverse complement strand
CTGCTCATCGGTTCTTCTTTTAAAAAAACGGCGGCGGAACCCTTCGATTTCCGGTATTCATAAACTGCTTCGCCAAATCCCCTCAATGTCCGCACCTGCTTCTTAATATTTATTATCTGTCTGCTACTGCATCCAGCACCAGCTTTGCTGCTCCGTAGATTCCTGCATCATTTCCCAGTGTTGCCAGTGCAAATTTCGCTTCACGGGATCCATGGAATACACTCTTTTCATAATGAGGTCTGATATAATCGATCAGAACCTCTCCTGCCTTGGACACACCTCCTCCAATAACAAAGGCTTCCGGATTTACAACTCCTGCCACTGCTGCAAGGGCGTCTCCCAGATATTTTCCAAACTGTTCTGCTACCTCCATAGCCAGAGGGTCTCTTGCCTTGACAGCATCAAATACTGTCTTTGCTGAAACCTCTCCGCCTCTCAGAACACTGTCCATGTCTGTAGAAGCAAGCTTCTTGTTTGCAAGTCTGGTAATACCGGTTGCAGAAGCAAACTGCTCAAGGCACCCCTTGTTTCCACAGTTACATACATCTGTCTCTGTATCATCTACATGAATATGTCCGATCTCCCCTGCTGCTCCGGTACTTCCGCTGATCATCCTTCCATCTACAATGATGCCGCCGCCTACACCGGTTCCCAGTGTAACAACAACCAGATCCTTATAGCCTTTTCCACCGCCCATCCACATTTCTCCAAGGGCTGCCACATTGGCATCATTGCCTGCTCTGACAGGAAGATTGATCAGTGCTTCCAGTGTTTCCTTTACATTAAAGGTTTTCCAGCCAAGGTTTACGGCACGATGTACCACACCACCTGCATCAATGGGACCGGGTGCGCCAACTCCAACACCGGCGATCGCATCTTTATCCATCTGTTTCATTTTTTCTCTGATACTGTCTGCTACGTCAGGCAGAATCTCCTCACCGTCATTCTCGGTTCTTGTAGGGATCTCCCACTTGTCCAGTACATTTCCCTCTACATCAAACAGTCCGATCTTTACAGTAGTTCCTCCGATATCTACACCAAATACGTATTTCATTTTTATTCTCCCTCTTTATTCTATTCTTTACAGGTTGCTTCTATTCGTCCTCATCCTCATCACTTCTGCCTCTTGCCAGAGATTCCTGTACTCTGCGGTAAAGCTCCTGTGCCGCATTGTATCCCATCTTCTTCTGACGATGATTGATCGCTGCGGACTCACAGATCACGGCGAGGTTACGTCCGGGACGAATTGGAATGTTGTGGCATACTATCTTGTTTCCAAGATATTCTGTATATTCCTCTTCCAGTCCAAGCCTGTCATATTCCTTGTCCTTGTCCCAGTCCTCCAGACGAATGACCAGATCAATATTCTGGGTATCCTTAACACTGGAGACACCGAACAGTGTCTTCACATCAATGATTCCGATACCACGCAGTTCGATAAAGTGTTTGGTGATATCCGGTGCGGATCCAACAAGCGTCTCATCACTGACCTTGCGGATCTCAACAGCATCATCTGTAACCAGACGATGTCCTCTCTTGATCAGCTCCAGAGCTGCTTCTGACTTACCAATACCGCTTTCGCCAGTGATCAGGACACCCTCACCAAAAACATCCACCAGAACCCCATGTACTGAAATACAGGGAGCCAGCTTTACATTCAGCCATCTGATGATCTCCGCCATAAATGCAGATGTTGCTTTCTTGGTCATCAGAAGCGGTACCTTGTGTGCCTCTGCGATCTCTGTAAACAGCTCATCCGGCTTCAGTTCCCTGCAGAACACGATCGCCGGGATCTCACAGGAAAGAAGTCTTTCATAGATCTCCTTTTTCCTTGCCACCGGAAGTCCTTCTATATAGGAATATTCCACAAAACCGATGATCTGAAGTCTTGTTGCTTCAAAATGTTCGAAATAACCGGCTAACTGCAGCGCCGGCCTGTTAATATCAGGCTGGGTAATCTTGATCTTCGAAATATCAATATCAGGTGTCAGATTTTCCAGCTTCATCTTTTCAATGATGCTTTCCAGTTTTACGCTTGCCATACGTTCCCTCCATACCTTTCCCCTCTCGCCTTTACAGACGGAAGACCGTTATCTTAAATAGTTTACCACATCAACCGGGGAATCTCAACAATCTGCTCTCTTCTCTTTCCATGTTTCTCCCGTAAAATTTTCATTTTTTCTGATGGAAAAAATCATAGATTCCCTGGGCGGCAGGCCGGTTCATTCCTTCCACCTGTAAAAGTGTTTCAACATCCGCTTCCCGGATCTCCTCGATAGACTTGAAACCGCGCATCAGTGCCTTTCTTCTCGCCGGTCCAACTCCCGGGATCTCATCCAATACCGACTTCACCTGTGCCTTGCCGCGAAGAGATCTGTGGTATTCGATGGCAAACCTGTGGGCTTCATCCTGGATTCTTGTGATCAGCTTGAACCCTTCGCTGTTCCTGTCGATCGGAATCTCTTCATTATTGAAATAAAGTCCTCTCGTCCTGTGGTTATCATCCTTTACCATGCCACAGACCGGAATAGACAGCTTCAGCTCCTGAAGGACAGCCAGTGCGATATTTACCTGCCCACGTCCGCCATCCATCATGATCACGTCCGGAAATTTTGTAAAGCTGCCCGCTTCCTTTTTTTCTGCGGTTCCCTCAAGTTCTTCTCTTTCTTCTATGCCATGGGTAAAGCGTCTTGTCAGCACCTCACGCATGCAGGCGTAGTCGTCCGGTCCTGACACACTCTTTATCTTGAATTTACGGTAGTCACTGCGTTTGGGCTTTCCTTTTTCATATACCACCATGGAGCCTACATTGGCAAAACCACTGATATTGGAAATATCATAGGCTTCCATCCTGTCTGCCTTCTCCAGATGAAGCAGTGCAGCAATCTCCTTCGCCGCTCCGATCGTCCTTCCCTCTTCCCGCCGGATCCGTTCCTTATCCTGGTTCAGCACCAGACTTGCATTCCTGGCGGCCAGTTCTACCAGCTTTTCTCTGGTTCCGATCTTCGGTACCCGGATATAAACTCTCGCTCCCCTTCTCCCGGTCAGCCACTGTTCCAGTACCTCCTGATCTTCGATTTTCTCCTGCAGCATCAGCTCTTTGGGAATAAAAGGCGTTCCTGCATAGAACTGCTTCACAAAATCCAGAAGAATCTGTTCTCTTGGAGTTTGTGACACATGTGTCATATAGAAATGCTCCCGTCCCATGAGTTTTCCATCCCTGACAAAGAAAACCTGCACTACCGCATCATTCGCATCATTTGCAAGAGCTATGATATCCTTATCCTCTCCATCACTGTCTGTAATCTTCTGTTTTTGCGCTACCTGCTTCACACTGTTATACAGATCCCGGTAACGGATCGCCTCTTCAAATTCAAGCTGATCAGATGCCGTCTGCATCTTCTGCTTTAATTCTCCGAGAATCTCCTGATAATGTCCATTCAGAAAATCCAGGGCTTTCTTTACATTTTCTCCATAGGCTTCCTTTGTAATGTTTCCCTGACAGGGTGCCATACACTGCTTGATATGATAATTCAGGCAGGCTCTTCCTTGTCCACAGTCTCTTGGCAGACTCCGGTTACAGGTTCTGAGCTGATACAGTCTGTTAAGCAGCTCTATGGTATCCTTTACCGCTGCGGCACTGGTATATGGTCCAAAATATTTAGCATGATCCTTTTTCATCTCACGTGAAAACAGGACTCTTGGAAATTCTTCTCCCATCGTCACCTTGATATAAGGATAAGTCTTATCATCCTTCAGCATGGTATTATATTTTGGCCTGTGTTCCTTGATCAGGTTATTTTCCAGCACCAGCGCTTCCAGCTCAGAATCCGTCACAATATATTCAAACCGGTTGATAAGCGTTACCATTTTGTCGATCTGTGGTCCTCTTCCAATATTTTTGCGAAAATAAGAGCGGACACGATTATGGAGATTGACCGCCTTCCCCACATAAATAATAGTATCCGCTTCATCATGCATGATATAGACACCAGGACACCTGGGAAGCTTCTTTAATTCTTCCTGAATATCAAACATAACTTCTCCTATTACAAAAGTGACTGCATGAACTGCAGTCACTTCTTTTCTTTATTTTCTGGCACCTGAGAAGATTCCTCTCGATCCGTTTTCACCTTCATCTCCAGCAGGCTCCTGTCTAACGAAATCCTCCGGGGTACGTTCCTCTGCCTTCAGCTCAGCCTCTGTTTCCTCTTCCAGCTTTGCTGCTCTGCCAGATTCTTCTGTATTATCCGCTTCCTCTTTCTTCTCCTCCGGTTCCGGGATTCCCTTTTCAGCACGGTAGATCTTCATAAATTCCTTGCCGCTGATCGTTTCTTTCTCGATCAGGTGGGCTGCCAGCTTATCCATCAGCTCCCTGTTACCGGAAAGCATCTGTTTGGCTTCCTCATAGCATTCCTTCAGGATTTCCATTACTTCTGTATCTACATCAGCTGCTGTTCTGTCACTGCAGGTCAGTCTTGCACCGCCTCCAAGATATTCATTTTCTACCGTGGCAAGACCCATCAGACCAAACCGTTTGCTCATACCAAACCGGGTCACCATATTGGATGCAATATTGGTTGCCTGCTCAATATCATTGGCTGCGCCCGTAGTCACATCGCCAAAGATCAGTTCCTCAGCAGCACGTCCGCCAAGCAGGCTGACAAGTCTGTCATGAAGCTCTGCCTTTGTCTGCAGATATTTCTCTTCTTCAGGCACATGCATGACATAGCCAAGAGCTCCCATGGTTCTGGGAACGATCGTGATTTTCTGCACCGGCTCGGAATTTTTCTGCAGAGCACTGATCAGTGCATGACCAACCTCATGGTAAGAAACGATCCTTCTTTCCTCCTGACTCATGATCCGATCCTTCTTTTCCTTGCCTACAAGCACCTGTTCCACAGCCTCAAACAGATCCTTCTGGTTCACATATTCTCTTCCATGCTGTACGGCATTGATCGCTGCCTCGTTGATCATATTGGCAAGATCCGCACCAACAGCTCCGCTTGTTGCCAGTGCGATCGCGTCCAGATCCACACTGTCATCCAGATGGACATCCTTGGCATGCACCTTCAGGATCGCTACCCTTCCCTTCAGATCCGGCTTATCTACAATAATACGCCTGTCAAAACGTCCGGGACGCAGTAGTGCCTTATCCAGGATCTCTGGTCTGTTGGTAGCACCAAGCACCAGGATTCCCTTGGAAGTGTCAAAGCCATCCATTTCTGAAAGGAGCTGGTTCAGTGTCTGTTCCCTTTCTTCGTTGCCACCGCCATATTTGCTGTCACGGCTTCTTCCGATGGCATCTATCTCATCGATGAAAATAATGCAGGGGGCATTCTTGGTTGCTTCCTTAAACAGATCTCTTACTCTGGAAGCACCTACACCTACATATAACTCAATAAAATCTGAACCGGACAGAGAGAAGAACGGTACCTTTGCCTCCCCGGCCACTGCCTTGGCAAGCAGTGTCTTACCGGTTCCGGGAGGTCCTACAAGCAGTGCTCCCTTGGGCAGCTTTGCTCCAATCTTCGCATATTTTCCAGGGTTGTGAAGGAAATCCACAACTTCCTGCAGAGATTCTTTCGCTTCATCCTCTCCGGCAACATCCTTAAAGGTAATTCCTGTTTCCTTCTGTACATATACCTTCGCTGTACTCTTTCCAACTCCCATGGGACCGCCGCCCTTGGACATCTTACGGAACAGGAAGCTCAGCAGTACCCACATCAGAAGAATCGGTACGACATAAGTTAAAAGGAAACTGATGATCACACTTGAGCTGTCTGCCACTTCTCCCTTGACAGGTACATCATATTTCAGCAATCGCTGGGTCAGCGTGTCATCATCTTCGATCTTACCGGTATAATAAGTAACAGCCGATGGACTGCCATACAGATACAGCAGCTTGTTTGCTTTTTCTTCTTCCTTTGGTTTAATATTAACTCTGTCCGTACTGATGGTAACGGACTCTACCTTATTATCCTCCAGCATCTGGATAAACTCATTGTAGCTGATCTCCTTCTGTGTTTCTCCGGACATCATCTTCATAAAACTGCTCATCAGAAGCAGTGTCACTAATGCTGCGATCAGAAACAGGACAATACTCTGGCGTTTGGGATCTTTTCCACTGCCACCGGAGCCGTTTCTGCCTTCATTTCCTTTATTTCCCGGATCTCCCTGACCGGAATTATTTCCGTTTCCCGGTTCATATTGGTTTAAGTTCTGCTCACTCATAAATTACTTACTCTTTCCTTTTAATATCGGCTCGCTGGTCAGATCTACTCCCAGCTTTTTAAATGTCCTCATATCCACATCAGAAAGCATAACAGAAGTATGCACCTGGCATCCTGTCAGCGCAGGAATCTGTTCCAGTGCTTTTCTTGCATTCGGATCCGTAGTCGCTGAAATTGCCAGTGCGATCAGTACCTCATCTGTGTGAAGCCTGGGATTCGTACCGCCCAGATACCGGGTCTTCAGTTCCTGGATCGGCTCGATCGCTGCCGGTGAGATCAGATGGGTATCATGATCTACGCCGCCAAGATACTTCAGTGCATTCAGCAGCAATGCTGCGCTTGCTCCAAGCAGAGACGTCGTCTTGGATGTGATGATCTTTCCATCCGCAAATTCAATCGCTGCTGCAGGCACACCAAGCTTTTCTGCTCTTTCATTGGCAGCCACCGTCACCTTCCGGTCCTCAGTGGTAATCCTTGCCTGTTTCATGAGAAGCTCGATCTTGTATACCTCATTCTCGCTTCCCTTGCCTCTTGCCACATCTCCTGCAGCCTTATAATAGCGCCGGATGATCTCCATATAAGAAGCTTCCTTACAGGCTTCATCGTCTATAATGCAGTTACCCGCCATGTTGACACCCATGTCAGTGGGGGACTTATAAGGATTTTCTCCGTAAATGCCTTCAAAGATTGCATTCAGTACCGGAAATATCTCGATATCACGATTATAATTAACTGTTGTTTCTCCATACGCCTCCAGGTGGAAGGGATCTATCATATTAACATCATTCAGATCTGCGGTTGCCGCCTCATATGCCAGATTGACAGGATGCTTCAGCGGCAGGTTCCAGATCGGGAAGGTCTCATACTTCGCATATCCGGCCTTGATACCTCTCTTGTTGTCATGGTAAAGCTGTGATAGACAGGTTGCCATTTTTCCGCTTCCAGGTCCCGGTGCCGTTACCACGACAAGCGGTCTTGTGGTTTCTATATATTCATTCCTTCCAAACCCGTCATCACTGACGATCAGCGGGATATTGGAAGGATATCCTTCTATTGTATAATGAAGATATACCTTTACATTCTTCTTTTCCAGTCTCTCCTTAAATTCTGCCGCACGGATCTGCCCTGCATAATGTGTCAGGACAACACTTCCCACATAAAGCCCCCTGCTTTCAAATTCCTGCATCAGTCTCTGTACATCTTCATCATAAGTAATGCCCAGATCTCCACGTATCTTATTCTTTTCGATATCAGCCGCATTGATAACAATAACGATCTCTGCTCTGTCCGAAAGCTTCATGAGCATTCGAAGCTTACTGTCCGGTTCAAATCCCGGAAGTACTCTGGATGCATGAAAATCGTCAAACAGCTTACCACCAAATTCCAAATACAGCTTGTCGCCGAATTTTTCGATCCTTTCCATAATATGTGCTGACTGCATCTTCAGGTATTTTTCGTTGTCAAATCCCACTCTCATAATTTCCATCCATCCATATTTATAATAAAAACAAATGCTGCTTCGCAGCAATTTTTTCCATTGTGAAAAAACTCGCAAACCCGTGCTTCGCACTTCTTGTCTGCTTTCGCAGACCGTTTGCTCGTTAACGGTGCTGGAAAAACAAATGCTGCTTCGCAGCGCTTGTTTTTCCATTGCACCTGTTACATTTTAGCACATGTTATATGATTATTCCATAAAAAAGGGATGAACAAATATCAATTTTTTATAAATAAACCGTATTGACAGTGAAAACTGCGGGTGCTATGATTTTTCTATCAAAGCAAAGGTGCTATTGGTTCAGGCCAGATAGCACCCTTTTTTATTTTTAAAAATGCAGAAAAACTGCTATTGACGGTTTTTCTGCAAAGGGAACTGTTGTATTTATACTAAACTAAGGAGTTATTATGGGAGTAAAATATGTATTCGTAACCGGCGGTGTTGTTTCCGGTCTTGGTAAGGGCATCACTGCTGCTTCTTTGGGAAGATTATTAAAAGCCAGAGGTTATAAGGTCACCATGCAGAAATTTGATCCTTATATCAATATTGATCCCGGCACGATGAACCCGATCCAGCATGGTGAAGTTTTTGTCACGGAGGATGGTACAGAAACCGATCTGGATCTTGGACATTATGAGCGATTCATCGATGAAAATCTGGATAAAAATTCCAACGTTACCACCGGCAAGGTTTACTGGTCTGTTCTGCAAAAGGAGCGTCGTGGTGATTACGGCGGTGGTACCGTTCAGGTGATCCCTCATATCACAAATGAGATCAAAAGTCGTTTCTATCGTAACTTTACAGATGAAGATACCCGAATTGCCATTATCGAAGTAGGTGGTACGGTGGGTGATATTGAAAGCCAGCCTTTTCTGGAATCCATCAGACAGTTCCAGCATGAGGTTGGAAAAGAGAATGCCATTTTGATCCATGTTACTCTGATCCCTTACCTGAAGGCCTCTCAGGAAATGAAGACAAAGCCTACGCAGGCAAGTGTTAAGGAGCTGCAGGGAATGGGTATTCAACCGGATATTATTGTATGCCGCAGCGAATATCCACTGGATCAGCATATTAAAGATAAAATTGCTCTTTTCTGTAATGTCCCCAATAACCGTGTCCTTCAGAATCTGGATGTGGAATATCTGTATGAAGCACCTCTTGCCATGGAAAATGAACACCTGGCACAGGTTGTCTTAGAATGCCTGAATCTCGACTGTCCAGAACCGGATCTTACAGACTGGAAGGCGATGGTGGAGGCTCTGCGGACACCTCTCCACGAGGTGAATATTGCAATTGTTGGAAAATATGTTCAGCTTCATGATGCTTATATCAGTGTTGTCGAAGCGTTGAAGCATGGCGGTATTTCCAACCGTACAACAGTAAATATCAAATGGATCGATTCCGAAACTGTTACAAGGGAAAATGTCGGAGAGTTACTCGGTGACGTGAATGGTATTCTTGTTCCAGGCGGCTTTGGTCCGAGAGGCATTGACGGTAAACTTTATGCGATTCAGTATGCAAGAGAGCACCATGTACCTTATCTTGGCCTGTGTCTTGGTATGCAGCTTGCTATTGTTGAATTTGCAAGAAATGTAGTTGGATATAATGATGCCCACAGTATTGAGCTTGATCCTTCTACCACACATCCCGTCATTGCACTGATGCCGGATCAGAATGGTGTGGAAGATATCGGTGGCACACTGAGGCTTGGATCTTATCCCTGTGTTCTTGATAAAGATTCTCTTGCCTATAATCTGTATGGTGAGGAAATGATCCATGAACGTCACAGGCACCGTTACGAGGTAAATAATGATTTCCGTGCAGCCCTGACCGAACATGGCATGAAGCTTTCCGGCATTTCACCGGACGGGCGTATCATAGAAATGTGCGAACTGTCAGATCATCCCTTTTTCATCGCTACACAGGCTCACCCGGAGTTGAAATCAAGACCGAACAGACCACATCCGTTGTTCAGAGGCTTTATAAAAGCTGCTCTGGACAATAAAGAAGCCCATAACTAATTTTCTATACCTTCCTTTTAAAATGATCCGCCCCTAACGGGTGGGTCATTTTGCGTTCATGATCTGGATACTTTGCAAGGCAGCGCTCCATAGATCCAGTTACCGGCAAGGACACCTTCTCCTACCGCTGCATCAGCAAGGTCTATCTTATCGTTCTGTATGAAAACAGCCCGGCCGAATTAAAGCAGTGCCCTGACCACTGGATCCACCGTTCCAAAACTATTTTTGACACCGGCCTTTCCATGGATCTGTTACAGGATTATATTTTTATCAGCCTTGACATTTTTCGTTCAAAAATGCACAATAAAAAGGTAACCACACTGTTGGAAGCATGGATGACTTTTTTCTCTACGGATGACCCGGAAGAGATTATCAAGCTTATCACAGACTTCCCACAGTTTAAACCGATGTATGAGACACTATACCAGATGTGTCGGAATGTGGAGAATGTTATGGGTTTCTTTTCTGAAGAATTACGGGAAATGGACAGGAATACTGTCAGATATATGATCGACGAACTGCAGAAGGAAGTGGATACACAAAAGGCTCTTCTTGAAGAAAAGAATGCGGTGATTGCCGAGAAAGATGCTATCATTGCCAAAAAGGATGCTCTTATCGCTTCTTTACAGTCACAAAACGCCAATGTATAAGCCGATACTGAGACACTATACCATATGTGTCTGCAAGAAAAAAGCTGCCACATCAGTCTATCTGATTATGGCAGCCCTTTTGGACATAAATTATTTTCTGTTTTTAATCTTATCTTCAATGATAATGTACCCATGTACAAGCAGATCTGTTATGACCAGAACTGCCACTGACCATATCAGGCATTCCTTTACACTGAATTCATAGAAAGCAGCAAATCCGGCAATCGCAAAATATACCCCTATATGTACGGCATACATCTTGGAAATCTGTTTGGAATAATAGCACAATTTGTTATATCCAAATTTCCATTTTTCCACGACCGGCATGATAAAGAACGAAAGTGCAAATACAAACATTATCGTGCAGAAGCTGCCTATAACCTTCATAAGCCCTGGTGTTCTGTATTGCTCAAGCATATAATTAAAAAACTCTTCTACACCCGGGTGCATTATGATACAGCCTGCAAACCATACTGCCGCTGTCACTCCACATATTATCCCGCTCTTTTTATAAAAATTTCCCTTTTCGTTTTCAGGTATTCTCCGGATTACCTTTCCAAAAACATATCCCAGGAATACATAACTCAGATACGGGAAAAAGCAGAAGCTCGTTTCTCCTTTGCCGCCAAAGGTCATGTCCAGGATCCAGTTCAGTGCTGCATTATCAGTAACAAGCTGTTTCGTAAATGGTGACACGATTCCCACAATTACAGCACTGATGATATATCCGCTCAGCTTGACACCTAATTTTCTGTATAACGCAAGTACAAGATAACACATACCGGATATAAAGAAAATATTGACAAAGGTGAGCACAGCGTACAGGTTTTCATGGTATATTTCCCTGCTGCCTGCCACCTCTCCCGTGATCAGATTTCTGATGAAGAAGCTGACCACTATTGCTGCCGCATAGCATAAATTACTCAGTCCCTGATACAGCAGCAGCTTTACGCCATTTTTAACCATATCCCCGGGCTCAGAATGCCTTGTGAAAACACTTCCAAATCCCATTGTAAACAGATACAGACAGGCACCTGTCGGCATAAACAGTGCAAACATGATCTCATATACATTTGATGTTGCTGCTTCCATGCCTGCCAGCGTCTGAAAAGAATGTATAAATACGATCATGATCATCAGGAAGCCCTTTACCAGATCAAGCTCCCTCTGCCGCCCTACATTTACCTCTTTATCCCTCAATGAAAACATATTTATTGCCTCTCTGCTCTAATCCCTTTTCTCTTTTGACTCCTCTCGGAGCTTTCCTACGAAGTGAGCGATCTTTCCCATTGCGGTCTTCAGGCTGTCCAGTGAATAAGCATAGGAAATTCTGAGAAATCCCTCTCCACAGCCGCCAAATGCAGTTCCTGGCACTACAGCTACTTTTTCTTCCATAAGAAGCCTTGTTGCAAACTCATCGCTGGTCATGCCAAACTCCTTAATACAGGGAAATACATAAAAGGCTCCATAGGGCTCAAAGCACTGCAGCCCCATCTCATGAAAAGCATTCATCAGAAATCTTCTTCTCTGATTATAGGCCTCCCGCATCTGTGCAACATCTTCATCTCCATTCCGGAGTGCTTCTACCGCCGCATACTGACTTGTAGTAGGCGCACACATGATCGCAAACTGATGGATCTTTACCATCTGCTCCATAATCTGTGCTGGTGCACAGGCATAACCAAGCCTCCAGCCTGTCATCGCATATGCCTTGGAAAATCCATTGATATATACGGTTCTTTCTCTCATTCCCGGCAGACTGATGATAGAAACATGCTTTTCCTTGTAACTGAGCTCTGCATAGATCTCATCTGTGATCACAAAGATATCCTTTTCCCGGATAATTTCCGCAATCTCCTCCAGATCCTTCTTTTCCATGATCGCACCTGTCGGATTATTGGGAAATGGCAGGATCAGTATCTTCGTCTTGTCTGTGATCGCATCCCGCAGTTCCTGTGCTGTCAGGCGGAATTCATTTTCTTCCTTCAGTTCAATAATCACTGGCACTGCATCTGCAAGAACCGCACAGGGTTCATAGGATACATAGCTGGGCTGTGGGATCAGTACCTCCTCTCCCGGATTGATCATTGCCCTGAGTGCCAGATCAATCGCTTCAGAACCACCAACCGTTACCAGGACCTCATGCATTTCATCATAATGGACTCCCTGGCTTCTCTCTACATAATTGCTGATTTCCTTTCGCAGCTCCTTCAGGCCTGCATTGGAGGTATAAAAGGTTCTTCCCTTTTCCAGGGAGTAAATGCCCTCATCTCTGATATGCCATGGTGTATCGAAGTCGGGTTCTCCAACGCCAAGGGAAATAGCGTCCTCCATTTCATTTACGATATCAAAAAATTTACGGATACCGGAGGGCTTGATATCCACAATTTTATCTGCTAACGGATTTCTCATGGTGTAACCTTCTCTCTTGTATCTTCATATTTTTTGGTAAGGATCGTTCCATGATCCTTGTATTTTTTCAGGATAAAATGGGTTGCTGTACTTAAAACCCCCTCTATGGTAGCCAGCTTTTCATTCACAAAGCTGGAAACGGATTTCAGTGTCTTGCCATCTACGGTAACAAGCAGATCATATCCGCCTGAGATCAGGTATACACTGTTTACGTCCGGATATTTGTAGATCCTCTCTGCTATATTGTCATATCCCTTTCCTCTCTGGGGTGTGATCCGTACTTCGATCAGTGCAGTCACCTTCTCAATAGAGGTTTTCTCCCAGTCGATCATGGTATGATAGCCACAGATGATCCCTTCTTCTTCCATTGCCTTCAGCTCATTGGCTACATCAATTTCTTCCGCCCCCAGAATCACTGCCAGCTCCTTAATATCAATACGGCTGTTTTTTTCAATAATTGCTAAAATCTGCTCTCTCACTTTCAGAGTCCTCCTTGTTAAGCTATTACTTTTCCGATTTCATCCGGCCTTGCCGGTTCCAGAAAACGGATCTCTTCTCCGTTATGCAGTACTTTATCATTGTTATCCGTAGTTCTCCCGATGACAGCTGCGGGAATCCCTGCCTCCTGCAACGCCTTCACCATACCATCTCCATCCTCTGCTACGATCAGAAGGCTTCCCCCAGATAACAGACCATAGGGATTCAGATCAAAAAACTCACAGATTTCTATGGTTTCCTGCTTAACCGGTATCTTTTTTAAGTCTATGGAAAGTCCAACGCCAAGCCTTCCAGCCAGTTCATACAGGCCGCCAAATACACCACCATTTCTCATATCGTGCATTGCTGTGGCGCCGGACTTAAGGGCGGTAGCAGCCTCCGGTAAGACCGGCAGATATTTTTCAAAGCCCTTCGCCGCTGTTGTAATAGAAAACGGGTATCTTTCCAGAAGCTCTGCTTCCCTCTCCTGTGACAGTACCGCGGTTCCTTCCAGTCCCATCCACTTGGTCATCACGACCGCCTGTCCTGCTGCAGGTAATCCCCTTGATCCTCTTTCTGCAATCTCCAGCCGGTATCCAAAAGCCGTTACTGAGATCACGGGATACTTTACTGCACCTGTCACCTCGGTATGTCCACCGGCAATCTGCACCTTACATATACCGGCAGCTTCTTCTGTCAGCTGCATGATCCTCTTTAATTCTGATTCCTCTGTCCCCTCCGGCAGTGTCAGTGCCATCTGCATGGCAAAGGGGATTCCTCCTCCGGCTGCGACCGCATTTACCGCCGCATAAACAGCGTAACAGCCTGCTCGTATCACGGGAAGACTTACTGTCTGTGTGGCTGCACAGAATACTTTGTCCTGACAGTCAGGCACCTGTCCGCCAGTACCCCTTCCCTGCCCATCAGGATACGTGAAAAAGGCACAGTCCACCCC
>OGHJ01002744.1_pt1 | contig 14244 bp, 12 predicted proteins | sample 1571351 | NCBI WGS metagenome assembly OGHJ01 (sample SAMEA2582037, study PRJEB24529) | metagenome | biome: Human gut stool | place: China | collected 2011 | reverse complement strand
CTGTAGGACTTCTTGCCTTTGACCGTTTCCAATTGTGCAGAGAGCGTCTGCATCAGTTCTTCCGCCTCCGGGTAGGTGTAGATGCTCCGGGCCATCTCCTGGATAAGACGATGGATTGCACGGCGGGCTTCCCACACCAGTTCATCCCGGGAGTAGGACTTTTGCTCATAGGTGTGCAGCATCTCCTGCCTAAATATTTGATTGGCCAGTGTGGACTTGATCTTGCGGATGCCCTCCCGCGTCAGATAGGCTTCATCTGGCACCGTCGACCATGCCATCATATGGACATGGGGGTGCTTGCCCTCATCGTGGTAGGCAGCGTACCAGCGGAAGTGATTCGGCGGGATGTTCATAGCGGCGGCGATGTCATTGCGGTTGGCCCGGAGTAGATTCATCCACGCTTTGGCGTTGTCATAGCCAAGGCGAGCAGCATCCTCCCGTTTCAGGGAGAGAATGTGCGTCCACACATTTCCGGTGTAGCGATCTAATTCATCCATTGTTGTTGCCAAGTCAACGCCATCCTCGTCACCAAAGAGACCGTGATCCCCCAGCCGCTCCGCCCTTGGTCGGGTGGCGATGTACTTCATGTAGCCCTCCGACTGCTGCACCGCTGCCCAGTTTTCTTCCAGTGCTCTTGTGATGAACGTCGAGGCATTGGCTTTGGTGTGCTTGGTTGCGTAGTCAGAATACTCATCCAACTCTTGGCTATTAGGAAAATCCTTTACCAGTTTTGTGATGAGCTGCTCCTGTTTTCTGGTGGGCGGACGGTTACCTGGGAGTAGCTCTACACGCTCTCTGGTTCCGATGTACCGCAGGTAGCCGCTGACAGAATTGCTCCCACCGCATTTGAGGTATGGGCTTTTGACAATCAGTCTTGCCACTCATTGTCCTCCTCCCAAGCTTCCCGCACCCGCTGCTCCAGTGAGATGCGACCGTTGGTCTTCTTCACATTGTTAACACTCTCCGCTCGCCGGCGGTGCAAGTCATCTTCGCTGAACTGAAACGCATCTGCCAGGATGCCGGCTACCATGTCCTGCTCCACCGCCTGTTTGAATATGAGCGAGGACAGCCGGTCCTCCAACCGTCCCAGCCGCCCGTCCAGATAGGACTTGAGGGAAGTAGGGAGGAATAGTCCGGCACTGTTGGCGCTGAGGTAGTCCAGGTAAAAGTCCACGGCGTTTTCGATAAAAGCAGTGAGACTCCGGCTTCCGTCCTCCTGATACCGTCGTTCCAGGAGTACTTTCTTCTCCGGCGTCAGGTAAAAGGCAAACTTCTCTTTTCGGCTCAAAATAGGCTCCTTTCCGGGGTATGACCCCTATTTTCTTCTTATGGCAGTAGGCGTTCGGGGAATGTGACCGCAGAATCATTTTTTCTTTCTGGATTTGACCCCAATTCCGACCACCTGGGAAACGCTCGGAACTGCCCGCACTGCGGGCAGATGTGACTGGGCAGAGCGGCGGTCTTGACGCCTGTCCTTTATCCTGCTTTTCCTTTCGTCCCCTATAAGGGCCGTGAAACTGCCCCAAATCCGGCTTGGAACCGCCGGGAGGGGCAGGGACTCTGCCCCTCCCGCAATCAGGGCACACAGGGGCCCGCAAGCAGTCACGCTGGGCTTTCCTGTTCTCGCAGGAGCTTCGCCACACGCTAGCGCTCGGTGGCCAGTTCCAGTTCCTCCATCTGCCGGTCGTAATACTGGTCGACCACCTCCTGGATCGGACGGAGGGTGAACAGCAGATTGCCATTGCGCCGGCCGTTGTGTTTAGTGATTACCTCTGTGGGTTCTGTGGTGACGAATCCACGCTCCTCCAGCTGCCGGATGTACTTGCGGACAGTGTTTTCACTCATGCCCACTGCTTCTCCGATGGTTCGGATGCTGGGCCAGCACTGGTGGGTCCTGTGGTTTTCACACCGACGCAGAAAGCAGTACACCGACAGTTCACCGGCGTTCAGTCCAAGCTGGAAAATCTCATTGGGCAGAGAGAAAAAATTACCCCGGCCACTGTACTTGCTGTACCTCATACGCCGCCTCCCGTGTGCTCGTTCACCCACTGGATGAACTGTTCCTTTGGTACTACCATCCTGCTGCCGACGCGCAGCATCGGGAAGTCCGGCTCGTGCATCAGTTCATAGGTACTGGCGGGCAACACTCCCAGCACCTTCCCTACTGTATCCGCGTTGAGAAACAGCGGCAGGTCATCGTAGAACTTGTATTCGGATTCTTTCAATCGGCATCCTCCTTTGAAATATCGCGGACATCATCTGGATGGACCAGACGCAGGAACTCCCTTACGGAGTTGACTACACCGGCATCTTTGAGTTGCTGGTAACGAATCAGATCACAGAGTGTTCGGAGATTGACCTCCGCACACTCCAGCAGCTTATCGATCACCACGATCTGTTGTTCTGTGCTGAGCTTCGTGGGTTTGTCCGGGTCTTGCAGATAGGCTCGCACCGCGTCCTCCTCCGGCATCTCTTCCCCCAGAACTTCCCGCATCTCCTGAAGGACATAGTCCAGAGTTTCCTTCTCAGCATCGGCAGTCAGGAAATGCAGCAGTTGTTTTTGCCTTGTACCAAATAAATCCATCGTCATCGCTCCTCTGTGTATTTTGATCTGGGTTCCCCTGACTACGGCCAAGGTCAGGTTTCCGAGTGCCGGAAAATCACCCTCTACTTATCAGGACACTTAGAGGCGGTTTGTAAACCCAAAAATAAAAAATATTTTTAAAAATTTTGCTCCCGTCCAGTGTGGACAGGAGCGGAGCCTTGGAACAATACAATTCAGAGAACAAAAATAGCTGAGGGACTCTGTCATGAGACAGAGCCCCTCAGCTGTTCGTGGAGCTTTTTCAGCCGCTTTGATACCGACGCCTTGGATACGCCGTAGATCGTCCCGATCTCCTCCATGGTCAGGCCTCTGCCATATCGGAGCTGGATCAGATCCCGGCCCTGGTCACCAAGATCACCGACGGCTTTCCGCAGAGTTTCAAGCTGGAGGTTCCGGAGTACAGCATCCTCCACGGGACGCCTGACACAATCCGAACAGAACAGCACCGTTTCAAACTCACTTCTACTCAGATGCCTTTGGTCCCGTTTCTCCTGCGCCTGTTCCCGCTTCCGATCCTGCTCCAGGAAGTCTGCGACCTCCTTTGGCACTGATACTTGCTGGCCACTATAGGTAATCACGACAGAGTCGCTCATTTGCACCCTTTCCGCTTTACACGGGAAGGTGCACACCCGCGCTGCCGGCACAGCGCCAAATACTGAAGACCTTCATGGAAGTTCCCTTCGTACAGGGTGGTTGTGGTGCCCTACGAGGCCCATGAATGTCTGAGGTCCCACCGGGGTGTGGACCTCACCGGAAAGCTACGAGTTTTAGGCTTTCGCCTGATCATATTTTAGAACAAGCGTTCCCTGCCGTCAATATTTGAATTTGCACTTTCTCTTTGTCACGGCGGAAAGTGAATCGCCCCCTTCTGGCAGAACAAAGGATTGGGATACATAATGTACCTCAATCCTTCGTTTCAGCAGTGCAATTCTTAAACCAAACGCTCGGTAAACCTTTGGAAACTATCAGCTTTCATGAACTTTGCATCATTACCAAGAGCGGCAAAATGTTTTTCTCCGCACCGAATCTTTGCTTGTTCTTTAGGACGAAGATCCTTGCCCTCAATACTTCCCTTCGTTTCTACAACAAAGTAGAGTTTATTGAGTCCATTATCCTCAATGACGACAGCCCAATCCGGGTTGTAGCTACCGAGGGGCGTGGGAACCTTGAACCAATTGGGAAGTTTGGCATATACTTTTACACTTTCGTTGCTTTCAAGCTTTTCCGCAAATCCGTGTTCCACATCGCTGTCATAGACCACATAGTCATAGACAGAACGATGGCTCTCAAACATATTTCGCTCAAGGTATCCGGTGAGTTCCTCTGAGTCAAAGAGTTCCTGGGCATAGAACTCTGTGTCCCCCAATTTTGTGTATTTGATGCCATCCAAAATGAAGAGTTGCATAGTGGAACTGATCAACTTCGCTACTTGATCCATATACGCCTGGGGATTCTTTTTGAACAGATTAAGCGTCTTGCTCTCAGTCAGGATCTTTACGATGGTTCTGCGGGTCAGGCCAGTTCGATTTTGCAGATAAGTGATGATGTCAGGCAACTGCTCCTTGCCATCGGTGGTCTTTACGGAGAGCCGTTGGGTTTCAGTGGTGTCCACACCGCCCTCGGACACCTGCACCTTCGCTTTGGTGTACATCAACTTGGCCGCCCCTACATCCAGATCCAACTGCATCTTCTCGCAGCACTGTTCTACCAGCTTTTCAGAGTCAAAATCTACCCTGTATGTCGTCTTGTATTTGATTCGATCCCAGAGTTCCTTGAATTCCTCGCTCAGAAAACGCTCTTTGTTCAGGTGAACTGTCCGCTTATCATTTGCAGGTTTGATATTCAGGCCACTGGCAGCCTTCTTGCATACACCGGCGATGGCATGCTTATGCTCGACCAGCTCCACTGGAACCTGCAGGGTATTCATTTTCAGTGCAATCTTCAGCGCATCGGTCACCTTGTCCTTTTCGTCCAGGTAGCCGCACTCTTTGAATGCCTGATAGATATGTTCTGACTTCTCAGCACCCAGATAAGCCATAGAACCGTCCGGCTGCTGAATGGGAATATTGGCAAAGCTGTGGCTTTCCAGAAGGCCAAAGCGGATACCCTCATCCTGCTCATATTCTTTCTGCAAGGTTGCGGCAAACCTTTCATAACTCTCATTGGCCATGACAGTCAGCGTGTTGATAGCAAAACCATGCTGCCGCTCACCGTTCTGATTGACACATAACCGTAGGCCACGTCCAATTTCCTGACGCTTTTTAACTTCGCTTTTCGTCTCATTCAAGGTGCAGATCTGAAATACATTGGGGTTATCCCAGCCCTCCCGCAAGGCTGAGTGAGAGAAAATGAAACGGAGCTTACTGTCAAAGGACAGTAGCTTTTCTTTGTCGCGCATGATCAGGTTGTAGGCCGACTCGTCTACAGCCGTAGTGCCGCTGGTGTCCTTCCACTCCTTGTCAGAGTTTCCGCCCTTCTTGTCGCCGGAAAAATATCCTCCATGCACCTCATGGGGCAGGGACTCCAAATCAATGTCCTGATCCTGAAACAGCGTCCGATACTTGGGCCGCTGGATCAGTTCCCGATAGTTCTTCTCAAACATGTCGGCGTAGATACCGTTGTGGCGCACCCCATCAGTGTCGTAATAGCGGTAGTTGGACACTTTGTCGATGAAGAATAGGCTCAGCACCTTAATGCCCCGGCGGTTCAGAGCCAGTTCCTTGTTCAGGTGCTCCTCAATGGTCTTGCGGATCTGCTGTTCCTTGATGGCCCGGTCATCAATGTCGCCCACCGCCTCACCGATCCGCAGGATCTCCGGTTTGGTGGTAAAGCTGACATACTCATTGCCCTTCTCACAATAGATGTCGTCTACCACATAGCCGTTGTACACTTCCCGATAGCCGGACAGCTTCTCGGACAGGTCGTCCCCCTGGCGCACGGTTACCGCTTTGCGCTTGATCGTACCCTTGACCTCACAGTCCAACTCGATTTTGGCCGTAATGGGAGACTTCTTGTTGTCCACCGACAACAGTTTCATATACGCCTTGTTGTGGTAGTCCAGGCTCTCAAAGCTGGCTACCTCGATCTGCTTTACCAACTCCAGATCGAAGGCGTCCACCGCGTCCAGTTTGTATACCAAATTGTGCTTTTCCACATGGGTGGCGGAGTAACGTAGGGTACACAGGGCGTTGAGGGATTCCATAGCTTTTTTAGAGGCCGTGGCCCCCTTGCCCTCCACGCTCTGGGGCTCGTCCACGATGACGATTGGATTGGTCTCCTGGATCAGGCTGATGGGGCGCATTCCGTTAAGTTTGTCAATGGCCCGGTGGATAATATTGGCCTTATTTTCTTTCTCCGGATCGTCAAAGCTCTTTCGAAAGGCGGCGATATTGATGACCATAATGGAGATGTTATCATTGACAGCGAAAGAGCGTACCTCCTCCGGCTTGCTGCCATCGTAAATATAGGTGTCATAGACCACATTGTTATAGATGGTCTGGAAGTGTTCCTTGGTGATCTCCAGGGACTTGGCCACTCCCTCTTTAATTGCGATGCTTGGCACCACAATGATGAACTTTTTAAAACCGTAGGCCTTGTTCAGTTCAAAGATGGTGCGCAGATAGACATAGGTCTTTCCGGTGCCAGTCTCCATCTCAATGTCAAAATCATAGGCCCCCTTTTTCAGCATCTTGGCCTGGGGCAGGCCGTTGCGCAACTGCACCGCCTGGAGGTTTTCCAGGATCTCATCCTCGATCAGTTCCAGCTTGTTGGCAATACCGTTATCTGTGGTCATCTGCCCTGCGTCATCCTCCATTGTGACGGTGAATACGCTCCGTTTTGGCGTCTGGCCGCGAAAGAGATCTACCACAGCGGAAACTGCTTGCTCCTGATATTGGAGGTTGGCTTCAAATTGGAGTTTCATTTGTCAACCCCCCGTCTGCTTAATTTCCTTGATTTTATCCTTAACCGTTAAATATGGAACTGCAGCAAGGCAAGACACAACTAAGTTGAATGTTGTATCATACCATTTTTCAAGTTCGTCTGGTGACATTTTCATAAAAGTAGCATTGGCTAATTTATCTTTTCCCGTCCAATGTCGGGCGCCGATTTTGTTAAGCAAAAAGGTAGTATCGTTATAGAGAGGATAAAATTCTGTTCCTTTGATTTGCGATTCTACAGCTTCTAATTTCTTAGATAGCGTACAAAGTATCTCACCTTTTCGCCTTATATTTCCACAATTATCAATTCGATTATATTCGGTCAGGCTGGGTTCAACATCAGGATCTTTCTGGGAAATGATTGTCGCTAAATCATCTTTGAAAATCACATATACTTCATTGTTTTCTTCGTCTACCTGACATTTGCAATGAAATTTTCCCAAAAGATATTTACAATTTTGGAATAGCATTTCAAGCGCATTTTTGTCTGCGATATATGCTATTGCATGTGCTTGTGCTGTTTCGATAGTTGCGTGAATCCGCAACCAACAATTCAAGAGAAATTGTATGAAATCTAATAATTGTTCTTCAGAAACCTTTTTTTCTACAAAATCTTCTGGCGCAATGTTGAGTTTGGAACGCATCTCCTGTAAATTGATAAATGTTCCCCGCAGATTCCAGTTTTCAAATTGCAGATCGCGAATATAGTCCTCAAAAGTATACATAGGCGGCTTTCGGGTTCCCCATCCATCATATGTACCCATGGTGCGCCAATTTGAAAAAATAGCTTCCAACTTTTGATATTCATCAAATAAATCAAAGGAAGGGAATTTATTTTTTTCTGAAATTCTCTGTCTCATACTTTCTTTCCTCACACTGTCGTAAACGCGTCCTCTTCCAGGCCGGCGCGTTTGAGAATCTCCTTGATGTTGACCTTGGCGCTGTCGCTTTCAAAGCCGTTGTCTTTGAACACGACCCGCCAGACCTCGGAGGACTCCTCCTGGCGGAGCGCCGCCATGCCTTCGGCCACTTCGGCGGTGATGTGGTCGTCCAGGCAGATCATCAGGGCGCCCATGCCGATGTCGTACACATTCCGGCTGGCGATGATGTGGGTCTCCAGGGGCCAGGTGAGCTCCATACCCATTTTCAGCATGATCTCATAGACCACATCCAGTTCGCTGCGGCCCTCCACATAGTTGCTGACGCTGTCAAAAAGGGTAGTCTCCAGGGCGTCATAGTCCGGCTGCCACTTTTTCAGATTGGAACTGTCCAGCTTGAACACCTTGAAGCCGATGTCTGGAACCTTCTTGGGTTCCTCGCCGATTTTCAGCTGGGTGCTCTGCTCCTCAATCTCCGCCTTGATTTTCTCCCCGGCCCGGCGGATACGTTCCTTGCCAATCTCGCAGATATTTTTGTAGCCTGCCTTGGCGGCCTCTGTGCCTTCCCTGCAGGGCTCCGGCAGCTGTACCATGATGAATTTACGGTTACCGCCATCCTCGGCGTTGAGCTGCATAACTGCGTGGGCAGTAGTGGCTGAACCAGAGAAAAAATCAAGGACTATTGAATTACTATCTAACGCAAGGGATAAACATCTTTTAATTAATTCTATTGGCTTTGAAAAATCAAATAGTTTTCCGCCAAGTAACCTTGTTAATTCTTGTGTTGCAGACTGAGTATGGCCGACTTCTGTGTTCGGCCACCAAGTCCATAAATTTCGTCCAGCACGCTCTGACAAATAGGTTTTTTTGCGCGGAACGCCTTTACCATCTTGCCCAAACCAAATACGACCAGCTTCAATTTCTTCTTGCATTTTTTCTTTAGTAAATCTCCAACACAGGCTATCCGGAAGAACTATTTTTCTTCCAACTGGAGTTACAAGTTCATAAAATTGGTTTTTTGTTCCATGACCAGCTTGAGCTGTGCAATCTGTGGAAACCCAGGGCCCTCTTGGGTCATTGTCCGGATTTTTATATGCGGCCCTATCCTTTTCAGAAAAGGGAAGTAATCGAATTATCTCTCCAGAACTTTGAATGTTTTTGCAAAAAATCAGAATGTATTCATGTCCTGCGCTAATAATCCTTCTTGCATCTGGGGATGTTCTTTTTTGCCAAATGGCTTGTGCAATAAAATTGCCCTCGCCAAAAATTTCACCGCATATTTTTTTCATGTTTTCTGATTCATTATCATCTATACTGATGAAAATAACACCATCATCGCAAAGGAGGTTTCTTGCTAACCGTAACCGAGGATACATCATATTGAGCCAATCAGTATGGTAGCGACCATTAAACTCGCTGTTTGTCCCTAATTGCTTTCCTTCATTATCCACCTGACCTGTAATTTGTTTATAATTCTCAATGCTGTCGGAAAAATCATCCGGGTAGACAAAGTCCCCGCCGGTGTTATAAGGCGGGTCGATATAGATCATCTTAATCTTCCCGTGGTAGCTCTTTTGCAGAAGCTTGAGCACCTCCAGATTGTCCCCTTCTATGTAGAGGTTCTGGGTATCATCCCAGTTTTTGCTCTCCGCCTCGCAGGGCCGCAGGGTTCCGGTGGTGGGGGTCTGCGCCAGCCGCAGGGCCCTGCCCTTGCCGTTCCAGGTGAAGTTGTAGCGCTCCTTCTCGTCGTCCACATACTCCCCCAGCACCTGCTTGAGCTTGTCAAAGTCAATTTTCCCCTCCTCAAACACGTCCGGGAAGATCTGCCGCAGCTGCGCTATATTCTCCGCCGCCAAATCCGGCGTTTTGCCGTCAAGTTTTGTCATCTGTGGTGGCCTCCTTGCAATATTCTGAAAGTACTTGTTCTCCAAGGCTTCTGAGTTTTCCGTTATAAATTATAAAACTTATATGAAATTGGACTCGATAGATCTGGGGGTTATAACACTCAAAAGCAAGATTGATTTGAACCTTGTTCTTATCTATCCCCATAAAATTGTGGGATGAAGCAATAAATGAAACACTAATTTTTTTCGTTTCCTCCGACGCCATACCATTTTGTGCTTCAAATACAGGCATAAACCTTTGGAAATCAGTTCCTCCTATCGTATGGAGCGTAGCTTTCACAATTTTAAGCCCATAGATCTGGAAATTTGAAATATTTTTTAGCCCAAATGTAATATACCCTATTTCATGCCCGCCAATAGCACTATTCTGTAGTTCAAAGCCAATATCAGCTCCGTGTAAAAAACCAATATCCCATTTTTGATCTTCAATTTTGTATCTTAAATCTGTAGTATTTAAGACGCTGAAAACAGGGAGTTGTGCCCTGTGTTGCTCTTCTATCAATTTCAAGTTTAGCTGCGTGGCTCGATTATTCTGTATAATTGATACAACACCTAAAGCGATTGTTCCTATAGCTGCTAATGATGCGCCATAGAATCCAAGCGCCTCTCCGACAGATAAACTTGTATTTATCAAGATACGGCAATTATCACCTATAAAATATAAGATCCAGATAAGTAATGGAATCAAAATAAAAGTGATTGTAACGCACCAGAAGCCCCATTTATATGGCGCTCGTCTTATATGCTGTGTAATACTTTCACATAGCTCCTTTAATTTCTCATTCATTTTTATTTACCCGAGTTCTCCAATTTCTTGATCTTCATATTCAGCTCCACTTTCCGGCTGAACTGGGTCTCCTTTTTCAGCTCCACCCGCAGGGCTGCGATCTCCTTCTCCACCCGCTCCCACTGGGCCAGGAGCTACCGGGCCTCGCCGCCGGTCAACTTGTCTCTGAGACCTTCGTGAAACAGATCTTTTTTCTTACAACAGAACTTTTCGCTGCAAAACTTCCTGATTTTATCATAGTATAACATAACATCCGCAATGAATCTACCAAAGGATTTTTGAATTTCATTTTATTTCCAGACGGACACATCCGGTTAGCTGCTCTCCCTAATTGAAACCATTCCAGTCACCACTGGCTCCGTACTCACAGAATAAAATGTATTGCAAAACGCCACACAAGATAGTATAATCATGACAGAAAGGCGGTGTTTCCTATGGCGGGCAAAACGGCCAATGTAACGGCGCGGGTTCAACCGGAGATCAAGCAGAAAGCGGAGGCAATTCTGGATCAGTTGGGTATTCCGGTGTCTGTGCTGATCGATTCCCTTTATCGACAAATTATCATGACGAACAGTATCCCCTATTCCTTCCGGATCCCTACGCTCCCGACGCGGGACGGACTGTCGGAGGAACAATTTGACCAGATGATGGAGAAGGGACTGAAACAGGCTAAGGTAGGCCAGGGGATGGATCTGGACGCCGCGTTTGCCCGTATCAGTAAGAGTATCTGAGGATGGAGTATCAAGTCAAACTGACCGACTACGCAGTGGAACAGCTGCAGGAAATCGTCAGCTATATCTCTAACGTGCTGCAGTCTCCAGAGACTGCCCGCCGATGGCTGGAAAGAGTCAAGTTGGAAATCTCTTCCCTGCGCACGATGCCAAATCGCTACCCTCTGACGCCGGAAGAACCGTGGCGTTCCGAGGGAATCCATAAAATGCCGGTGGAAAACTTTCTGGTGTATTATTGCATCAATGAAAGTCAGAGAATCGTATGGGTCACCGTTGTTGTCTATGGCCGAAGGGACCAACTCCAAGCGCTTCGGAATATGCCGAAGGATCAAGGTTAACCGCGGCTGCACTTATTCTTTGTTTACAGCCCCCCAATTCCTGAGCCGTGGACAGCGTAGAAATAACTTGTTTCATCCTTCCATCCGAGTTATAATACAGGCAGCCGGAAGCAAAAAAGCGCTCCCCCCTCCTTGTCGGTGAAAAACACCGGCAGGGGCTGGGGGCGCGTTTCTGACCACAGGACATACCACACACCGCTTCGGAACACATGGAAACCGGGTGGTCAAAGAGGTCTGAAGATGAATTGGATTGGAGCAAAAAGGGTTAAAAACCACATAAAATACCCAGAAAAAGTTTGAAATCGGCCTTCGGGTCCAAGAGGCCCCGGGTTCGAATCCCGGCACTCCGACCAAAAAAGTGCTGTTTTCCGATGAAAACAGCACTTTTTTCTTTGCTTTTCTTCGCAAAAAGTGTAGTTAAAAGCAGATGCTTTTGACTTGACCACAGAAATACCACAGATGGATTTTAGCTTTGACCACAGGAAGGGCCGCCCTTTTCAAGGGGGCCCTTCTTTTTTGTTTGTGTCAGCACAGATTAGGCACGCTCAATTATTCTCCTTGGGGATTGTCCATTATTGCTCAAACAGTCCCATTTCCAGCACAAATTTCGGTTCCTTTTTCCGCTCCAGTACCTCTTGACCACATGTTTGCCCACAGACAGCGAAAATCGACCCACCGGGGGACTTTTCTCTCGGCGGGCCGGTTTGCGTGTACCTCAGCTTGCCATTCGGCTCCATCGCTTTCTTGCCTGGAAGGTGGTCATCGTTCGCTCTTTCGGCTTTTCCTCCTGCTCCGTGACCTCTGCCTTGGCGATGCCCCGGTCGATTTTCACCGCCGCCTGCTGTCTCATCTCATCAGTGACATGGGAGTAGGTGTTCAGCGTGGTCGCGCAGGACACATGGCCCAGGATGGTGGACAGCGTTTTGATGTCCATCCCGTAGGACAGGGCGTTGGTGGCGAAGGTATGCCGTAAATCATGGAACCTAACCCTATCGCATCCCGCATGATCCAGTATCCTGTGCAGGCGCTGGTGGATGGAAGACGGGCGCATGGGCGAGTCCTCCTTCTTGGGAGAGGGGAACATCCATCTGGAATTTACTCTGGCTCTGTACTCCCGCATCACCTTCAGGACAGAGGGCGGCAGGATTAGGGTACGGACTGCCGCTTTTGTCTTTGGCTCACAGATTACTACATCTGGGCCGCTGGTTCCGGCCTGCTTGTTGATCCGCAGTTCCCCGGTCTCCAGATTCAGGTCATCCCACTGGAGGGCCGCTATCTCTCCCAGCCGCAGGCCGGTGGCCAATTCCAGGAGAAATAATTCGTAGTACTTCTCCTCTTTAGCCTGAACCAGCAGTTTCTGCATGGCCTCCCTGGAGAGGATCTTCATCTCCTCGTACCTCACCGGGGACAGCTTGCACCCGTCCGTTGGATCGCGGGAAATTAGATGTTCTGCCCGTGCTTTCTCCAGCGCCCGGTGGCATAGACTGAAACAGTTTCGGATCTGGCCATCTGAAATTCCACTTCCGCCGATATGGTCATCTGACTTCATCCAGGCGCAGAATTGCTGGATATCATTTGTTGTCAGCTTATTCAACGGGATGCTGCCTAACTTTGGTTTGATGTATAGCCGGAGATATCCCTCGTAAGTTCTCTGTGTCCTGGGGCGAATCGTTGGCTTGCAGTAGGTTTCGTACCAGTGATCCAGCCATTCCCCGAAGGGCATATCCGCCCTGACCTTGGAGGGGGCGGACGGTGCTATGGTTTCCTTCAGAGCCTTCAATTTCTCCACGCACTCGCCTTTGGTTTTGGCCAGAACATTCTTCGTCTTGGGCAGGCCCTTCTCGTCGTAGCCGATGACCACCCGCCCCTCCCAGCGGCCATCTTTTCTCAGACGGATGGTTCCTTCGCCGCTCTTGCGCTTTCTTCCCACGGTTTCAGCTCCTCTCCGAAAATATCTGTCAGGAATGTCTCCACGATCTCCGCCGCGCGTTTCTGCATATCTCCAGTGGTGTGGGTGTAGGTGTCCAGAGTGAAAGCCGATCTGGTGTGGCCCAGGATACCGGACAGGGTTTTTACATCTACGCCGCTGGTCAGGGCATGGGTGGCGAAGGTATGCCTTAAATCATGGAACCTGATGCTGGGGAGGCCAGCCTCTTTCAGCAGAGCCTTCATTCTGTCGTAGGCCGTGTCGGGACGGGTAGGCTGCTCCGGCCTCAGAGGGTTTGGGAAGATCCAATCAGTTAAGGCAGACTTCTGTCGCTCCCGGAGAAGTGCTGCTGTGCTGGGTGGGAGGATGATGGTGCGGGTGCCAGCGGCGGTCTTGGTGTCCCATGTGGTCAGTTTGCCACCCTTCTCCTGATGGACGGCGCGGCGTACCTTGAGGGTGCCACTTGCCTCGTCAAAGTCCTCCCACTTGAGGCCGCAGATCTCGCCCCGGCGCAGGCCGGTGGTGAGTTCTGTGTAGAAGAAGTCGTGCCAGGTATCATCCTTTTGAATGACCTCCATAAAGGTATCCAGCTGTTCATCTGTCAGAATTTGTTTTGACTTACAGGTGAATTTTGGCGCTGGAATTTCTTCTGTCGGGTTCCACGGGATCAGTCCGGCCTGTTTTGCCGCGTCCAGCGCCTCGTGGAGCATGGAGTGGATTCCGCGGATGGTACTGCTGGCTAGCCCTTTTCCCGTGATCTGATTGCCTTGACTGGCCAAAGTGTCGTACAATTTTTGGATATCTTTTCCCGTGACTTGGGCAATAGATTTGCCGCCTAAGCGGGGATTGATGTGAATGCGTACTGCCCCCTGATATCGGGTCAGCGTAGTAGGCCGGATGGTGCCGGCGATATTTTTCAGCCATTGATCCAGCCACTCGCCCAAGGTCATCCTGCTCTGCTCGGTCAGGTCGACACCCTGGTAGATGTCGATGTGCTGGCGGAGTTTGGCGGTCAATTCCTTTTGGGTATCGGCGTAGACATACCGGAAGATGGAGTCACCGTTTTCCTTGTGGCCTACCACGATTCGGCCTTCCCAGCGGCCATCCTCCCGTTTCCGCACCATACCGTCCCCAGA
>OGHJ01002742.1_pt1 | contig 14249 bp, 10 predicted proteins | sample 1571351 | NCBI WGS metagenome assembly OGHJ01 (sample SAMEA2582037, study PRJEB24529) | metagenome | biome: Human gut stool | place: China | collected 2011 | reverse complement strand
TACTCCGCCCCCCTGTCCAACATGATCTACGCCGGCGCCGACCTGTTCCTCATGCCCTCCATCTCCGAGCCCTGCGGCCTGAGCCAGATGATCGCCATGCGCTACGGCACCATCCCCGTGGTGCGGGAAACCGGCGGCCTGCGGGACTCCGTGGTGCCCTACAACAAGTTCACCGGCGAGGGCACCGGCTTCTCCTTTGCCAACATCAATGTGCAGGAGATGACCGGCGTACTGAGCGAGGCGGTGAACCTCTACCACAACGAGCCCAAGGCGTGGAAGGCCCTCCAGAAGAACGCCATGACCGCCGACTTCTCCTGGGAAAGGTCGGCCAAGGCTTATGAGGAGATTTACGGCTGGGTGACCGGGAAATAGGGCCGCTTTTTACGCTTGACAGTACCATATTCCCATGATAGAATGAGCGCTCCGTGGCGGGTGTGTCCTTCCGCGGAGCGTTCCTATGTTGATCTCAACAGAAACAGGAGATGTCTGCATTGCACAAATATACCAAAAAAGAGCTGATGACCCTCATCACGGGCAAACTGCGCCGCAACTTCGGCCGTGACGTGGAGGAGGCCACCAGCCTGCACATGTTCAAGGCCTGCGCCCTGGTGCTGCGGGACATCATGTCCGCCCGGGAGCTGGCCACCCAGAGCCAGATCCGGGACAGCCACGCCCGCCAGGTCCACTACCTGTCCCTGGAGTTCCTCATGGGCCGGTCCCTGGAGAAGAACGCCTACAACCTGGGGGTCCTGCCCCAGCTGAAGGAGGCCATCGAGGACCTGGGCTTCTCCGCCCCCGACCTCTTCGAGGTGGAGCCCGACGCCGGTCTGGGCAACGGCGGCCTGGGCCGTCTGGCCGCCTGCTACCTGGAGGCCATGACCACCCTGGAGATCCCCGCCACCGGCTACTCCATCTGCTACGAGCTGGGCCTCTTCAAGCAGAAGATCGTGGACGGCCAGCAGGTGGAGCTGCCCGACAACTGGCTGGACATCGCCGACTGCTGGCTCATCCCCAAGATGGATGAGACCGAGAAGGTCCACTTCGGCGGCACCGTGAAGGACGTGTGGAACCCCGACGGCAGCCACACCGTGGTCTACGAGGGCGGCAACGACGTGCTGGCCGTGCCCAAGGACATGGAGATCGCCGGCTATGGCACCGACCACGTCAACGTCCTCCGGCTGTGGGACGCCAAGAGCCCCACTCCCCTGGACATGTCCCTCTTCTCCCGCGGCGAGTACCTGAAGGCCACCGAGCAGAAGGCCATGGCCGAGTCCATCGCCAAGGTCCTCTACCCCGAGGACAACCACTACGAGGGCAAGTCCCTGCGCCTGAAGCAGCAGTACTTTTTCGTTTCCGCCACCGTGCAGTGCATCTGCCGGCAGCACAAGGCGGAGTACGGCACTCTGCGCAACTTCCACCAGAAGCATGTCATCCAGATCAACGACACCCATCCCACCCTGGTGATCCCCGAACTCATGCGCATCCTGCTGGACGAGGAGGGCTACACCTGGGACGAGGCCTGGCACATCGTCACCAACACCGTGGCCTACACCAACCACACCATCATGGTGGAGGCCCTGGAGCGCTGGCCCCAGCAGCTCATCGAGTCCCTGCTGCCCCGTATCTGGCAGATCCTGGTGGAGATCAGCAACCGCTACCAGGCGCAGCTCAATGAGTACTTCCACGGCGACCAGTCCAAGGTCCGCGACCAGGCCATCATCTGGGGCGGCGAGGTCCGCATGGCCAACCTGTGTGTGTGCGCCTGCTTCGCGGTGAACGGCGTGTCCGCCCTTCACTCCGACATCCTCAAGCGGGAGACCTTCCACGACGTGTACGTCCGCACCCCCGACAAGTTCAAGAACGTGACCAACGGCATCGACCACCGCCGCTGGCTCAGCGAGATCAACCCCAAGCTGGACGCCCTCATCCAGGACTGCGGCGGCAAGGGCTACCAGCTCCACCCCGAGCAGCTGGAGTGCCTGCTCAAGTACCAGGACGACGCCTCCGTGCTGGAGCGGCTGGCCGCCATCAAGGCCGAGAACAAGCGGAACTTTGCCGCCTATGTGGCCCGGGAGTCCGGCGTGGTACTCAACACCGACGCCATGTTCGACGTGCAGGTCAAGCGCCTCCACGAGTATAAGCGCCAGCTCCTCAACGTGATGCACATCACCTACCTCTACCAGCAGCTCAAGAACAACGCCCACTTCGACTTCACCCCCCGGACCTACCTCTTCGGCGCCAAGGCGGCCCCCGGCTACTCCGTGGCCAAGGACATCATCCACCTCATCAACTCCCTGGCCCAGGCCGTCAACAGCGATCCCGTCTGCAAGGACCGGCTCCAGGTGGTCTTCCTGGAGAACTACCGGGTGAGCCTGGCCGAGAAGCTCATGCCCGCCAGCGAGCTCTCCGAGCAGATCTCCACCGCCGGCAAGGAGGCCAGCGGCACCGGCAACATGAAGTTCATGATGAACGGCGCCCTCACCATTGGCACCCTGGACGGCGCCAACGTGGAGATGCACCAGCAGGTGGGCGACGAGAACATCTTCCTCTTCGGCCTGAAGGCCCACGAGGTGGCTGAGAAGAAGAGCAAGGGCTATCGCGCCTACGAGTACTATATGCGTGACGGCCTGCTGAAGGCCGTTCTGGACCAGATCACCCAGGGCTTCGGCGACGGGGTGAGCTACTCCGACATCGCCAACCGGCTCCTCTTCGGCGCCAACGGCGGTATGGCCGACGAGTATATGCTCCTGGCCGACTTCCAGAGCTACCGTGAGGCCCATGAGCGGGCCGGCCGGACCTATCTGGACCCCAAGCAGTGGAACAAGATGGCCCTCATCAACATCGCCAAGTCCGGCATCTTTGCCGCCGACCGCTCCATCCGGGACTACGCCCGGGACATCTGGAAGGTGCCCGCCAAGCAGTAAGGCCCTCCAGCCTGAGCATGCTCAATGGAATACAAAGAAAAAAGCGTGTGGACATTTTGTCCACACGCTTTTTCTATTTTTCTTTCCGCTTCGCCAGGGCCCGAAAGACGCCCTGGGGCAGCTCGAAGATGAGCAGGATGCCCAGCACGATGGCTACCGCCGCCTTCAGGGTAGAGAAGCCCTTCTGGGCTGCCAGATCGATCTGGTCGGTGACCACATAGTAGGCCGTCCAGTAGATGCCCGCGCCGGGCACCAGGGGAAAGATACCAGGGATGAGGAAGAGGGTGACGGGGCACCGGCGGCGCACCGCCGAGTACCTGGAGCAGAACACCACCAGAGCGGTGGCGGCAAAGATGGAGACGATGGTCCCCAGCCCCAGCCGGTCCAGAGCCAGGTAGCACAGCCACCCCAGGCCGCCGATGACGCCGCAGCGGAGGTAGCAGTTGGGGGGCACGCTGAAGAGGAGGGCAAAGGCGGCGGTGCCCACCGCCGCCGAAAGGACCTGGGCGATCCATTCCAACACGGCAGTCACCCCCTTACAGCCCGGTGAGGGTGTGGTGGACGGCCATGACGGCGCCCACCCCGAAGGCAATGCAGAAGGTGACCAGCAGCACATCCAGCAGCCGCACCGACCCGGCGATGTAGTCCTCGTCAGCGATGTCCCGGATGCCGTTGGTGAAGGCCACCCCGGGCACCAGGGGGATGATGGCGCCAATGATCATCATGTCCAGGTGATGGCCCAGTCCTGCTCCATAGAGGAGGACGCAGATCAGAGTCACCAGAGCGCCGCCGGTGATGTTGGAGGCGATCTTGGAGAGCCGCCCCTTTACCACAAAGAGGAGGTAGAGGTAGAGGACCAGCCCCGCCGCCGCCGCGGCCAGGGCGTCGGCCCAATCTCCGCCGAAGAGGATGCAGAAGCAGCCGCTGCCCACCCCCGAGGCCAGGACCTGGAGCCAGGCTGGCAGCCGGGGCATGGCCCGGATCTCCTTCAGCCGTTCCATGGCCTCCTCCGGGGTGTGGAGCCCCTGCTCGATCTCCCGGGAGAGCTGGTTGACGGCACTCACACGGTCCAGCCGGGCCCCCACCAATGGGATGTGCTTGACCCTGGCAAAGGTATTGCGGCCCTCTCCCTCAGAGGTGAGAAAGATGCCGCTGCTGAGGACGAAGGCCTCCGCCTCCTCCACCCCGTAAGCCGCCGCGATGCGGTAAATGGTGTCCTCCACCCGGAAGATCTCGGCGCCGCTCTCCAGCAGGATCTCCCCCGCCAGTGCCGCCGCATCCAGCACCAGACGGTCGTCTCGCTCCTTCATGGTATCCCTCCCTCACGCCGAAAAAACCGGAGACGCTGTTGGGGCGTCTCCGGTTTTCGGTTTTGTCATCCGATCCTTAAAGGGGCTTGAACATGGCCTTGTCCATGCCGCACAGAGGGCAGGTCCACAGGCTGGGCACATCGTCAAAGGCGGTGCCGGGAGCCACGCCGCGGTCGGGATCACCGGCGGCGGGGTCGTAAATGTAGCCGCACAGCTTGCAGATGTACTTCTGGTTCTTGGCGGGAGCGGCGGGGGCGGGGTCCTTCACCAGGGCGGCCACGGAGCGGGCCCAAGCGGCCACAGCGGCCAGGTCGTCCTCGGTGGGGGTGAAGCAGACCTTGAAGGGGGCCTCAGGCAGGGCGAACTTGAGCTGTTTGAGCTGCTCATGGACCATGCCGGCGGCCTCGCCGGTCCAGCCGAAGGAGCCGAAGGCACCGGCAGCCCGGCCACGGGTGTTGATGGCGTCCACGGCGTGGACGGCATGCCAGATGGCCTCAGGGGCGGAGCGGTTGATGGTGGGAGCGCCGAAGAGGACAATGTCGCAGCCGTTCACCAGACCGGCCACGTCGGCGCCCTGGGGGTCCACCAGGTCCACAGTGGTGACCTGGCAGCCGTCGTCTGTAAGGGCCTGGGCAGCGGCCTTGGCCAGGGCGGCAGTGCAGCCGTAGGCGGAGCAGTAGAGCACTGCGGCGGTCTTGACGGCGGGCCGGGGAGCGGGGGTGGCCCACTGGCGGTAGCGCTCCTTCACCTGGTCCAGAGTAGCGGTGGTGAGGCAGGGACCGTGGCTGGTGCACACCAGCTCGGCCTCGGCGGGCATTTTGTCCAGGCCGTCCAGCACGGCGGGCTTGAAGGGCCCAAAAATGCAGTCGAAGTAATAGCGCAGCTCCCCCTCGTAGGCCCGGCGGTAGACGGCGTGGATGCCGGTGTCCACCATGGAGGGCTCACAGAAGTGGGCGCCCAGGAAGTCGCAGGTGAAGAGGGTCTTGTCCGCCTCGTCCCAGGTGAACATGGAGTCGGGCCAGTGGAGCAGGGGAGCGGAGATGAACTTCAGGGTCTTGCCGCCCAGGTCCAGGGTGTCCCCGTTTTTCACCACCCGGCAGGGGAACTCCTCGTTGGAGATGGCGCTCAGGAACTTCTTGGCCGAGGCGGAGCACAGCACCGTCAGGTTGGGGCAGCGGTCCAGCAGGGCCCGGACGCCGCCGGAGTGGTCGGGCTCGGTGTGGTTCATGATGAGGTAGTCCACCTTCTCGATGGGCATGACCTCCTCCACGTTCCGCACCAGCTCATCGAAGTAGTCCCTGTGGACGGCCTCGATGAGGGCGGTCTTCTCCCCGCCGGTGACCAGGTAGGCGTTGTAGCTGGTGCCGTACTTGGACTCCATCACGATGTCGAACACCCGCAGGGCGGGGTTCTGGATGCCTACAGACCAGATGTTCTCCCGGAGCTTGATTGCGCTCATGAATGTCCTTCCTTTCCCGGGCGGGGGCGTGGCCCGCCCTGCAATTCCTTGTAATTCCGTCGGAATTTAGTATATCTTCCCTGAGCCGGTCTGTCAACCGTTATCCCGCCGCAAATCCACCAAAAACCCGCCCCGCTCCGCCCCCAATCCGCCGCCTCTTGACGGTTTTCCCCAGCGGCGGTAGAATATTGTTTATCTGCGGGCCGGACACGCCCTTTTCCGGCCCCAAAATCGTCTGTTTTGAGACAGGAGAAGGAGCGCAGGCGCACATGATCTATCTGGACAACGCGGCCACCACCAGGGTGTGCCCGGAGGCGGCCCGGGCCGCCATGGCCGTCATGACGGAGGAGTTTGGGAATCCCTCCTCCCGGTACGCCCACGGCGCGGCGGCGGCGGAGCGGCTCCGGGCCGACCGGGCCATGGTGGCGGCGGCGGTGGGCTGCCTGCCCGAGGAGCTCACCTTCACCTCCTGCGGCACCGAGGGGGACAACTGGGCCATTCGGGCCGCCGTGGAGTACGGCAAGCGGAAGGGCCGCCACATCATCACCACCGCCATCGAACACGCCGCCGTGCTGGAGCCCATCCGGGCCCTGGCCAACGAGGGTTGCGAGGTGACCTACCTGCGGCCCGACCGGCAGGGCCATATCGACCCCAAGGACCTGGCCGCCGCCCTGCGGCCGGACACGGTGCTGGTGTCCATGATGCTGGTGAACAACGAGCTGGGCACCATTCTCCCGGTAAAGGAAGCTGCGGAGGCCATCCGGGCCGCCGGCTCCCCCGCCCTCCTCCACACCGACGCCGTCCAGGCCTTTTTAAAGGTGCCCTTCACCCCCAAGGACCTGGGGGTGGACCTGCTCACTATCAGCGGCCACAAGGTCCGCGCCCCCAAGGGCATCGGCGCCCTCTACATCCGCAAGGGTCTGAAGCTCAAGCCCCTGATGCTGGGCGGCGGCCAGGAGAACGGCCTGCGCCCCGGCACCGAGCCCACCGCCCAGATCGCCGCCCTGGCCGCCGCCTGCCAGACCTGGATGGACCACCGGGAGACATATACCAATCGTATTCTAGAGGCGAAAAATCACTTTTTGGAGTCTTTTTCCGCCGTTCTGCCCCAGGGCGTGGTGGTGAGCGCCGGGGATGCCCCTCACATCTGCGCCGTCTCCCTGCCGGGCTACCCCAGTGAGATGCTGGTGCGGGAGCTCAGCGACCGGGATATCTGCGTCTCCTCCGGCTCGGCCTGCCACCGGGGCAAGCCCAGCCATGTCTTTGCCGCCACCGGCCGGCCCAAGACGGAGCTGATGGGCACCCTGCGGGTGTCCTTCTCCCCGGAGAGCACCCCCGAAGAGGCCGACGCCCTGGTACAGGCCCTGGCGGAGATCACCTCCGCCCGGGTATCCGCCCGGTAAGGCCGTGCTGGCCCATATGAGGCGGGGCAGGGCCTTTTACCGGGACGTGGTGACCCTGGCCCTGCCCATCGTGGCCCAAAACCTCATCACCACCTCCCTGGGGCTGGTGGACACCTTCATGGTGGGCGCCCTGGGGGAGGCTCCCCTGGCGGCGGTGACCCTGGCCAACATCCCCGTCTTTGTGATCCAGCTGGTGATCTTTGGCCTCCAGAGCGGCTCCTCCGTCCTCATCAGCCAGTACTGGGGCAAGGGGGACACCGACAGCATCAACCGGGTCCTGGGCGTGGGCTGCTATGTGGCCGGCGCCATCTCGGTCCTCTTCGCCCTGGCCATGAGCGGCTTCCCGACACAGCTCATGGGACTGCTCACCAACGACCCCGCCCTGGCGGAGCTGGCGGCGAGCTACGCCCGCATCGTGGGGCCCTCTTACATCCTCAACAGCATCACCGGCGTCTATGTGGGAGCCCACCGCAGCATGGAGCACCCCCGGCTGGGTCTCGCCATCTTCTCCGTCTCCATGTGCACCAACACCTTCCTCAACTGGGTCCTCATCTTCGGCAACCTGGGCGCCCCTCAGCTGGGGGTCACCGGCGCCGCCACGGCTACCCTCCTCTCCCGGGTGGTGGAATTCCTGGTCATGGCGGTGTACGCCCTCACCAACCGCCGTTTCCGCCTGCGGCTGGGTCTGGCCCTCCGGCCGGGTACCGAGCTGCTGTGGCGCTTCCTGCGCTACTCCGGCCCGGTGGTGGTCAACGAGACCCTCTGGGGCCTGGGCACCTCCCTTTACAAGGTGGTCATGGGCCACATGGAGGGGAGCACCGAGATCCTGGCCGCCCGTGCCCTGGCCGGCAACATCGAGGACATCTGCACCGTGGTCATCTTTGCCATCAGCGGCACCACCGCCATCATCGTGGGCCGGGAGATCGGCGCCGGCCGGGGGAAAGAGTCGGTCTACCAGGTGGGCGCCGCCATGGACACCCTGGCCCTGGCCGCCGGCGGCATCATCGGCCTGCTGCTGGCGGCGGCGGCCTGGTGGGTGCTGCCCTGGGCGGTCTACCCCCGGTTCCACCTCTCCCCCTCCGCCGCCGGGACGGCCACCATGATGCTCACCTTCACCGGCGTCTTCCTGGCCCTCCGGGCCTTCAACAGCAACAACACCGTGGGGGTCCTCCGGGGCGGCGGCGACGTCCGGGCCGCCATGCGCATCGACACCCTCCCCCTCTGGTGCGTGGCCCTGCCCCTCACCGCCCTCTTCGGCCTGGTGCTGAAATGGGGCATCTTCTGGGTCTATGTGGGCATCACCATGGAGCAGATCACCAAGTTCGGCGCCGGTGTGCGCCGGTTCCGCTCCCGGGTGTGGATCAACGACATCACCCGGGCCTGACCTTCCCGGGCGGGTTGAAAAAAGCACACCGAACTGCTATAATAAAGCCTGTTGAGCCCGTTATATTTCGACCAGTTTCTGGACTATATCCCTATATTTTTCATGTAAAATACTGTTTTTCAATATTTTTCCATGTAATTCCGGCGGCGCCTACTCCGCGCCGGGAGGTGATGTCATGCCGGACTCCAACATCACAAAGCGTGCCCTGGCCCAGGCCATGAAGGACCTGATGCGCACCGAGCCCTTCTCCAAGATCAGCGTGGGCGACATCTGTCAGGCCTGCAGCATGAGCAGAAAGAGCTTCTACTACCACTTCCGGGACAAATACGACCTGGTGAACTGGATCTTCGACTCCGAGTTTCTCCAGTCCATCCGTCCGGAGGCCTACCACAGCGGCTGGGCCCTCCTGGAGGACATGTGCGCCTATTTTTACCGGGAGCAGACCTTCTACCGCAGCGCCCTGCTCATCTCCGGCCAGAACTCCTTCCGGGAGTACTTCGGCCAGGCCATCACCCCCATCATGTCCTTCTTCACCCAGGACATCTTTGACGGCGTGGAGCACGTGGACTTTTATGTCACCTTCTTCAGCGACGCCATCCTCATCTCCATCATCCGCTGGCTCACCGAGGGAGCCCAGATCCCCCCGGAGGAGTATCTGAGCCAGCTGCGGCACATCCTGTTCCGCCTGGCCCGCCACGCCGTCGATGAGCTGGGTCCCTTTGAGGAGGGCACCCAGGCCGAGCCGCCCGCCCCGCGGGGGCAGATATAATTGGGGCGCTGCCCCGGAAAGGACCTGCTTATGGATCGTACCGAACTCTTGTCCCGCTTTCACCTGGATGCGGAGGAGGCCGTCCTCCTCATCATCGACGTCCAGACCAAGCTCATGGCCGCCATGCCGGATGCCCAGCGGCTGTGCCGGAACACCGGCATTCTCCTTACCGCTGCCCAGGCACTGAATATCCCTGTCGTGGTCACCGAGCAGTATCCCCAGGGCCTGGGACCCACCGTGCCGGAGCTGGTCCAGCTGCTGCCCCAGGACGTCCACAAGCTGGAGAAGTCCTCCTTTGACGCCGCCCGGGACGGCCTGCTGCCGGTGCTGGAAAAGTTGGACCGGCGCAGCGTTATGATCTGCGGCACCGAGACCCACGTGTGTGTCTATCAGACGGTCCGCAGCTTGCTGGAGCGGGATTACAAGGTCTTCGCCGTGGGAGACGCCATCTGCTCCCGCTCCCCCTACAACTATCAGAATGGCCTGACTCTCATGGACCGGATGGGCGCCTGCGTCCTCACCGCCGAGGGCGCTGCCTTCGATTTGCTGAAGGTCTCCGGCACCCCCGCCTTCAAGGTGGTATCCAAGGCGTTGAAGTGACCCCAACATAAAAAGAGAAAAGAGAGAGAAATCATGAGGATCTGGAAACGCGTCTGTGCCCTTGCCCTGGCTGCTCTTCTTGTCCTCCCCGCCGCCGCCTCCGCACAGTCCTACACCGACCTGCCCGTCTCCCACTGGGCCTATGATGACATGACCCAGGCCGCCGATCTGGGTATCATCCAGGGCGTGGGCAGCGGCCGTATCGACCCTTCCGGCACTCTGAGCTGGGGGCAGTTTCTCACCATGTTCGCCCGCACCTTTGCCTCCGGCGAATACACCGCCGCGCTGAGCTCCGGTCTGCCCTGGGATCAGGCCGGACTCCAGGCGGCTCTGAACGCCGGCTATCTGGAGCACAGCGACCCTCTGGCCGTCCTCCAGGGCGGCAGCCTCTCCGATCCCATCACCCGGCAGGACGCCGCTGTCCTCCTCTCCAGAGCCCTTCCCGAAAACGCAGGCGTCTATGGCTGGCAGCAGACGAATGCCGCCTCCTTCACCGACTGGGCCGCCATGGACCCCTTTCATCAGGCGGCGGTGGACGCCCTCGCCGGCCACGGGGTGGTCTCCGGCCGCACCGACGGCTCCTTTGGCTGCACCGATGTCATCCAGCGGGCCGACGGCGCCGTCCTCCTCATGCGGGTGCTGAGCCTGGTGGACCAGGCTCACTACGGTGAGGAGAAGACGGTGACCGTCCGGGTGGTGGATACCACCACCGGCCAGTCCATCCTTCCCGACCAGCAGATGAGCGCCTCTGTAGGCGCCCCCCTGTCCTATCTGGCCTACCAGGTGGAGCCCGGCTACTACAACTATGACGGCGGTTACGGTACCTCCATCAGCACGGCCTGCGACATCTACACTCTGGACTTCGCCCCCATGACCCAGGCTGAGGTCCAAGAAAAGCAGTTCTGGGAGAAGGTGGACCGTGGGGAGGCCAGCTATGACGACTACTGGTCCCAGGACTTCCTGCTGGGCTACCAGGGGGAGAATCCCAGAAAGTATCTGCTCCTCTTCGGCTCTGCGGACAAGCGCCGCTTCGCCAGCAAGGCGGAGGCCGACGCCGCCATGACCACCGTCACCGTGCCGGTGTGGAAGCTCTCGAACGGCGTCAAGACCCCCTCCACCCTGTCCCTCACCGTCCACGCCGCTCTGGCCCAGGACGTGACCGAGATCTTTACCGAGATCTACAACGACCCGGAGCAGTTCCCCATCCACGACGTCGGCGGCTATTCCTGGCGGGGCGACTCGGCCACCGGCGAGCACAACTGCGGTACCGCCATCGACATCAACGCCAACGAGAACTGCCAGATCCGGGATGGACAGGTACTGGCCGGGAGCCACTGGACCCCGGGCACAGACCCCTACTCCATCGGTCCTGACAGCTCTGTGGTGCGTATCTTCGCCGAGCACGGCTGGAGCTGGGGCGGCGACGCCTGGGAGTGGGACTCCGATATCTCCTACGGCTACCACGACTACATGCATTTCTCCTACATGGGCGGCTGACCCAAAATAAATTTTTCAGTTTTTTCTTCAGAGGGCTTGACACTTGTCCAGAAGCGTGGTAATATAATCTACGCTGTCTGGACGATTAGCTCAGCTGGTATGAGCATCCGCTTGACGTGCGGGAGGTCACAGGTTCAAGTCCTGTATCGTCCACCAGATCAATCCCCTGAAGCCGCAAGGCTTCGGGGGATTTTGTTTTGCTCAAAACAGTTTTTAGCCTTATTTTTAGCCATAATAGCCTGCTGTCAAATAAAAATGGCAATCCAGGATCAAAAGGCGAAAAGCCCGCACCCGCTGAGGTCAGTACATTGGTGAACCAGGGCCTTCCAGTTTCGCGCCATCTAAAAAACCGCTGTTTCCTTTCGGAAACAGCGGTTTTTTGTTTTTCAGCCGTCTTTGTAAAGTCCATACCAGGGCACCCCGACTATCGCGGCTTTCCATGTTGGTGGTCTTCTGCCGGCGGAGGCAGATCACCCGCGCGGCAGGTTCCGGCCGTCAGTCCGACAAGCCGGGCTGACCCTCATTGCCGCTTTACGCTGAAACGCTCCACAAGCCGTGTGGATACAGTGGTGGTCAAAAGACCAATGGAGGGCATTTGGTGGGGGACCTCCCCACGCTTGATCCGCCGGTCCAGATGCTCCACCGCGATGATGCCCAGCTCTTCCTTGAAGGCGTGAACGGTGGTCAGCGGGGGGTCCAGCATCTCACACATGGGGATATCGTCAAATCCGATGACGGAGACATCATCGGGAACTCTATAACCGTGCTTTTTCAGCGATCGGATGACTGCGGCGGCCAAGACGTCGTTCTCCGCGAATACCCCGTTGGGCAGGTCGGGGTTTGCCTTGATCCAGGCGTCAAAGTCCTGAAACGCCCCTTCAGAGGAGATGTCCACCTCGATCACGGCAGACAGAGGCAAATCCGCCTGTGCCAGGGCGGCACGCACCCCTCTCTCCCGCTCGTCCAGATTCCGGATCCGCTGCTTGGCCTTCACGTAGCCGATGCGGCGGTGGCCGGTGCGCAGCAGCAGCTCCGCCGCCGCCCTGGCGCCGCCAAAGCAGTCATTGACCACGCAGTCCGCCCGATTGGCCAGGACGGTACTGTCCACGACCACCACCGGCGTATCTCCCAGAGATTCAAAAAGCTGCTCCAATTCGGGGAGCTGTGTCTCCGTAATGTCGGTGCCGAGAAAGATGACGCCATCCGCGTTTCGGATGAAGTCCAGCGTCTGGGGATTGTACATGTCCCCGGCGTTCAGGTAACGCACCTGTGTGCCGTAGCCCAGCTCGGTGGCGCGGGACTCCACACCCTGGAGCACAAAGGAGGAAAAGGAGGTGTGCTCCGCGATCTGCACAATGGCTCCGGCATAACGGACAAAGCAGACCGTGCGGTCCGGCTCCGAGGGATTGTTCTCCTGGCGGGAATAGCCCATCTGGGCCGCCGTCTCCACCACCAGCGCGCGGGTGGCCTCACTCACACCTGGCTTGCCATTCAGAGCCAGCGAAACGGCAGAGGGGGATAAATTTAGTTTTGCAGCGATTTCCTTTGCCGTCACTCCGGCCATAGGCAGCCCTCCTTTGAGAAGTTACCCTGATTATAGCGTGGGCCACGGCACGAATCAACTAAAATTAATATAAATTTAGGAAAGGAGTTTGCGTGAGTCTTTTGGAGGACAGCTGAAAAATACCGGACCACCGGCGGGCCAAAGTCTGTCAAATGCACATAAAAGTTGGGGGCAGACTTGACCGGTTTGCCCAAAATATAAAAGGGCTCTCATTTTCCGATTGACAAACAGCTAAACTAAAACTAAACTTTTACTCAAGAGTGGCGAGCGATCGCCGGAAAATCGCAGCCTATGGATGGAAAAAAAGATCTGGAAAGGAAAAAGCGTCCTGCGGCGCTGCTGACCGCCGTGGTCTTTGATGTCATTTCCGGACGCAACGAGTCCCGGTAAAGGAGCCGTGCTTATGTATTACATCGGTATCGATCTGGGCACCTCCGCCGTCAAGCTTCTGCTGGTAGACGAGAACGGCGGCATCCGCAATGAGGTGACCCGGGAGTATCCCCTGGAGTTTCCCCAGCCCGGCTGGAGCCAGCAGGCCCCGGAGGACTGGAAAAAGGCGGTGCTGGAGGGCATCCCCGCCCTGCTCTCCGGCTTTGATGCCGGTCAGGTGGCCGGCATCGGCTGCGGCGGACAGATGCACGGCCTGGTGGTGCTGGACGACCGGGACCAAGTCATCCGCCCCGCCATTTTGTGGAACGACGGCCGCACTGCCGCTGAGGTGGACTACCTCAATGGCGAGGTGGGGAAGGAGAAGCTCTCCTCCCTCACCGCCAACATCGCCTTTGCCGGCTTCACCGCCCCCAAGCTGCTGTGGATGCGGAAAAATGAGCCGGAAAACTTCGCAAAGATCGCCAAGATCATGCTCCCCAAGGACTACATCAACTATGTCCTCACCGGCGTCCACTGCTGTGACTACTCCGACGCCTCCGGCATGCTGCTCCTGGACGTGGAGCACAAGGGCTGGAGCGCCGAGATGCTGGACATCTGCGGCGTGAAGCCGGAGCAGATGCCCAGGCTCTTCGAGAGCTACGAGGTGGTGGGCACTGTCAAGCCCGAGCTGGCCCGCGCTCTGGGCCTCTCCGACCACGTGCAGGTGGTGGCCGGCGCCGGCGACAACGCCGCCGCCGCCGTGGGCACCGGCGTGGTGGACACGGGAAAAGCCTTCACCACCTTAGGCACCTCCGGAGTCATCTTCGCCCACGCCGACCAGGTCGCCATCGACCCCCGGGGCCGGGTCCACACCTTCTGCTCCGCCGTGCCGGGGGCCTGGACGGTTATGAACTCCTTCCTGGCCGCCCGTCTCTCCCTCCAGTGGTTCCGCAACAATTTCTGCGCCGCC